>ERZ772827.168-NODE-168-length-36936-cov-4.476695_pt1 | contig 36936 bp, 33 predicted proteins | sample MGYA00580850_ERZ772827 | MGnify/ENA primary metagenome ERZ772827 (study PRJEB29015, sample SAMEA2737950) | human oral metagenome | biome: human oral; feature: human-associated habitat; material: dental | place: China | collected 2145 ... | reverse complement strand
TTTCCTGCACGGGCTGCTCGTCAAAGGCGGCGGTGAGCAGCTCGGGCGCGGGGGTGTAGCGGTCGCAGGCTATGTCCAGCCGGTCCAGGCTCAGGCCGGGCAGCTCTTGCAGGCGCTGGCGGCCGAAGTCTTCGGGCAGGGTCAGGCGCACGCCGGCGCTGGCCTGCACGGGGCCGCCTTGCCACAGCGCCCGGCTGATATCGGCCTGCATGCGCTGGCGCACTTCGTCGGCGCTGGCAAAGCGGGTGTTGTTGTAGCCGTTCAGGTAGAGCTTGAGCGATTTGCTTTCGATGATGTGCGTGCTCTCGCACGGCATGGTCAGATGCGCCAGCGCCACCTGGGGCTTGCCGCGCGGGTTCAGCCACGAAAGTTCGTAGGCCGTCCAGCCGTCGGCGCCGATGAAAGGCAGGCGCTCGCCGCTGATGCCCAGTTCGGCGCGTTTGGGCGCGCGCGGCAGGGGCAGCAGCAGGCCGGCGTCGTATTGCGTGGGGTAGCGGATGGCCTGGCCCAGTTGCGTAAGGGCGGCCAGGTCTTGGTCTTCAGTGTTCATGGGGATGCGGAAAAAAACGAATCAGGGACGGCAGCGAAACACCATGCGTTGCGCGTCGGAGGCGGCCGGGTCGAAGGCATAGCCTTCCAGATCGAAGGCTTGCAGCGCCTGCGGATCGCTGGCGCGGCGCTGCACGGCCCAGCGGGCCATCAGCCCGCGCGCGCGCTTGGCGGCGAAGCTGATGACTTTGTATTGCCCGCCCTTGTATTGCTGAAACACGCATTCGACCACGCGGGCCTGAAGCGTTTTCCGATCAACCGCCTTGAAGTATTCCTGCGAGGCCAGATTCACCACCACCGGCTGCGGCTGGCTCTGCTGGCGCTCGTTCAGGTATTGGGCGATGGCGCTGCCCCAGAACTGGTAGAGGTTGCGGCCCGCGGCCGTGGCCAGGCGCGTGCCCATTTCCAGCCGATACGGCTGCATCCAGTCCAGCGGGCGCAGCACGCCATACAGGCCGCTGAGGATGCAAAGGCGCTCTTGCGCCCATTGCCAATCGGCCGCGCTGAAGCTGCGCGCTTGCAGGCCCTCATACACATCGCCGTCAAAAGCCAGCGCCGCCTGGCGCGAGTTTTCGGCGGTGAAGGTGGGCGTCCACGCCGCGTAGCGGGCCACGTTCAGTGCCGCCAGCTTGTCCGAGAGCGACATCAGCTCGGCCACTTGCTGCAATGACAAGCCTTGCAGCACTTCGATCAGGCAAGCCGCCTGCGAAACAAACGCCGGCTGCGTGTGCGGCAGATCGGCAGGCAGCGGCGTCTGGTAGTCCAGCGCCTTGGCAGGAGAGAGAAGAAACAGCATGGCCACGATTGTCCGATTCCTGCCCGCTGGGCGCTTTCGGGGGCAAGAAAAGCGCTTTCAAGCGCCTTTTCAGAATAAGTTATCCACAGTTTACTCATAAAAGCATAGCGCTTAGCGCAGTGTTTACGGGCGCTGCGGCACTATTGCCTATTTGATAAGCAAAATAATGTTTCCGTTTGTGTGCGCTTGAGCGAAGCGGATTGGGCCGGGGCGGTGAAAGCGGTCATGGGGGCGCTGCTTTTTCATTTTGAAAATTTGAAAAATCAGAAATTTTGCGCGGCCAAACGCCTTGAAAAAAACAGTGAAAAACCCTGTATCTCCACATAAAAAAAGACATGAAAAAAGCCGCCCGAAGGCGGCCTTTTTTTGGGGAAAAACCAATCGCTTGAAAAGCGGCGGGCTTATTTGGCTTTGCGGCGTGCTTTGGCCCCGGAGGATTTGCGGGGCGCGTTTTGCGGGGTGTAGGTTTGCGAAGGCGCTGCGCCGCCATCGACGGACAAGCGGCCGCCGCCGCCCAGGCCCTGGCCGCGCACGGTTTGGGCTTTGTAGTTGCGCAGGGCGCGCACCATCTGGTTGTAGGCATCCATGAAGGCGGCGGTGATCACCTTGCCCTGGGGCGTGTTCTGATAGCCGCCCAGGCCGCCGCCCACGCTGCTGCCAAACAGGGCGCCAAAGCCGCCGAAGTCCATTTTGGAGGCGCTGCCCTCGGAGGCGGCCACTTGCACGCCGGAGCGGTTGTCCACCAGCGTCAGCATGGTCGATGCCTGGCGGGTTTTGGTGCCGCCGGCAATAGCGCCTGCCACGCGGCCGGCGTTACCAAACAGGCCGCCCAGGCTGGCCATCACTTCGCCGGTGTTGTCTTCGCTGAAGATGATTTCAGGAGAGATGCCGTAGTCGGAGGCAACCATCTGGCCGCGGCCGAAGTTGCTGCCGCCGCGCATTTCGCCGGACTGCATCAGCTCGCGCTCGCGACTCATGGCGCGCATGCCGGCTGCGCCGCGCTCGACCACGACAAAGCAGTTCGATTGCTGAATCAGCAGGCGCAGCAGGTTGGAAGTGGGGGGCAGACGGTATTCATTGCGCAAGATGGTGTACCAGCCGGCATCCTGGTTTTCGACCAGGGAAACGGTGCCCAGCGGAGATTCGCATTTTTCCAGCGACGTGCTTTCGCCTGCGGCCGAACCGCCTGCGGCACTGCCGGTGGCAACGGTTTTGGCGTCTTGCGAGCCCATTTTCATGTCGAAAGATTGGCAGCCTGCCAGCAACATGAATGCGCCAGCGGCGGCGACCAGGGCCAGTTTGTGTTGAGACATGTGAATCCTCACTTCATGAAAAAAAGCCCGCGCCGCCCCTTCAGGGCGGAAATCGTCAGGCGGACATTGAACGAGCGAAAGGCAAAAATGCTTTTCTTTCAGCGTTTGCACACGAAAACAAACGGGCGCAAATATAACCAGAACACCCCCGGTTTTTCAATGAAAAAACCCGCCACGCGGGCGGGTTCGGATGGGCTTGTGCGGCTGCCGGGCAAACGTTACGCGGCCGATTGCCAATAGGCGCTGAAAGGGCTGCTCATGCGCAGCGCCTCGGCGGTGATGTCCACCAGTTTGTCGGTGGGCAGTTTTTCTTCCTCTTCTTGCGCCAAATCCGCGTTTTCATGGGCCAAATTGGCCCGCTCCACCTGGCCAGGTTGTGCAGAGCGGGCTACAGAAAAGAATAGAAGCAGCGAAAGGCGATGCGCCGCTCGGCCCAGTATTCGGCCACTTCGCGGAAGGTGTCCAGCAGCTGCTCGCGCGCGTCCTTGTCGAACTTGGCCGTGGCCGGAATCTGCTCGAGCAGCACCACAAAACCGGGCTGCTGGCCGCTTTTGTGCAGGGGGTCGGTCATGCAGTCATACAGGGCGTCAAAGTTTTTGCCAAAGTGCGCAGGAAAGCTGAATTGCGAAGCAATGCTCTCCAGCACGTCCTGCTTGGTCTGGGCGTGCGCCAGATTGGCGTAGAGAAAGTGCTGGCCCATTTGCGCGGCGGTGTCTTGCAGCTGGTGTGCATTGAAGGCGCGGATGGACTGAACGATATTGGGCCGCACGCGTTTGAAGGGCGATTCCTGAAGTTGGGGCAGATTCATTGTTGGATCAATAAGGGGGGATAAATCAAAGCGTCAAATCACGGCTGGATGCGGCGAAAACTGCTGTAGTGATCGGCCGTGTAATAACAGGCGTCGGGTTGGGTGGGGCGCTGGCCTCCGCAAACGATGCGCCTGGCGCCCCGATGCCGCACGCCGGGCGTGCGCACGGTGTATTCACGGTAGTAGCCGCGCCGGTAGGCGGGCAGCAGGCGCTCGCGGTTGCCGAACACGACTCCGTCTTTTTCAAAAGGGAAAGGGCCGCCCGCCAGAATGAGCCGGTAGGTGTGCTGCCCCTGCTGGGGCAGATCGGCCAGGGCGATGACCTGAAGCTCGGCCGCAGGCGGGCGCAAGGCAGGGGAAACCGAAGGGGACTCGCTGCGCGCCCAAGGGGCGGCCACGGAAACCAGCAGACAGACTGAAGTCAGGGCAGCGCGAAGGGTGCGGGCTTTCATGGACGGCAGCTCAAAAACAGCCCGCGAGTGTGCCGCATGGGGGGGTAAAACGCAAGCCGGGCCGCCGTATGGAAGGCGGCCCGGTGCGGGTTATGCGCCGGGGTTCAGCGCTGGGCGTTGGCGTCGGCCACGGCCAGCGCCGTCATGTTCACGATGCGGCGCACGGTGGTGCTGGCAGTAAGGATGTGCACGGGCTTGGCTGCGCCCAGCAGCATGGGGCCGATGGCGATGTTGCCGCCTGCAGCCACTTTGAGCAGGTTGTAGGCGATGTTGGCGGCGTCGATGCCGGGCAGCACGAGCAGGTTGGCGTCGCCGATCAGCGGGCTGTCGGGCATGAGGGTTTTGCGCAGGCTGGCGTCGAGTGCGGCGTCGCCGTGCATTTCGCCGTCTGCTTCCAGCCAGGGGGCTTGCTCTTGCAGCAGGGCCAGGGCAGCGCGCATCTTGACGGCGCTGGGCTGGTCGGATGAGCCGAAGCTGGAGTGCGACAGCAGCGCGGCTTTGGGCTTGATGCCAAAGCGCAGCATTTCCTCGGCGGCCATGATGGTGATTTCGGCCAGTTGCTCTGCGCTGGGGTCGTAGTTGATGTGCGTGTCCACCATGAAGATCTGGCGGCCGGGCAGCATCAGGCCGTTCATGGCAGCGTAGGTGCGTGCGCCGGGCTTTTTGCCTATGACCTGGTCGATGTAGGTCAGGTGCATGGCGTTGGTGCCCCAGGTGCCGCAGATCAGGCCGTCCACGTGGCCGGCGCGCAGCAGCATGCAGCCAATCAGCGAGAGGCGGCGACGCATTTCGATCCTGGCCATGGGAACCGTCACGCCCCTGCGCTTGGTCAGCTCGAAATACTGCTGCCAGAAAGTGGAGTAGCGCTCGTCCTGCTCCACGTTCACCACGTCGTAGTGAGCGCCTTCTTTCAGGCGCAGCCCGAATTTTTCGATGCGCTGGGCGATGACGGCCGGGCGGCCGATGAGCACGGGGCGAGCCAGGCCATCGTCCACCACGATTTGCGCCGCGCGCAGCACGCGCTCTTCTTCGCCCTCGGCGTAGGCCACGCGCTTGCGCTCGGGCGCGGCGGCGCGGGCAGCGGCGACGATGGGTTTCATCGTGGTGCCGGAGGCGTAGACGAAATGCTGAAGACGCTCCACGTAGGCGGCCATGTCGGCGATGGGGCGGCTGGCCACGCCCGATTCGGCTGCGGCCTGCGCCACGGCCGGCGCGATCTTCATCATCAGGCGCGGGTCAAACGGCTTGGGGATGAGGTATTCCGGCCCGAAGCTCAGTTTTTCGCCCGCGTAAGCACGCGCCACGACTTCGCTTTGCTCGGCCTGCGCCAGCTCGGCGATGGCGTGCACGGCGGCGATTTCCATCTCGTCGGTGATGGTGGTGGCTCCGCAGTCCAGCGCGCCCCGGAAGATGTAGGGAAAGCACAGAACGTTGTTGACCTGGTTGGGGTAATCGGTGCGGCCGGTGGCGATCAGCGCATCGCTGCGCACGGCCTTGATTTCCTCCGGCATGATTTCCGGCACGGGGTTGGCCAGCGCCAGCACCAGCGGGCGCGCTGCCATGCGCTGCACCATCTCGGGTTTGAGCACGCCGCCGGCAGACAGGCCAAGAAAGATGTCGGCGCCCTCGATCACCTCGCCCAGCGTGCGCAGATCGGTTTTCTGGGCGTAAATGGCCTTGTCGGCATCCATCAATTCGGTGCGGCCCTCATACACCAGCCCCTTGATGTCCGTCACCCAAACGTTTTCGCGCCGGATGCCCAGCTTGACAAGCAGCCCCGTGCAGGCCAGCGCCGCCGCGCCCGCGCCGCTGACGACGAGCTTGACGTCCTCCAGTCGCTTGCCCACCACCTTCAGGCCATTCATCACCGCCGCGCCCACGACGATGGCCGTGCCGTGCTGGTCATCGTGAAAAACGGGAATCTTCATGCGCTCGCGCAGCTTGCGCTCCACGTAAAAGCAGTCGGGCGCCTTGATGTCTTCCAGGTTGATGCCGCCGAAAGTGGGCTCCAGCGCGGCAATGATTTCCACCAGCTTGTCCGGGTCTTTTTCGTTGATCTCGATGTCGAACACGTCGATGCCCGAGAACTTCTTGAACAGCACCGCCTTGCCCTCCATGACCGGCTTGCCGGCCAATGGGCCGATATCGCCCAGCCCCAGCACCGCCGTGCCGTTGGTGACAACGCCGACCAGATTGCCGCGTGCGGTGTAGCGAAAAGCCGCCGCCGGATCGGCCACGATTTCCTCGCACGGCGCAGCCACGCCCGGGCTGTAGGCCAGCGCCAGCTCGTACTGGTTCACGAGCTGCTTGGTGGCAGCCACGGCAATCTTGCCGGGCACGGGTTTTTCGTGGTACTCCAGCGCGGCCTTGCGCAGCAACTCGCGCTTTTCGGCGCTGGAAACGGGCTTGGGAATGGATGCAGAAGACATGGATTGGGAACCCCCCGAAAAAATAGTCAAAAGTGGCGCAAAGCCCCGTGGATACTGCGATCGTAGCTACAAAAACAATAGCGTAAACCGCCCCGCACGCGCCCGACGCGCGCTCAATTCAGCCAGCCGCGCCGCCTGAAATACCACATGGGCAGCAGCGCGCTGGCCACCATCAAGGCCAGCGCCCAGGGATAGCCGAACTTCCACTGCAACTCGGGCATGAATTGAAAGTTCATCCCATACATGCTGGCAACCAGCGTGGGCGGCAGCATGGCAACGCTGGCCACGGAAAACAGCTTGATGATCTTGTTTTGGTTGATGTTGATGAAACCCACCGTGGCATCCATCAGGAAGTTGATCTTGTCGAACAGGAATGTGGTGTGGCCGTCCAGCGAATCGATGTCGCGCAGGATTTGCCGCGCCTGCTCAAACTGCTCGGCATCCAGCATCTTGCTGCGCATGAGAAAGCTGACGGCGCGGCGCGTGTCCATCATGTTGCGGCGGATGCGCCCGTTCATGTCCTCCTGCCGGGCAATCAGGGCCAGCACTTCGCTGGCCGTGGCGTCATCCACATTGCCATCCAGCACCTTTTTGCTGGCCGCTTCCAGATCGTCGTAAATGCCTTCCAGCGTGTCGGCGCAGTATTCGGCGTCGGCGTCAAACAGCTTGAGCAGCACCTCGCGCGAATCGGTCAGCAAGCCGGGCATGCGGCGCGCACGCATGCGCAGCAAACGAAAGGCCGGCACCGTTTCATCGTGAATGGAAAACAGCACGTCCCGGCTTTTGAGCTGCTCATTGGCCTGATTGACGATGAAGGCCACACGCACCTGGCGCGGCTCATCAAAATCGGCCACCAGAAAGTCGCTGCGAATGTGCAAATCGCCGTTTTCTTCCTCATAAAAACGGGCCGACTCCTCGATGTCGTCATCCATTGCATCTTCGGGAATCGACAGGCCGTAGTGCTGGCGCACCCAGTTTTTTTCCTCCGGCGTCGGCTCTTCCAGATCCACCCAGATGGGACGAAATTTCGCCAGTTCTTCAAGCGACTCAATTTCTTCCTGGAACAAACGCCCGTTCGAGAGGGTAAAAACATTGAGCATGAAACGGTTTTCCTGTTTTCCAATGCAGCCCGCGCCGCGCACATTGGCCTGAAGACGAAAAACCGGCGATTATTGCAGCCGCGCCTACAACAAGTTTGTGGCCGGGGCAAGTTCAAACTTGTGAAATTTGATGTAGATTCGGCCCGCTTAGTGCAATAACAAAGGCTAATGGCTCCCTATTGAGACCGCAACGGACACTGCCCGGCGCGGTCTTTTTTTGCCCTTTTGCCCTTTACGCAGTCTATGAACCGTCTTGCCTCCATTCTTCCTGTCTCGCAAGTCATCGTCGGCGTCGATGTGACCAGCAAAAAACGCGCTTTTGAAGAAGCCGGGCTGCTGTTCGAGAGCCTGCACAGCCTCTCGCGCGCGCTGATCACCGACAGCCTGTTTGCACGCGAGCGCCTGGGCTCGACCGGACTGGGGCACGGCGTTGCCATTCCCCACGGCCGCATCAAGGGTCTGAAAGCGCCCATGGCCGCCGTGCTTCAACTGGCCCAGCCCATAGGCTTTGATGCGCCCGACGAGCAACCCGTAAGCCTGCTCATCTTTTTGCTGGTGCCCGAGGCAGCCACCCAGAAACACCTGGAAATCCTCTCCGAAATTGCCGAGCTGCTCAGCGATGGCGAACAGCGCGAAAAAATCAAAACCGCCGCCAGCGCCGACGAGCTGCACACCCTGATCGCCAACTGGCAATCGGCCGCCCCGGCCGAATAAACCGGGTTTCGACATGAAACCCGCCGCCATCAGCGCCGACGAGCTGTTTGAAGACCGCCGCGCCCTTTTGCAGTGGCAATGGATTGCCGGGCGCAACGCGCCCGAGCGGCGCTTTGACGAAGAAGCGGTGCGCGAGGCGCGCTCCGGGGCCGATCTGGTCGGCCACCTCAATTACATCCATCCCTACCGCGTGCAAATCGTGGGCGCGCGTGAAATCAGCTACCTGACCAGCGGCTCGCCCGAAGACTGCGCACGCCGCGTGGCCCGTATCGTCACGCTGGAGCCGCCCGCCCTGGTTATCTGTGACGGCCAAACGCCGCCGCATGCGCTCATCACCTTGTGCGAAAAATCGCGCATCCCCCTTTTTTCCACAGCCAGGCCGGCCGGTTTCGTCGTCGATGTGTTGCGCGCCTATCTTTCCAAGCACTTTGCCGACTGCACCCTGATGCACGGCGTGTTCATGGACATCCTGGGCATGGGCGTGCTCATCACCGGCGAATCCGGCCTGGGCAAAAGCGAGCTGGGGCTGGACCTGATCACGCGCGGCCACGGCCTGATCGCCGATGACGTCGTGGAAATGGCCCGCATCAACGAGCACACCATCGAGGGCCGCTGCCCGCCGCTGCTGCAAAACCTGCTGGAAGTGCGCGGCATAGGCCTGCTCGATATCTGCACCATTTTTGGCGAATCGGCCGTGCGCCGCCGCATGCGATTGCGCCTGATCGTGCAACTGGTGCGCCGCGAAACGCTGGAGCACAAGCACGAGCGCCTGCCGCACGAGCCCTTGTTCCAGGATGTGCTGGAAGTGCCCATACACAAAACCGTCATCCCCGTGGAAGCGGGGCGCAACATGGCCGTGCTGGTGGAAGCGGCCGTGCGCAATGCCATTTTGAAATTGCGCGGCATCGACACTTACGACATCTTCGTGCAGCGCCAGCGCCAGGCCATGCAGCAAGATGCGGCGCAGGAATGAAAAAAGCCGGCAGTTTTCAAAATGCCGGCTTTTTTGTTTTTTTCTTGAAATTTTCTTGAAAAAATCGATTTGCCTCAATTTTTTTTGGCGGCTTCGCTTTCTTCCTTGTGCTCGCAAGTGACCTTGTTGCAGTGGCCGTAAAGGCTCAAGGCGTGATCGCTGAGCGAAAAACCGTGCTTTTTGGCAACCGAATTCTGGCGGCGCTCGATTTCGGGATCGAAAAACTCCTCCACCCGCCCGCAATCGAGGCACACCAGATGGTCATGGTGCTGGTCTTCGCGCAATTCGTAAATGGCCTTGCTCGCCTCGAAATGGCTGCGCACCAAAATGCCGGCCTGTTCAAACTGCATCAATACGCGATAAACCGTCGCCAGGCCAATATCGGCCTTTTCTTCCAGTAAATGACGATAAACGTCTTCGGCCGCCATATGGCGCTGCCCGCTTTTCTGGAAAATTTCCAGAATTTTCATGCGGGGCAATGTGGCTTTCAAACCCGTGCTTTTGATTTCATTGATCGTGTCCATGAGGCAACTCCCTTGCGCATTGACTGCGCTCGAACGGCGGCTATCGCCATTAAATACAATGGCATGCTCTTCCATTGTGCAATAGCTTTCACAGGTTTGTATTCATGTCGCTCAAAAAGCCTGGCGCTTCCTTGTTCTTTATCAGTCTTGCCCTGCCGCTGGCGTTGCTGACGGGTTGCAGCAGCTTCAATCAGGCCACACAAGGCATGGCCAGCGCCATGACCTTTTACAAACCCGATGTGGTGCAAGGCAACTTCATCTCGCGCGAGCAGGTGCAGGCCCTGCACCCGGGCATGACGCGCGTGCAGGTGCGCGACATCCTGGGCACGCCGCTGACCAGCAGCATCTTTCACGCCGACCGCTGGGATTACGTGTTCACCATGCGCCGCATGCGCGTAGAGCCGCAGCAATACAAGCTGACCGTGTTTTTCCAGGGCGATGCGCTGGATCGCTTTGAAAGCGACGAAATGCCCAGCGAAACCGAATTCGTCAATCGCATCAGCACTGCCAAGCCCGGCAAGCTGCCCCGGCTGGAAGCCACCGAAGAAGAGCTGGCCCGCTACAGCGCCTCTGGCAGCAGCGCCAGCGCCGATGCCGAAGAAAACCGCCCGGCCCCCGCCACGACCACCAGCTATCCGCCGCTGGAGCCCTGATTCTTTCTTCCCGCCCGTTTTTTCTGCATGACTGCCGACTCTTTTCCCCTTCCCATTGCCATAACGGGCTCCAGTGGCCGCATGGGGCAAATGCTGATTGCCGCCGTGCAGGCCGCGTCGGATTGCCGCTTGAGCGGCGCGCTCGATCGCAGCGGCAGCCCCGTCCTGGGGCAAGACGCCGGCACCAGCCAGGGCTTGTCCACCGGCGTGCGCATCACCGAACAACTGGCCGATGGCCTGGCCGGCGCGCGTGTGCTGATTGACTTCACCCGCCCCGAGGCCACCATGCAGCACCTGGCTGCCTGCCGCCAACAGGGCGTGGCCCTGGTCATCGGCACCACGGGTTTCAGCGAAGCGCAAAAGGCCGAAATTGCCGCCGCCGCGCAGCACATTCCCATCGTGCTTTCGCCCAACATGAGCGTGGGCGTGAACGTGACTTTCAAACTGCTGGAAATGGCCGCCCGCGCCTTGTCCAGCGGCTACGACATCGAAATCATCGAGGCGCACCACCGCCACAAGGTCGATGCGCCCAGCGGCACGGCGCTGAAGATGGGCGAAGTCATCGCCCAGGCCCTGGGGCGCGACCTGAAAGACTGCGCCGTATTCGAGCGCCACGGCCACACGGGCGAGCGGGCGCCGCAGCAAATCGGCTTTGCCACCATACGCGGCGGCGACATCGTGGGCGATCACACCGCCTTGTTTGCCGGCGAGGGCGAGCGCATCGAAATCAGCCACAAATCCGGCAGCCGCGCCGGTTATGCCCAGGGCAGCCTGCATGCGGCGCGCTTTCTGGCCACGCAAAAAAGCGGCCTGTTCGACATGTTCGACGTGCTCAAGCTGCGCTAAAGCCAGCCCCCTTTTTCATCTTCTGCACACCGCGCCCGGCGTTTGCCCGGCGCGGTTTTTTTTTGCCCTGCTTGCTCACTTTTTTGTAGCTGCCAGCGCAGTATCCACGGGCCTTTCGGGCCATCTGCCCGGTTTTGCCGCGGGTTTTGAACAAGTTGTGGACAAGGCATGAACAAGCCAGGGCTTATCCACAGCCTGCGCGCCGGGGCGTTTTTTTATCCACAGCACTCACAAACTGTCCCTTTGCCTTTCCGGCTGCTTGTCATTTGCACAAGTCATTGAAAAAAATGAAGTTTCTAGCCTTTTCACAGCCAACAGGGCGGCGCTACTACTACGACTAACTTTTAAAAAAAGATATTCAAATCACACTGTAAAAAAACCGCCCGCGAGCCCAAACCGGGGAAACACCGCTTCCCCCCTGCTCTGCCCTGCTTCAGAATGAAGCGCCCGCCCGTTCAGCCTGAAGGAGATTGACCCGTGGAACAGCACTACCTCACCCCTTTGTTCAACCCGCAGTCCATCCTGCTTTTTTCGCACGCCGAACAAGCGCCGGAAAAGCCGGATTTGCACGATCAGGCCGGGCACTTGCTGGCGCAATTTCTGGCCCAGCCCTTCAAGGGCAAGGTCACGCACGTCAATGCCCAGGTGGCCAACAAGCCTTCCGATCTGGCCCAGTTCAAGGCCGATCTGGCCCTCATTGCCCTGCCTGCAGCCGAAGTGGTCGATGCGCTGGAGCTGGCCGGGCGCATGAACTGCAAGGCCGCCCTGGTGGCGCTGGGCGGCGTGCCAGAGGCCCTGGCCGAAGAAATGCGCCAGGTTGCGCGCAAGCACGACATGTGGCTGCTGGGGCCCAACAGCGCCGGTTTTCAGCGCCCGGCGCTGAATCTGAACGCCAGCCGCGTAAGCGCGCTGGCAGCCAGCGGGCAATTGGGGCTGGTGTCGCAATCGGGCTCGCTCATGGCCTCGATCCTGGACTGGGCGCGGCAAAACCGCGTGGGCTTTTCCAGCGTGATTGCCGTGGGGCCGCACACCCAGGTCGATCTGGCCGATGCGCTGGACTTTCTGGCCGCCGACAAGCACACCCACAGCATCGTGGTCTATATGGAAGGCATCCTGCACGCGCGCCGCTTCATGAGCGCGCTGCGCGCGGCGGCCATTGCCAAGCCGGTCGTCGTGCTCAAGGCCGGCCGCCAGCAAACCGGGGTCACGGCCGCCACCACGCATTCGGCCACCCTGGCCGGGCAGGACTCGGTTTTCGATGCCGCCTTGCGCCGCGCGGGCGCGGTGCGCGTGCGCTCTTTTGTCGAGCTGTTTTCCGCGGCCAAATGCCTGGCGGCGCGCTACAGGCCCGTGGGCAAGCGCCTGGCCGTGATTACCAACGGCGGCGGCCCCGGCGTGCTGGCGGCCGACTGGGTGAGCGCGCTGGGGCTGGATTTGGCCATCATGCCCTCGGAGCTGGCCGAAAAACTGCGCCCCGATCTGCCCGGCAGCGCCAGCATGGCCGATCTGATCGACCTTTCCGAAGACGCCGACGCCAAGCAATATCAACTGGCGCTGGAAGCGGCGGTCAAGGAAAAAACCATAGACGGCGTGCTCGTCATCTACTCGCCCAAGCCCGGCGGCGATGCCGAAGGCGTGGCCCGCGCCGTCGTGCAGCTCAAGCCCAGGTTTTCCAACAAGCCCCTAGTCACCTGCTGGATGGGCGACGCCACCGTCAACGAGGCGCGCCGCCTGCTGGCCGATGCGCAAATTCCCACCTTCCGCACGCCCGAGGCGGCCGTGGGCGCGTTCGGCAACATCTCCTCCTTCTATCAAAACCAGCAGCTTTTGCAGCAAACCCCGCCGCCGCTGACCCACCTGCGCAAGCCCGATGTGGAAGGCGCGCGTCTGCTGATCGAGGCCGTGCTGGCCGAGCGCCGCCGCGTGCTCACCGAGATGGAATCCAAGGCCCTGCTCTCGGCCTTCAACATTCCTGTTACCTCCACCATCCTGGCGCGCAGCGCCACCGAGGCGATGATGATTGCCGCGCAGCAGGGCTTTCCCGTCGTGCTCAAGATTGACTCGCCCGACATCGCCCACAAAAGCGACGTGGGCGGCGTCGTGCTCAACCTCACCAATGCCTCTGCCGTGCGCGATGCCTATCAGGACATGATGCAGCGCGTCACCCGCGCCCAGCCCAAGGCCCGCATCAACGGCATCACCGTGCAGGCCATGGCGCGCGCGCGGCGCGGCCGCGAGCTGTTTGTGGGCGTGAATTTCGATCAGCCCTTCGGCCCCGTCATCTCCTTTGGCGCGGGCGGCACCATGGCCGAGCTGATGAGCGGATCGGCCATGGAGCTGCCGCCGCTCAACCAGTTTCTGGCCCGCCGCCTGATCGACCGCGCCCAGGTGGCCGAAACCCTGGGCCAGTGGCGGGGCGCTGCCGCCGCCGATCGCGCCGCGCTGGAGCAAGTGCTGCTGCGCGTCTCGGAAATGGTGTGCGAGCTGCCCCAGCTGCGCCAGGTGGACATCAATCCCATCATCGTGGACGAAAACGGCGTTGTGGCCGTCGATGCCCGCGTCGTGGTCTGGAGCACGCAGGAAATTCCCAACTACCTCAGCGGCCCCTACGGGCACCTGTCCATCCTGCCCTACCCCGGGCACTACAAGCAAACCTGGCCGCTGCCCGGAGGCGGCGAATACACCATCCGCCCCATCCGCCCGGACGACGCGCAAATGCTTCAGCAACTGGTGCAAAACCTCACGCCCGAAAGCCGCTATTTCCGCTTCGTCTCCAGCATGGCGCAACTGCCGCCGTCCATGCTCTCGCGCTTTACCCTCATCGACTACGACCGCGAAATGGCCCTTTGCGCCGTCGTGGAAGAAGAAGGCGAAGAAGGCGTGAAAGAGCGAACCATAGGCGTGTCGCGCTACGTCACCAACCCCGACCAGAGCAGCTGCGAGTTTTCCCTGCTGGTCGATGACGGCTTCGCCGGCAAGGGCATAGGCTCGCGCCTGATGCTCAGCATCATGGACATCGCCCGCGAAAAAGGGCTGGAGCAAATCGTCGGCCTGGTGCTGGCCAACAACGGCAACATGCTCAAGCTCATGAAAAGCCTGGGCTTTGTCGTCAAGCCCTACCCCGATGACCCCGAGTTCAGGCTCGTCGTGCACACCCTCTGAAGCCTGCCGCCCGGCTGCCCAAATACCCGGCGCAGGCGGCTCCAACCCCCATGCCACCCATCAGGCCCCGGCCGTCTTTTCAGGCGTCCGGGGCCTTGAGTTATCCACAGATTACTCATAAAAATATAGCGCGCTTCGCAGTATTGACGGGCGCTGCGGTCATTTTGCCTATTTGGTAAGCAAAATCTTGTATTCAAATGAAACAAGATCGGGAAAAGGCAGCCCTGCCCTGCCCCGGCTTCGGAAAAGCGCCCAAAAAAGCGCCCAAAAGAAAAGCCGCAAAAGCGGCTTTCAAACATTCGCCCGAGGGGCAAGGATGAAGACAGGATCAGGCGCTGCTGCGCAGTCGCTCGATCAATTGATTGATCTCATCCAGCGAAGAAAACTCGATGGCCAGCTCGCCCGCCAAGGGCGCGTTCTTGCGCCGCCCCTTTTTCACTCGCACATGCACCTGCGCCAGCAGCAGATCGGACAGCTCCTGCTCCACCTGCCGCACATCGCCCGGCTTTTCCTCGGAGGCGGCGGCCTTGAGGGGCGCTTCAGGGGCGGGATGGGCCAGTTGCCTGACCAGGCGCTCGGCCTCGCGCACGCTCATCTTGCGCGCCACCAGTTGATGGGCGGCCGTGATTTGCTCGGCGCGCTCCAGGCCCAGCAGCGCGCGTGCATGGCCCATTTCCAGATCGCCCGCCATAAGCATGGTTTGCACCGGCTCGGCCAGATTCAGCAAGCGCAGCAAGTTGCTGGCGGCGCTGCGGCTTTTGCCCACGGCCTGCGCGGCCTGCTCGTGGGTGAGGCCGAATTCGTCGATCAGGCGCTTGATGCCCTGCGCTTCTTCCAGCGGGTTGAGGTCTTCGCGCTGGATGTTTTCGATCAGCGCCATCGCGGCGGCGGCCTCGTTGGCCACTTCGCGCACCAGCACGGGCACTTCGGCCAGACCGGCCAGGCGGGCGGCGCGAAAACGGCGCTCGCCGGCAATGATTTCGTAGTGTGCGGGCGCGCCGCCATCGGGCTGCGCGCGGGGGCTGTCGAGCTGGCGCACGAGGATGGGCTGCATGATGCCCTGTGCGCGGATGCTTTCGGCCAGCTCGTAGAGCGCGCCTTCGTCCATGCGCGTGCGCGGCTGATATTGGCCGGGGCAGATGTCAGTCAGCGGCAGCAACATGGGCGTGCCGGAAGGGTTGCGGCCGGATTCGGGGGCAATGAGCGCGTCGAGGCCGCGGCCCAGGCCTTTTTTTCGGGTGGACATGAAGCGTTTTTTTGGAAAAAGAAGGGGAAGGAAAACGGGAAAGGGTTTTCAGGCCGCCGTGGCCTGGCGGGCCAGTTGCATCAGCAGCGCATGGCCTTCGGGCCAGTGGCCGAGGGCAGATTCGGCATTGATGTGCCCGCGCGCGCCGGCTTCGTGCAGTTGCGCGCCCCAGTCGGCGGCAAGCTGGCGGGCGCAAGTCAGACTGCAAAAGGGATCGTCGCTACTGGCAACGAGAATGGAGGCAAAGGGCAGGCGCTGGCGGGCGGGAGGCGCCCAGCCGGGGATTTTTTGAAGGTTGTCGGCGCGCTCGATGTCGGGCGGGGCCACCAGCAAAGCGCCGGCCACGCGCTGCGCCTGGGGCGAGTGCGCGGCCCACCAGGCGGTGAGGATGCAGCCCAGGCTGTGCGCGGCCAGCAGCAGCGGGCAATCGGCGGGGGCGGCCAGCACGGCCTCTTGCAGGCGGGCCGTCCAGTCGCCGCGCAGGGGGCGCTGCCAGTCGTGCTGCTGCACGCGCTCATAGCCGTATTTTTCCTGCCACAGGCTTTGCCAGTGCCCGGAGCCGCTACCCAGCCAGCCGGGCAGGATGAGGACGGTGCAGTTGTTCATGCTGTTCCCAAATCGCGTCTGACGAGTTCGTGAGCAAATTCGATGAAGGCCCGGCTGCCCTTGGCGGCGGGATCGAACACGACGCCGGGCTGGCCGTAGCTGGGCGCTTCGGCCAGGCGCACATTGCGCGGGATGACAGTGTCGAAAACGCGGTCGCCATAGTGGGCCTTGAGCTGGTCGCTGACTTGCTGCTGCAAGGTGATGCGCGGATCGAACATGACGCGCAGCAGGCCGATGAGGCGCAGGTCGCGGTTCAGATTGGCGCGAACGAGTTTGATGGTGTTGGTCAAATCCGCCAGACCTTCCAGCGCAAAGTATTCGCACTGCATGGGCACGATGACGCCCTGGGTGGCGCAAAGGCCGTTGAGGGTGAGCATGCTGAGCGCGGGTGGGCAGTCGATGAGGATGAAGTCGTAATCGGCATCGACTGCGGCCAGGGCCAGCTTGAGGCGTTTTTCGCGCTCTTGCAGCGCCACCAGTTCCACTTCGGCCCCGGCCAGATCGCGGTTGGCGCCCAGCACGGCATAGCCGCAGCCTGCATCGGCCAGGGTTTGCGGGCGCACCACGGCGTCGGCCACGCCAGCCTTGCCGATCAACACGTCATACACACTGCGCGCAAGCTGGCGTTTGTCCACGCCCGATCCCATCGTGGCATTGCCTTGCGGATCAAGGTCAATCATCAGCACACGCTGGCCGATGCGGGCCAGTCCGGCGGCCAGATTGACCGTGGTGGTGGTTTTGCCAACGCCGCCTTTCTGGTTGGCAATGCAGAAAATTCGAGTCATGAGATGAGTTTTTTACGGGAAAAGCGGGCGTTTTTTTGAAAAACCGAAGCGCCCGATTGTGCCTGCTGCCGGGAAAAACCGGCGTTGTTTCACGTGAAACAACGGCTCAAACCCGCCGCATCCAGAGCAGGCAGCGCCGGGCATTCAGGCCGGGAACTTCCAGTTCCTGATGCTGGAAAACCTGAATATGAGCCGGCAGGGCTTGCACTTCCTCTTGCGGATATTTGCCCTTCATCGCCAGCCAAACGCCCTGCCCTGCCAGGGATTTTTCTGACCAGCGGGTGAAATCAGCCAGGCTGGCAAAGGCACGCGAGACGATAAGTTCATAAGGCCCTGCCAGGTTTTCCACGCGCGAATGAAGGCCGCGCAAATAGGGCAATCCCAGCTCGCCTGCCGCGTGCTGGATGAACGCGGCTTTCTTGGCAACGGCATCGACGCAATGCACGCTGATTTCCGGGCAGGCAATGGCAATGACCACGCCGGGCAGACCGCCGCCGCTGCCCACATCCAGCAGGCGCAAGGGCTGGCCTTGTGTGTGCTGGCGCAGGGGCGAAATGAGGGCGAGGCTGTCCAGAATGTGATGAGTCAGCATTTCCTGCGGATCACGCACGGCGGTGAGGTTGTAAACCCGGTTCCATTTGCCCAACAGGGCCAGATAAGCGAGCAACTGCTTTTGCTGCGCATCGTCCAGATTCAGGCCCAGCGCCTCGACGCCCTGGCGCAAGTTGCGAGAAAGGGTTGCACTCATGCGGTTTGCGGGGCCTGCTGCAAATCAGCGAAGCCTTTTTTCTTCAGGTGGATGAGCAAAAGGGAAATGCTGGCGGGCGTGATGCCGGAAATGCGGCTGGCCTGGCCCAGAGTTTGCGGCCGGTGCGCATTGAGTTTTTGCCGCGCTTCGATGGACAAGGCGCTGACTTGCATGTAGTCCAAATCTTGCGGCAGTTTGAGGTTTTCGTAATAGGCAGCGCGGGCCACTTCGTCTTTCTGGCGGTCGATGTAGCCGCTGTATTTGGCGGCAATTTCCAGTTGCTCGATGGCGCTGGCGTTCAGATCGGGGTCTTGCGCTGGCGGCGCAGCTTGCGGCAGCGTCATCAGACTGGCGTAGGAGACTTCCGGGCGGCGCAGCAAATCGAACAGGTTGTGCTCGTGCTCGATGAACTTGCCCAGCACACGCTCGGCATCGGCTTTTTTCAGGGTTTTTGGGTTGACCCAGGTGGATTTGAGGCGCTCTGTTTCACGTGAAACCGCGTCGCGCTTGCGGCAGAAGGCATCCCAGCGGGCGTCATCCACCAGCCCCAGGCGGCGGCCAGTTTCGGTCAGGCGCATGTCGGCGTTGTCCTCACGCAGTTGCAGGCGGTATTCGGCCCGGCTGGTGAACATGCGATAAGGCTCGGATACGCCTTTGGTGATGAGGTCATCCACCAGCACGCCCAGATAGGCTTCGTCGCGGCGCGGCAGCCAGGGCGCTTGTTCCTTGACTTGCAGCGCTGCATTGACGCCCGCAAACAGCCCCTGGGCCGCTGCTTCTTCGTATCCCGTGGTGCCGTTGATTTGTCCGGCAAAAAACAGGCCCCGGATTTGCCGGGTTTCAAAATTGCTTTTGAGCGAGCGCGGATCGAAATAGTCGTATTCGATGGCGTAGCCGGGGCGCAGGATGTGGGCGTTTTCCAGCCCGCGTATGCTGCGAATCAGCGCGTATTGAATATCGAAAGGCAGGCTGGTGGAAATGCCGTTGGGGTAAATCTCGTGCGTGCTCAAGCCTTCGGGCTCCAGGAAGACCTGATGGCTGTCCTTGCCCGCAAAGCGGTTGATCTTGTCTTCCACGCTGGGGCAGTAGCGCGGGCCCACGCCCTCGATCACGCCGGTGAACATGGGGCTGCGATCAAAGCCGCTGCGGATGATGTCGTGCGTGCGCTCGTTGGTGTGCGTGATCCAGCAAGGCACTTGCGGCGGGTGTATGTCGGCTTGGCCCATGAAGCTGAAAACCGGCACGGGGTCGAGATCGCCAGGCTGCTTGGTGCAGGCGGAAAAATCGATCGTGCGCCCGTCCAGCCGGGGCGGGGTGCCGGTTTTCAGGCGGCCTTGCGGCAGCTTCAGTTCCCTGAGCTGAACGGATAGCGCGATGGCCGGCGCATCGCCTGCGCGGCCGCCCGCGTATTGATCCAGGCCGATGTGGATGCGGCCGTTCAGGAAGGTGCCTGCGGTCAGCACCACGGCGCGGGCGCGAAAGGCCAGCCCCATTTGCGTGACCACGCCCGTGACCTGATCGCCCTGCACCAGCAAATCTTCCACTGCCTGCTGAAACAAAAGAAGATGGGGCTGGTTTTCCAGCACGCGGCGCATGCTGGCGCGGTAGAGCGCCCGATCGGCCTGCGCGCGCGTGGCGCGAACGGCCGGGCCCTTGCTGCCGTTGAGGATGCGGAACTGGATGCCCGCCTCGTCGGTGGCCAGCGCCATCGCGCCGCCCAGCGCATCCACTTCCCGCACCAGATGCCCCTTGCCGATGCCGCCGATGCTGGGGTTGCAGCTCATTTGCCCCAGGGTTTCGATGTTGTGGGTCAGCAAAAGTGTGGAGCAGCCCATGCGGGCGCTGGCCAGGGCGGCTTCGCTGCCGGCATGGCCGCCGCCCACCACGATCACGTCAAATGATTGGGGGTGGAAATTGCGAGTTTTCATCGGGAAAAAGGGCGAAAACGGGTGGATTGCAAACAAAAAACGGGCTGAAAAACGCCCGGCAAAACCCGTTTTTGATTATAAAAATGCAAGAAAATGGAAAACGAAAGGCGCGATTTTCGGGCCATGGGCGCGCGCTTGTGTTTGACGGGTTTTTATTTTCAAAACCCCTGGGGATGAATTTATGGGATTGAGTTTGGTGCAAAGCCGGGCCCTGATGGGGCTGAATGCGCCGTCGGTGACGGTGGAAGCGCATCTGGCCAATGGCCTGCCTGCATTTACCTTGGTGGGGCTGGCCGATGTGGAAGTGAAAGAGGCGCGCGAGCGGGTGCGCAGCGCCTTGCTGAACAGCCAATTGCAGTTTCCGCATAACCAGCGCATCACGGTCAATCTGGCGCCGGCCGATTTGCCCAAGGATTCGGGGCGCTTTGATTTGCCCATTGCCCTGGGCATTCTGGCGGCCAGCGGGCAGATTGATGGCGAGCAGCTCAAGGGCTGGGAATTTGCGGGCGAGCTGTCGCTGTCGGGGCAGCTAAGGCCCGTGCGTGGCGCGCTGGCAACGGCCGTGGCCTTGCGCCAGGCAGCGGCGCCCGATGCGCCCGTGCGCCTGGTGCTGCCGCCCGGCAGCGCCGAAGAAGCCGCCCTGGTGCCGGGCGTGCAGGTGTATCGGGCGGCGCATTTGCTGGATGTGGTGGTGCGCTTTGCGCCTGCGGCGGCGGAGGAAGGCGCGCCCGCTGCGGATGGCGAAGGCTGGGCCTTGCTGCAAGGCGCAGCGCCGGCGCAGCCGCCCGTTTACCCGGACATGAGCGATGTCAAGGGCCAGGCGACGGCCCGGCGCGCGCTGGAAATTGCGGCGGCAGGCGGGCATTCCGTGCTCATGATGGGGCCGCCGGGCACGGGCAAATCCATGCTGGCGCAGCGCTTTGCCGGCCTACTGCCGCCCATGCAGGTGCAAGACGCACTGCAAACGGCGGCGCTGGCCAGCCTGGCCGGGCGTTTCGATCTGGCCAGCTGGGGCCAGCGCCCGACGCGCATGCCGCACCACACGGCCAGCGCGGTGGCCCTGGTGGGCGGCGGCTCGCCCCCGAGGCCGGGTGAAATTTCCCTGGCGCATCAGGGCGTGCTGTTTCTGGATGAACTGCCCGAGTTTCCGCGCGCGGCGCTGGAGGCTTTGCGCGAGCCGCTGGAGTCGGGCCACATCACCATCGCGCGGGCGGCGCAGCGGATGGAGTTTCCGGCCCATTTCCAACTGGTGGCCGCCATGAACCCCTGCCCTTGCGGTTATTTGGGCGACAGCCGCCGCCGCTGCCGCTGCACGCCCGATCAGGTGGCGCGCTATCAGGGCAAGATTTCCGGCCCCCTGCTCGATCGCATTGATTTGCATGTGGAAGTGGCCGCCTTGCCTGCGGCCGATTTGCTGGTCGCGCCGCCGGGCGAAGGCAGCGCGGCCATCCGTGCGCGCTGCGTGCAGGCGCGCGAGCGGGCGCTGGCGCGGCAGGGCATGCCCAATCAGCAACTGGCGGGGCAGGCTTTGGACGAGCATTTGCACTTGCAGCCCGCTGCCGCCGCGTTGGTGCAAAAAACGGCCGAACACCTGGGCTGGAGCGCCCGCGCCACGCACCGCGCACTGAAAGTGGCGCGCACCATTGCCGATCTGGTGCAAAGCCCGGAGGTGGGCGTGGCGCACGTGGCCGAGGCGGTGCAATACCGGCGGCTGCTGGCTTCGCCCTGATGCTTGTTCATATAAAAAATCAGGATATATATATGCGCGAATAAGGAAAATTCATTCCCTGTTTGCAGCGGGCGCGGGATTAATAAACTTTACGTGTTATAAAAAACATCCCGTGCGGCAAACTGCATCGCCATTGCTGCGGATAGAGTACATTGCGTATTGTTTGTGCTGATTTTGAGAGGTTTTTTGCAATGTCCAGCTTCAAGAATTCGTTTGTATATCTGATTGACGATGACGCCACCGTGCGCGAAGCCTTGTCCTGGTTATTGCGCTCCAGACATTTGGTGCCGGAGACATTTGCCAGCGCGGAAGCGTTCGAGGCCACGCTGGGCCCGGCGCCCGAGGTGGAGCGGTCGCCGGCAATTCCCGCTTATCCGGCCTGCATCCTGCTGGATTTGCGCATGGATGGCGGCATGAGCGGGCTGGATTTGTTCGAAAAACTCCTCGCGCGCGGTCTGGCTTGGGTTTGGCCCATTATTTTTCTGACTGGCCATGCCGATGTTTCCACGGCGGTTTCCACGATCAAGCGCGGCGCTTTTGATTTTTGCGAAAAACCGTTTTCCGATAATGCGCTGGTCGATCGCGTCGAGCAGGCGCTTCAGGTTTCGGCCGAACGCATCGAGGCTTTGCATATGCGCCATACCGTGCTGGCGCGCATTCAGGAGTTGACCGAGCGCGAGCAGGAAGTGATGCACTGCATTGCCCGGGGCCTGCCCAACAAGGCCACGGCCGACGAGCTGGGCATCAGCGTGCGCACGGTGGAAGTGCATCGCGCCCGCGTGTTTGACAAGATGCAGGTCAAATCAGCGGTGGATTTGGCCAATTTGCTTCAGCATCTTTGAGTTTTTCAGCGTGCGTTTTCAAGCGCGCCGCGCCAGTTGCATGAGCGCTTCGACCAGCGCCTGCGCGCTGCGCGCATAGCCTGCGGGGCTGAAATGCACGCCATCGCCGCCCATCAGCCCGGCCTGCTGCCAGCGCCGGGCCGTGCAGTCGTTTGCCGCCGTGGTTTCGGCGGCTTCTGTCCTGATTTCGCGCATGGCCGCCTGCCAGTCCCAGAAGGCGGCGCGCTGCGCTTGCGCCACGCGCCGCTGCATGCGCTGCGTCAGGCCCAGCCACAGCGGGCGCGGGCATTCGCTTGCGCCGGAGCGGCCTTGCAGGCTGTCGGGCGGGCCCAGCAGCAGCACGCCGGCGCGCGGCAGGGCCGTCTGGATTTGCCGGATGACGCGCAGCCAGATGTCTTCCATGCTGTCCGGCCGGGGGCTTTGGTCAAAGGCTTCATTGGTGCCAAAGGCCAGGATGAGCAAATCGGCCCGCGTGGCGCTTAGCGCATCGGGCCATTGGGCGTGCCAGCGCGCGGTGTGGCTGATTTGCGCGCCATTGATGCCCAGGGCCGAGACGGTGACTCCCGTGCGGCCGTTTTCAAATCCGATCGGGCCCAGCTCCCACACATCGCCCGCCCGGGCCTGAATGCGCAGGGGCATTTCGGGCGCGCTGAAGGCAATGCGCTGCCAGCCTTGCGCATTGGGGTCTTGTTGCCCCACGCTGCTGCCGCCGCTTTCAAACACCAGGGGATGGCTGGCTTGCAGCGGCCGCACCAGGGCGCTCACGCGCTGGGGGCCATCGAATGGCGGCACGGGCATCAGCTGCACATGGCCGCCCGTGGCAGGCAGCGAGCGCAGCATGGCGCCGCCCGGCGGCAGGCGCGCATCGGCGCTGGCGGGTTGGCGCTGGGTGATGAGTTCCCAGCCCTGAAGCGCGTATTGCACGGCGCTGGCGCGCTGGCCCGGCACGGCAGCCGGGTGCACCCAGCCCGCGCCCGCGTTGCCCCACGCAGCTTGCAGCAGGCGGCGCAGCTCGCCGGTGAAATAGTCGCCTGCCGTGTGCGAATCGCCCAGTTGCACGATGCGCAGGATTTCGGCCCGGCCTGCGTGCAGGCTGCGCAGTTTGTCCAGCCAGGGCGACTGGGTGGAGCCGTATAGCTCGATGGCCGTGCGCGGCGGTTCGGCGGCGTCTTGCGCCCGCGCGGCGGCAGGCAGGCAGGCGGCAGCGCCGATTTGGGCGGCCCAGCGCAGGCAGGCGCGGCGCGATGGCCAGGCGGCGTCGGCTTTTGGGGCGGTCATGGCGCGGCCTGGGCGCTGGGCGGCGCTTGCACCCGGATGAGTTCCTGCGCGGCCTGGGCCAGTCGTTTTTGCCCGGCCATGGCCAGGTGAATGCCGTCGGCGTGGCGCACGCGGGGGAGCTTGCCATCCAGCATCAGGCTGTCGGCATAGGCTTGCGTGCCGCCGTCCAGCAAGTCTTCGGTGGGCAGCCAGAACACGGGCGCTGCGCCCTGGGCGCGGGCCTGCCCGGCGGCAGCCAGCACGGTGGTGGCCAGCACGTCGTTGAGGTGGCGTATGCGCTCGTTGTAGCTTGGCGTGCGCATGATGGGCAGGCCCAGCCAGATCACGCTTGAGCCGGCCTTTTGCGCCGCCGTCAGCATGTGCTGCGCGCGGGCGGCGTAGGCGGCGTCCCACTCGGGGCTGGGCAGGCGGCGGCGGGCCTGGCCTTCGTAAAAGTCCGTGGGGTCATTGGCCCCCAGCAGCACCACCAATAGGCGGGCCTTGGGGTATTTCTTGAAGGCTTCTTCCACCGCCAGCGGCCAGTTGAAATAGGCCGTGTTGACCAGCCCCGTGCTGTGGCGGCTGAGGTTGACCGAGCGTATGCCCTGCTCCTTGAGCAAGGCTTTTTGCATCAGCGGGGCCACGCTTTGCATGAGCGAGTCGCCCGCGAAGATGACTTGCTCGTCCGGGTGCAGCGTGACGTTTTTCGGCGGAGGCGGGGGCTGGATGGGGGCTGGCTCGGGGATGGCGGGGGTCGGCTCGGCTGCGGGCGGGGCCGGCTCGGGCGCGGGGGCGGCTTCAGGGCTGGCTTCGGCTGCTTCAGCCGCTTTTTCTTCTGCCACACCCAGGGCGGCGGGCAGGCCGTCATAGGCCGTTTGCGCCCGCTGGCGCAGGGCCTGGCCGCTTTGCCAGACGGGCCAGGGGTTGAGCTTTTCCAGCGGGCTGGGCTGCTGCCAGGTTTGCTGCCACCAGGAGTTGAAAGAAGCCTGGCCGAACCACAGCGTCAGCGCGGCGGTGAGCGCCAGCGCGGCATACACAGGTGCGGGGGTGTTGCGCATATCGGGAAAACAGGGTCGGAAAACGGTTCAGAACGCGGCGTAGATAAAGGCCGGAATGCCCGGCGGCGCGACCACCACCAGCGCGCACATCACCGCCGCCGCCGGCAGCGGCCAGGCCCAGGCGGGCAGGCTTTGCATGGTGCGGGCAAAGGCTGCGAAACCGGCGGCCAGCGCCCCTTGCAGCAGCCAGGCGGCGGCCAGCAGCGCCAGCGCGATCAGCGTGGAGGCATCAGGCCAGCTGGCCCAGGGCAGATCGGGGCGGAAGATGGCCTGAAACACCAGGGCGATGTCTTGCAGCTCGGTCACGCGAAAGACAATGAAGGCCAGGCACACGAAATGCAGCGTCAGCAGCCGCCCCAGCCAGCGCCCTGCCCTGCTGGCGGCCAGCGCGTTGCGGCGGCCGCACAGGCGATCGCCCAGGTTCAGCGCCACCAGCGCCAGCCCGTGCGCCAGGCCCCAGAGCAGAAAGTTCCAGCCCTGCCCGTGCCACAGGCCCGAGAGCGCCAGCGCGATGAGCAGGTTCAGCTGCGTGCGGGCAAAGCCCCGCTGGCTGCCGCCCAGGGGGATGTAGATGTAGTCGCGTATCCAGCTTGACAGGCTGATGTGCCAGCGGTTCCAGAACTCGCGGATGTTGTGCGCCGCCAGCGGCTGCATGAAGTTCGGCGGGATGTGAAAGCCCAGCAGCATGGCCAGGCCGATGACCAGATCGGTGTAGCCCGAGAAATCGAAAAAAAGCTGCGCCGTATAGGCGTAAACGGCGGTGAGCACGGCCAGCGGCGCATGCTGCATGGGGTTGTCCAGCACGGGGTCCACCCACTGCCCGGCCAGCGCCCCGGCCAGCCACCATTTCTTGACGATGCCCAGCAGGATGAGGCTGATGGCCCAGCCCGGCGCAATCAGGCTGCGCGGCACGCGCGTTTGAATCTGGATGGCCGCGCCCGCATGGCGGCCGGCCGTGCTTTTTTGCAGACCGGCGCGAAAAATGGGGCCGCTGCTGACCGTGACGAAAAACCCCAGGTGCAGCGCCAGCTCGTGCCAGCGCAGCGCCAGGCTGCCCGGGCGCTGGCGCAGCCAGTCCAGATAGGCGATGGCCTGAAACGAATACCACGACAGCCCCAGCGGCATCACCAGCGCTGCCACCGGACCTTGCAGCGCGGGCGGCAGTTGCGCGGCGAAAAAGTCGTGATATTTGAAAAAGCCCAGATTCAGCGCCACCAGCGCCACGCCGGCGAGCATCCAGCGCCTTTTGCCCTGCGCAGTGGGCGCGCGCGCCAGCCCCAGCGCCAGCGCCCAGATGGCGCTGACAAAGCCCAGCAGGGCCAGCGCATACCAGGGGCTGGCCCAGCCCAGCAGCAGCACGCTGGCGGCGGCCAGCAGCAGGTTTTGCCCCTGCGGCCAGGGGCGCAGCGCCCAGTAGGCCGGAAACAGCAGCAGAAAAAACGCGGCAAAGGGAAGCGAAAGCAGCGGCATCAGGCGCAGCTTGTGTCAGAAGCCCCCGAAGGGGCAGTCACTGCGCATCGCGCGCCAGGCGCGTGCTTTTCCAGTACACGTCATCGCCGCCGCCCTCGCCGGCGCTGCCGTGGCGGTTGAGCACGCGCGCCAGCACGAACAGCAAGTCCGAGAGGCGGTTGAGGTATTGGCGCGGCGCGGCGCGCAGGGCCTCGCCCTCACACACGGCCACCACGGCGCGCTCGGCGCGGCGGGCCACGGTGCGGCACACATGCGCCTGGGCGGCGGCGCGCGTGCCGGCCGGCAGGATGAACTCCTGCAGGGGTGGCAGCGCGGCGTTGTATTGCGCCAGCGCCGCATCCAGTTGGGCCAGGGCGTCGTCCCTGAGCAGCTCGAAGCCGGGCATGGCCAGCTCGCCGCCCAAGTTGAAAAGCTGGTGCTGGATGTCGATCAGCAACTCGCGCACTTCGTGGGGCATGGGCTCGCACAGCAGCAGGCCGATGTGGCTGTTGAGTTCATCCACATCGCCCATGGCGTGCGGGCGCAGGCTGTTTTTCGATACGCGGGTGTTGTTGCCCAGGCCGGTGCTGCCGTCATCGCCCGTGCGGGTGGCAATTTGGGTGAGGCGTTTGCCCATGTTGGTTTCTCCTTTGATCGGCGGGGCCGTTTATTTGCGCGGCAGGGGGCCGAACTGGGCTGCTGCGCGCAGCGCCAGCAGGTAGGACTGCACGCCCAGCCCGCAAATCATCCCGCGCGCCAGCGGCGTGATGTAGGAATGGCGGCGAAACGCCTCGCGCGCGTGGATGTTGGACAGATGCACCTCGATCACCGGGCAGCGCAGGATGGCCAGCGCATCGGCCAGGGCGATGCTGGTGTGCGTCCAGGCCCCGGCGTTGATCAGCACGGCGTCCACGCCGTCGCGGTGCGCCTGGTGAATGCGCTCGCACATCTGCCCTTCGTGATTGGTTTGAAAGCACGTCAGTTGCACGCCCAGCTCGGCGGCCAGCGCGTGCAAGGCGGCGTCGATATCGGCCAGCGTGGCCGTGCCGTATTGGGCTGGGTCGCGCTGGCCCAGCATGTTCAGGTTGATGCCGTGCAGGGTGAGGATGTTCATGAAGGCTCTTTACAGGGAGAAAAACGCCGCAAACGCCCATGGATACTGCGTTCGCCGCTCGCTTTTTTGTAGCAGGAAGGGGGCGGAAGCAGCCGCTGCGGCCCTCAAGGCCCCGCGAAATCCACCAGCGTGAACAGCGCCAGCCCGCCATCGCGCAGGCGCTGCGAGCCGCCCAGCTCGGGCAAATCGACGATGGCCGCGCCCTCGGTCACTTGCGCGCCCAGGCGCTCCAGCAGCTTTTTGCCCGCCATCATGGTGCCGCCCGTGGCGATGAGGTCGTCCATCAGCAGCACGCGGTCGCCCGGCTTGACGGCATCGGCGTGCAGCTCCACCGTGGCGCTGCCGTATTCCAGCTCGTAGGTTTCTTCCACCGTGGTGAAGGGCAGCTTGCCTTTTTTGCGTATGGGCACAAAGCCCACGTTCAGCTCATAGGCCACCACGCTGCCCAGGATGAAGCCGCGCGCATCCAGCCCGGCCACCACATCCGGGCGCAGGCCGGGTGTCATGTAGCGGTGCACGAAGGCGTCGATCAGCACGCGAAAGACTTGTGGGTTTTGCAGCAGCGGCGTGATGTCGCGAAACTGCACGCCGGGCGCGGGCCAGTCGGGCACGGTGCGAATGTGGCTGCGCAAATAGGCGGTCAGGGCCTCGGGAGGATGGGTGTGGGGCATGGCGGCGAAAATTTGTTGCAAAAAGTCAGATCAGGGGATGTCAGGCAATTGTGCGCCGGGGCGGGAACCGGGTATTACTGCAAATTTTGTAGCGGCGAACGCAGTATTTACGGGCCTTGCGGCCGGTTCGGCGGTTTTTTCCGGCCCCTTTTTCGTTTCAGGAAACCAGGCGCAGCAGCGCCACGCGGCTGGGGCCCGGGCCGGGCGCGTGGCCCAGCAGCAGGCCGGTGTGCGGCCACCAGCTTCGCGCCTCTTGCAGCAGGGGCTGGCACTGGCCGGGGCGCAGGGGGTGGGCGCTGCTCATCAGGCACAGCATCTGGCCGCTGGCGCTCAGGCCGGCTTGCAGCGCCAGGCAGGCGGCGGCGCTGGCGCGCAGCTCGGCAAAGGCGGCGGGCAAATCCGGCCCTTCGCCATACAGGGCCAGCAGCGCGCCCTGGCGCGCAAGCGCCGAGGACGAGGGCAACCGCAGCGCGCCGCCCAGCCCGGCCAGGGCGGCCAGGTCCATCCAGTCATAGCGGATGCGCTCGGGCTGCCCGTGGGGGGCGGGGGCGTTGGCCGCCTGCGTTTGCAGCATGTCCAGCACGTCTTGCAGGTGCGCATGCGGGCCGCACAGGTGCAGCGCGGGCGTGCGCTCCAGCGGGCTGAGCGGCATGAGGCAGTCGCTGGGCAGGGCTTCGCGCAGGCCCACCGCGCCGTCGCGCAAGGGGCGCGGGCACAGCAGGTAGTCGGTGTCCTGGGGTAGTTGATCGCGCTCGGGCGGCCATTGCAGCTCCGAGACGAGCAGCACATTGGGCTGGCGCAGCCAGAAGGGCGAAATCATGGCTGCGCCGCGCCGGCCTGGGCGGCCGCTTCCTGCATGAGCGCCTCGATTTCATCGGCGGCCACGGGTGCCTGGCGCGTCAGCAGCTCGCAGCCGTCGGCGGTGATGAGGGCGTCGTCTTCGATGCGTATGCCCGTGTTCCAAAAGCGCTCGGGCACGCCGGGGCCGGGGCGCACATACAGGCCAGGCTCCAGCGTCAGCGTCATGCCGGGGCGCAGGATGCGCGAGGGCGGCGGGCCTTCGGCGCTGGCCTGGCCCGGCTCGCTGTAGCTGCCGCAGTCGTGCACATCCATGCCCAGCCAGTGGCCGGTGCGGTGCATGTAATAGGGCAGGTAGGCGCGCCGGGCGATGGCGTCGGCCACGCTGCCGTGTTCATCGGCGCGCAGCAGGCCCAGCTCGAACAGCCCTTCGGTGAGGGTTTGCACGGCCGCTTCGTGCGGCGCGTCAAAGCGGGCGCCGGGGCGGCAAGCCGCCGCCGCTGCTTGCAGCGCGGCCAGCACCAACTCATACAGCGCGCGCTGCGCGGGGGTGAAGCGCCCGTTGGCCGGAAAGCTGCGGGTGATGTCGCTGGCGTAGCCGTGCAGCTCGCAGCCCGCGTCGATCAGCACCATCTCGCCTGCGCGTATGGGCGCGCTGGCGGCGCGGTAGTGCAGCACGCAGGCATTCGCGCCGGCGGCCACGATGTTTCCGTAGGCCGGAAATTCGGCCCCGCTTTGGCGAAATTCGTGCAGCAGCTCGGCTTCCAGATGGTGCTCGCGCACGTCCTGCCCCTGCGCCAGCATGGCCGCGCTGCGCTGCATGGCGCGCACATGGGCGCGGGCGCTGATGGCGCAGGCCCGGCGCATCAGGGCCAGCTCGTGCTCGTCTTTGATCAGGCGCATTTCATCCAGCGGCAGGCACACGTCGTGCAGCTCGGCCGGGGCGCTGATGCCCTGGCGGGCGCGGGTGCGCAGATGCTTGATCCAGCCCTCGGCGCGGGCGGCCAGCCCTTCATGCACGCCCAGCGGCAGCCAGAGCGCGCGGCGCTGCTCCAGCCAGGCGGGCAGGCGCTGCTCCAGCTCATCGACCGAATACGCCTCGTCCACGCCCAGCGCGGCGGGCGCGGCCTGCGGCCCCAGGCGGATGCCGTCCCAGATTTCGCGCTCGGCGTCCTTGGGCTGGCAAAACAGCGCGCTGCGCCCCTCGCCGGTGACGATGAGCCAGGCGTTCGGCTCGGCAAAGCCGGTGAGGTAATAGAAGTAGCTGTCGTGCCGATAGGGGAAGTCGCAATCGCGGTTGCGCAGGCGCTCGGGCGCAGTGGGCACGATGGCCACGGCCTGCGGCCCGATGTGGGCGGCCAGGCGGGCGCGGCGGGCGGCGTATGGGGTGCTCATGAGAGGGAAAACAGGCGGTTGTTCACAAATGGAAACGCAAAGTTTAAAAGTCCGCCCGCCCTGCCCCGCCCTTCATGCCGCTGCGCATGATTTGGCTATGACTTTCATAAAAACTATTGATGCACGGAAGGCGATAGTTTCCATACGATATGCCCCGTTGTCCGCAGTCTGCGGGCGCACCTTACAAGGCATACAGACCAAAGGAAATCCCGCCATGAGCATTTCACGCTGCCCCGTCTCCCACCTGACCACCGCCGCCGGCGCGCCCGTGCCGGACAACCAGAACAGCCTCACCGCCGGCCCGCGCGGCCCGCTGCTGGCGCAAGACCTGTGGCTGAACGAAAAGCTGGCCCACTTCGTGCGCGAAGTCATCCCCGAGCGCCGCATGCACGCCAAAGGCTCGGGCGCGTTCGGCACTTTCACCGTCACGCACGACATCACGCGCTACACCTGCGCAAAAATTTTCAGCAAAGTGGGCAAGCAAACCGAGATGTTTGCGCGCTTTACCACCGTGGCCGGCGAAAGAGGCGCGGCCGACGCCGAGCGCGACATACGCGGCTTTGCACTCAAGTTCTATACCGAAGAAGGCAACTGGGACATGGTGGGCAACAACACGCCCGTGTTCTTCATCCGCGATCCGCTCAAGTTCCCTGACTTGAACAAGGCCGTCAAGCGCGACCCGCGCACCAACCTGCGCTCGGCCAGCCACAACTGGGACTTCTGGACGCTGCTGCCCGAGGCGCTGCACCAGGTCACCATCGTCATGAGCGAGCGCGGCATTCCCGCCAGCTACCGCCACATGCACGGCTTTGGCAGCCACACCTACAGCTTCTGGAACGCGCAGGGCGAGCGCTTTTGGGTCAAGTTCCACTTCCGCACGCAGCAGGGCATTCAGAACCTCACCGACGAGCAGGCGCGCGAGCTGATCGGCAAAGACCGCGAAAGCCACCAGCGCGACTTGTATGAAGCCATCGAACGCGGCGACTTTCCCAAGTGGACGATGTTCATCCAGGTCATGCCCGAGGCCGATGCCGACAAAGTGCCCTACCACCCCTTTGACTTGACCAAGGTCTGGCCGAAAAAGGACTACCCGCTGATCGAAGTGGGCGAGTTCGAGCTCAACCGCAACCCCGAAAACTTCTTTGCCGACGTGGAGCAATCGGCCTTTGCCCCGAGCAACCTCGTGCCCGGCATCGGCGCCAGCCCCGACCGCATGCTGCAAGCGCGCCTGTTTAACTACGCCGACGCGCAGCGCTACCGCCTGGGCGTGAACCTGCACCAAATTCCCGTCAACGCCCCGCGCTGCCCCGTGCACAGCAACCACCGCGACGGCCAGGGCCGCACCGACGGCAACTTCGGCGGCGCGCTGCACTACGAGCCCAACAGCTTCGGCTACTGGCGTCAGCAGCCCGCGCACCGCGAGCCGCCGCTGCGCATCAACGGCCAGGCCGCGCACTACGACTTCCGCGAAGACGACGCCGACTACTTCAGCCAGCCGCGCGCCCTGTTTGAAGGCATGAACGCCGCGCAGCGCCAGGCGCTGTTTGACAACACCGCGCGCGCCATGGGCGACGCGCCCGAGTTCATCAAGCACCGCCACATCCGCAACTGCCACGCCTGCCACCCGGCCTACGGCGCGGGCGTGGCGCAGGCGCTGGGGCTGAACTTGCAAACGGCGCTGGCCTCGCGCGAGCAAGACCCGGCCCTGGGCTACGCCGCCCTGCCGGCGTGAAGCGTTTTTCTCCTCGATAGTCTCCAACGATGGTTTGACAAGGCCCCTTCACGGGGCCTTTTTTTCGCTTGCGGGAAAGGCCCGGGCGACGCACATATTTGGATACAAGATTTTGCTTATCAAACAAGCAGACCGCCTGCAGCGCCTGTAAACACTGCGAAGGCAGCTATGCTTTTTGAAGTAATCTGTGGATAACCTGCCTTTTGGGCGCTGCAAAAAGGCTGCAAAAGGCCCCGCCGTCGATAGAACGCGCGGGGCTTTCTGGATGGACAACCGCCGCATCGGAACTTGCCTGGCAGCCGGGGATTGCAGCGAAAGTGGCGACGGCATCGATGGCTTGGGCGGGTGTGCCGGATGGGCTGCCGACTTGCCGATTTCCGATTTGCCGATTTCCGGGCATCGGGCCTGCGGCAGCGCCCATACATTCGATAACAAAATTTTGCTTATCAACCAGGCAGACGGCCCGCAGCGCCCGTAAACACTGCGAAGGCAGCTATCAAAAAAGGAGTCATCTGTGGATAACCTGCCCCTGATCGGCCTCTTTTCGATCGCCCTCCTGCCGCAGGCGCAGCACATGCGCCAGCAGCGACTTGCGGGCGGCGGGCCAGGCGCTTTGGGGCACGTCGGCATAGGCCAGGGGCAGCCAGTCGTCCAGCCCGCCCTGGGGCAGGGCCTGCATGGCGGCGCGCACGCGCGCTTCGCGCGCCAGGCGGTGGGCCTTGATGCGCGCCAGGTGCCCGCGCGCGCCCAGCAGAACGTGGCCGTGCGCGGGCAGCAGGGCGCGCACGGCGTGGGCGGCGCACAGGGCGTCGAGCTTGTCCAGCGAGTGCAGGTAGGCGCTCATGTCGCCATCGGGCGCGTCGATGACGGTGCTGCTGCCGCCCAGAACGTGATCGCCCGTCAGCAGCGCGGCGCGCTCGGGCAGCAGCAGGCACAGGTGATTGCCGGTGTGGCCGGGGGTGTGGATGGCGTGCAGCGCCAGCGCGCCCAGCGGCAGGGCCTGCCCGTCGGCCAGGGGCTGATCGGGGCGAAAGTGGCTGTCGGCGCGCGCGCCGGGCTGCGAGGGCAGGCCCAGCACGGGCGGGCGCTGGGGGCACAGCGCTTGCAGCAGCCAGGCGCCGGGGGCGTGGTCGGGATGGGAGTGGGTGCAGACGATGGCGGCAATGCGCCCGCCCAGCTCTTGCGCGGCTTGCCACAGGCGCTGCACATGGGCGGGATCGGCGGGGCCGGGGTCGATGACGGCCAGCGCGCCGCCGCCTGGGCCGATGAGGTAGCTGTTGGTGCCCGGGCCGGTCATGAAGCCGGGGTTGGGCGCGGTCAGCCGCCACACATCGGGGCACAGGGGCACGGCGCGCTCGTGCTGCCAGGCGATGTCGTGCCCGGCGCGGCCCAGCCAGGCCACTTCTTCATAGGCCGCTTCGCCCGGCTGCACCTGCACTGCGCTGCCTTCGCGCAGGGCGGGCAGCGGGGGCAAGGCGGCGGGATCGGCGGGGGCGGCAGGCTGGGCAGGGGCGCTCATGCGCCGGATGATGGCACGGGGTTTTCGCACGTTGGCCTGCCCTCATCCCTGCGATCGGCCTTGTTCTCGCCCTCGGCGGCCGGGCCGATTTGCCACCAGTTCACATGCCGCGTTCCCAGCATGAGCGCGGCCAGCATGGCAAACACCAGCAGCGCGCCCAGCAGCAAGGCGTTGTCCTCGCTGGACAGCAGCACGTAAAGCGCCGCATACAGCGCGGCCACGCCGCCGGCCAGGGCAGCGCCCGTGCGCGCGCCGCCGAGCACGGCGCTGAAATAAACGGCCAGCAGCGCCACGCTGGCGGCGCTGGCGCAGCCATAGGCCAGGGCAAAGGCCATCTTTTCCGACAGCGCCAGCAGCAGCAAAAAGAACACGGCAATCGACAGGCCCACCAGCGCGTATTGCACCGGGTGCAGGCGCAGGCGGCGCAGCAGCTCGGTCATGAACACGGCCAGCAGCAGCAGCGCGACGATGAAATCGCTGTATTTGGCCGCTCGCTCGCTCATCGAATAGGCGTTGACGGGCTGCACCAGGCTCACATCGAAGGTTTCCAGCCCGGTTTGGGCCAGCCACCAGGGCGCGCCGGCGCTGAAGGCCGAGTCGAATGCATCTTCCATTTCTGCCCGCGCAACGCGCACGGGCGGCTCTTTTTCCGGGGGCGACTTTTGCAGCGCCGCAGCCATTTGCGCGCGCGTTTTGGCCACCAGCGAGGAAATGCGCCAGCTCGCCTCAAAGCCCTGATCGCTCACGCTGCGCTCGGCGGCCAGAAAGCGCCCGCCAAAGGACGGATGCGGCCAGTCGGAAGTGAGCCGGGCCGTGCTTTCCGCGCCCAGCGGCGCGATGGCCAGGCGCTCCTGCCCGGCCAGCGTCAGCTTCAGCTCATAGGCCAGCGCCTTGCCGGCCTGCCACTCGCGCAGGGCCGGCTCGCTCAGCGGCGCGTGCACGCTGGCTGATGCCAGCAGCGATTGGGCGGCCTCATCGGGCAGGCCCGCAGCCAGCGTCAGCGCCTGCTCGCCCAGGCGCACTTGCGGCGTGCCCTCCAGTCCGCGCACATCGCCCAGCGTCAGCGCCAGCGCGGGCCGGCCCGGCTCGATCTGCGAATCGGGCTGGCTGCGCGGCAGGGAGGCCGCGTCAAACGGCGGAAAAACGCCGTGAATGCGCCCGTTCAGCCGGAAAAACGGCACCTTGAAGATGCCCCGGTAGCGCTCTTGCACATCCAGCGCGCCTTCGAGCGCCTGCGTTTGCGCAAATACCACGTGCACCGCCCGGCGCTGCTTTTCCTGATGGCCCTGCACATTGCCCTCGGCATCGCGCAGCGGCGCGCGCCAGCGCTCCACATAAGGCACCAGCAAATAGGGCGCGGCCAGCGCCTGCGGGCCCACGTGTGTTTGCGCCAGCTCCTGCGCCGCCGTGCGCCAGCTATGCCCGCGCTCGGCAATCAGCCGATCCACCTTGATCAGCGGCAGACAAAGCAGCAGCCACAGCGCAAACAGCCCCAGCGCCTTGAGCAGCATGGAAGGGCGCGAAAACAAACGAAAAGCGGGCATCGGTTTCATCCTTTCTGGCAAAAACCCCATGCTCGCCGCACGCGATGAAGCGGCAATGAAGCCGCGATGAAGCCCCCTGCCCGGGCCGCTTCACCGGCCCTTCACACCCCGCCCATATTCCGCCCATATTCCGCCCATATTCCGCCCACATGGGCCGGGCACAGTGCCCCGCCATGAAACACCTGCTCTTGCCCCTGCCCCTGCCCGCCGCCGCCGGCCTGCACCGATCCCTGCTCGCGCTGCTGCTGCGCCACAGCCTGCGCGCCGCCAGCCCCAGGCAAAAACGGCGGCGCACACGCTGAAAACCGCCGCTTTATGGATGTGGTTATCCACAGATTTTTCCTGAATTAATAGCGCCCTTCGCAGTGTTTACGGGCGCTGCGGACGGTTTGCCTATTTGATAATCAAAATCATGCAACGCAATATAAGAGGGCGAAGGGGCTTTCAGCGCCGCTGCAAAAACGGATTGCTCACTCGCTCCTGCCCCAGCGTGCCGGCCGGGCCGTGGCCGGGGATGAAGACTGTTTCATCGCCCAGCGGCAGCAGGCGCTCGTCAATGCTGCGCATCAACTGCTCATGGCTGCCGCCGGGGAAATCCGTGCGCCCCACGCTGCCCACAAACAGCACATCGCCCACAAAGGCCAGCCGCGCCTGCGCGCTGTAGAAGATGACGTGCCCCGGCGTGTGCCCCGGGCAGTGGCGCACCTGCAAGGCGCACTGGCCGATCTGCACCTCGTCGCCGTCTTGCAGCCAGCGCGCGGGCGTGAACGGGCGCGCGGGCGGAAAGCCGAACATGCGGCTTTGCTCGGCCAGCCCGTCAATCCAGTAGGCATCGGCCGCATGCGGGCCGATGATGGGCAGGCCCAGCCGCGCGGCCAGCTCGCCCGCGCCGCCGGCGTGGTCGATGTGGCCGTGGGTGAGCCAGATTTGCTCCAGCCGCAGCCCGCGCTCGGCCACGGCCTGCTCGATGCGGGGCAAATCGCCGCCCGGGTCAATCACCGCAGCGGCCTTGCTTGCCTCGCACCACAGCAGCGAGCAGTTTTGCGCAAAGGCCGTCACGGGCAGGGTGTGGTGGCGCAGACGGCCGTTGCTTGGGTTCATCGCTGGATTCATCGAATGCATTGTTTTCAAAGAGTTTTCAGGCAAGGGCTGCGCGTTTATAGCGACCAGGCGTAGTCCACCGTCAGCGGCGCGTGATCGGAAAAGCGCTGCTCCTTGTAAACGCTGGCCGACTGCGCCTGCCGCCCCAGCGCGGGCGTGGCCAGTTGGTAATCGATGCGCCAGCCCACGTTCTTGGCCCAGGCCTGGCCGCGCTGGCTCCACCACGTGTAGCAGGCATCGGTGGCATCGGGGTGCAAATGGCGATAGACGTCGATCAGGCCCAGCTCGGTGAGCACGCGGCTCATCCAGGCGCGCTCCTCGGGCAAAAAGCCGCTGTTTTTCTGATTGCCCTTCCAGTTTTTCAAATCCTGCGCCTGATGGGCGATATTCAAATCGCCGCACAAAACCAATTCGCGTTCGTTTTTCAGATTTTCAATAAACGGGAAAAACTCATCCAGAAAACGAAATTTCGCCGCCTGCCTTTCAGGGCCGGAAGAGCCGCTGGGAAAATACGCGCTGATGATCGAAAGACGGCGCTGCGGCGTATCGAAACGCAGCTCCACATAACGGCCCTCCACATCAAACTCGGCGCTGCCGAAACCCGTTTTCACATCGCTGGGCTCATGTCGGGTGTAAATGCCCACGCCCGAATATCCCTTTTTGACGCTGGCCAGATGAAAGCGCCCCGGCATGCCGTCCAGCACATCCAGCCGCCCCTGCACATCGGGCAACTGGGCCTTCATCTCCTGCACGCAAATACAATCGGGCCGCTGCGCAGCCAGCCAGGACTCCAGCCCCTTGCCCGCCGCCGAACGAATGCCGTTGAGATTCAGGCTGGTGAGTTTGAACATGTTTTTGGCTTTCCTTGAATAAAATGTTTGCTCAAAATGAAAAAGACCTGCTCGCGCAGGAATTCGTGCAGTTTGCCATTGAATGCGGAGTATTGCGCTTTGGCCAATTCAAAACCAAGGCCGGACGGCTTTCGCCCTATTTTTTCAATGCCGGATTATTCGACGACGGCGCGCGTCTGGGGCGTTTGGCGCAATTTTATGCAAGGGCCATTTTGGCCAGCGGCATTGAATTTGACATGATTTT
>ERZ772827.167-NODE-167-length-36948-cov-5.725612_pt1 | contig 36948 bp, 21 predicted proteins | sample MGYA00580850_ERZ772827 | MGnify/ENA primary metagenome ERZ772827 (study PRJEB29015, sample SAMEA2737950) | human oral metagenome | biome: human oral; feature: human-associated habitat; material: dental | place: China | collected 2145 ... | reverse complement strand
CGTCTCACACTGCCCCTCCCATCCGTGTGCTTACTCCTAGGGACACCGCCCTAGAGACGACGAGGGGGAGAGCTCTCGTGAGCTCTCCCCCTCGTCGTCATTATATGTCGATCAGCAGGATCACCTCATCTGCTGGACGAGCTGTCTAGGTGAGGCGGCTGTGTGTGCTGAGTACTCGGGGGCATAGGCCGACTGTGCCCGAGTCACGAGCCCCGAGTAGAGGCCGGTGCGTGTGACGTACTGCTCATACTCTAGGACATACTCCCCTCTGAGGAGATGGTCAAAGTAGAAGTTCGTCTCCTTGTCCTTCGGCTCTACATAGTAGCCCGTACCTGCTCCCCACTGGTAGCTAGCCGTCTGTACAATGGGCTCTGCGAAGCCCGGACGAGGATCACGCAGGGTGACAAAGTCCAGATCCTGCGTCAGGCGAAGTGTAATCTTCGTCGTCAAGCGGTCACCTACCCTCAGCGCATAGCCCTCGGTGAGGGGGAGGAGTGTAGGCTTGCCATCACGGAGCGTCTGGACGAAGGTCTCACGATGTATCTGCAACTCTTGTCCACGTGCCTCCACTTGGCTCGTGGGGATCGTGTAGCGAGCAAAGGCAGAGCCCCATACCTCTCCATCGGCCTGCGTCGTGACAGCCATCTTTCGCTCAGGGCGAGAGGTGGCGGTGAAGGGTCGGGAAGCCTCTATATACGCACCTTCCCAGCGATAGACCTGACCATCGGTGAAGGGGAGCTCGACCGAGGAGCTATTGGCTCGGCGAGTGCCACTGCCCCCATCTATATCTAGTGAGAGGGCATAGATCGCCTCGGCGGTGGAGAGGGAGGAGTTCCAGGAGGTCGCTCGCTTCTGATTGATGATCCAGCGCTGCATCTCCCGCATGGTCTCCCGCTCAGCCTCGGGGGAGACGACCCGCATAGCCTCCAGCGTGCTGGTCATCGTCGGCATCGTGCGGTTGATCCAGAAGTAGCCACGGAAGACCCTATTGGCATAGAACATCCCCGTCTTGTCCTGCTGGAGATATTCACGTAGCGAAGCGATGAGTCCCTTGGCCAACGAAGCGTCTCGCCCGTAGGCAAAGACTACGGCAGCCAAGGCCTTCTCCGAGAGAGGGAGCTTGTGCGCCATCCGCTTGAGCTCCGTGTAGAAGAAGGAATGAGCCTTACGCACCTCCCCTTCGGGCTTGTAGAACCCTCTATGCTCGGCGAGTGCCACGAGGTAGAGGTAGTCCAGATCGGTGTAGGAGTAGGAATTCTTTTTCTTTAGTCTAAGCGCCCTCCGATACTCCTCGATGATACTAGCCTCTATGCCACGGAAGCCTCGGCGCACAAGCTCCTGGACCCGCAGGCGATCAGCCTGCTCCAGTCGATCGTAGGAGGGGACACGTAGCAGTAGGCGTAGCACACTCTCCGTCACATAGGGGCTTCCCTTCATCCCTGGATACCAGCTCCACAGACCGCTGGAGAGCTGGAGGTCGGAGAGCTGCTGGAGGATACGGGAGAGGGGCACTTCCCTCGAGGGGTTCTGAAGGTACTTCAGCAGTGTGGCTTCACGTGCGGCCTCTCTATCGGCGACATCCATCCACGGGGTCTGCACACCCGTCTGGAGCTTCAGACTATCATCGGCACTGAGACGACCACGCTGGGCAGCAGGTAGGGCATTCCAGCGTGCCTCGAACCACTCACGGAAGCCCTCGGCATGCGACACCTCCAGTGCCACCGACTGAGCATAGAGAGCGGCGGCGGCATCCAGCGCAGAGCTCCCCTTGAGGTAGCCGAGGTCAGGCAGGGCGGAGAGGGCTAGGTACAGTGGGTTGGACTCTATACGCAGGTCAAATCGTCCACGCTCAGGGACGAAGCCGTTCTGCGGGAAGAGACTGTCTAGGGCGATCTCGTGCCGTCCCTGTCGGCTGATGTTGAAGGCAAGGCTCTCCGTCATCTCCTCCTGATCCGTAACGACTGGCACGAGGTGCTGCTCTCCGTCCGAGGAGGTCTTCCCTCGGGCGATGACACGTAGCCCGACCGAGTCAAGCCCCTCATAGCCACTGACGGGCAGGACTATATCGGTAGTGTTCCCTGCTGGGAGGTCAAAGGTCTCCTCTCGGCTACAGAGCGTCCGCTTCGTCTTGGGCTCAAAGAGCTCTAGGGTGAAGAGACCTCGCTGGGCGACCTTCGAGCCATTAGAGACGGTGGTGGAGATGCGGACACTATCCCCCTCACGGAGGAAGCGGGGGACATTGGGACGTACGCTGAAGTCCTTGTAGGCCTCTATACTCTCGGTATGCCGTAGGAGCTTCATATCGGAGGTGTGCGCTAGGACAATGAGCTTCCAGCGGGTGAGGGTCTCGGGGACACGTGCGCTCCAGCTGACCTTGCCTTGCTTATCTGTGCGCAGGAAGGGGTAGAAATAGGCACTCTCATTGAAGTTCGTTCGTATAGAGAGCGGAGCCAGCTTTGTGGCATCCACCCGACGAGGCTTAGTATCAGTCTTAGAATCATTCGACAGAACCCTTATCTCATCGGGCTTTAGGACTTCATCCTGAGTGTCCTTAGAGGCGTAGCCAACCACCATCACCTCTTCTAGCTGAGGGCTGCTCACAGAGGCCAAGCCTCGTATGCTTATTGACGAAGCTTTCATCGCTCTCGCCCCATAGAGGGCTCCGGAGAGTTCCATCTGGAGTCCCCCATCATAGGAGTCATTGGAGATCACATCTTGGTCGTATTCATCATCAGCCTTGGCGGGTGGCGTGACGGGCTTTGGAGGATAGACAAAATCCGCCTTAGCCTCATCATCCTTGAGTTGCTGCAGCCAGGGTGGTGTGGGCACACTCCCCCCGAGGTGGAATCGGATATGGGATCGGTAGAAGTCGCTGGAGAGGCTATCGATAGAGAGTGCACCTATCAGAGGACGATCATAGTCTAGGGAGAGATACCCGATCTCATCGAGGGAGGCATCATACATCCATACGGCGACAGAGGCACTATCCACACGCTTCCCCTCGTGGCTGAGGGTGAAGCTCCACTGCTCCTGCCCCCCTGCTAGGATACGATCTCTGAAGGTATCCCACTTGAGGGTCAGTGATCGCTTGGGTTGCTCACGACGGATCGTAGCGGTACGCTGGGTCAGGACGCCATGGTGCACCATATAGAAGTGGATGTCCAGCTGGTCGGGAGTAAAGCCATTCTTAGGCAGGGGGGCATCGAAGACGTTGATGGCCTCTGCTCGAGAGCGAAGGAGTCCCTCTGCGATACGGCCACCCTGATAGCTCACCTCGTAGAAGACATATCCTCCCTCTAGCCCACTCATCCAGTAGATACGAGCAGGGCGGGTAGAGCTATAAGTTCCGGAGGCTGGCTGGATGAAGAGAGGTAAGCGCATCCCGGGTAGGCGTCGGTCTCGTGCCCCATCGTAGAGGTAGAAGGTACGCTTGCCCTCATAGCTCACACCTCGGCCATAGTCAGCGGAATAGGTGAGCGTATAGCGACCCGCAGAGAGGGGTGCTAGGAGGGTCTTGAGCTGGATGACGCTATCGAGCTGGATCTTGCCTTTGTGTAGCTCTCGGCTGTCCTGACGAATGCTGTAGGAGACAGCCATAGGCTCATTGTCCTCGTCGTAGCCATACCTACGGAAGGTCAGGATCGCATCCTCCTGCTCCTTGTTGATCAGTGGGGAGATCCAGGCTTGGATAGCGCTGACGCTACGTCCTACGGGTAGGTTGATCGTCTCGCTGTGGCTCTCGCCCGTACCGTCCGTCGTGCTTACATACAGACGATAGCGGTACCAGGAGAAGAGCTCGTCCTCCGACCGCTCATCGGCTGTCTGCTCGACCTCACGAAGGCTCGCTGGGATGACGAAGCGCCCCTCAGCATCGGTCGTCAGTACACTATCGACGAGTATCTTATTGGCTCCGCCACGAGCACCCTCACCCCAGGGAGCCCAGGAGTAGCGATTGGCCACGAGGCGGTAGGTCACCTTCGCTCCTGCGACACCCGTACCACTCAGGGTACGCACCTGCCCTGGGATCGAAACGGTCTGACCGACCTGATAGGGAGGATCGGGGGGCGTGAGGAGAAGCTCTGTCGCACGTCGCTTGTACTCAGCCACCTCGAAGGTCTGAGCCTCCGAGCGGGCTGTGTAGATCCCGGGGCGTGCCGCCTGCTGGAAGAAGGCTCGCACATAGTATCGCCCCGAGAGGCGGTCAGTAGGCAGGGTGAAGTCCACGGCGAAGTCTCCCCATCGGCTGGGGACTGCCTCTCGCCGAGCGACCTCCTTGCTATTGGTATCATAGAGGCGTACGAGCACAGCCCTCCCCGTGAGTGACCGAGCCGTCTCGATGAGGCGTCCTACCTCGGCCGTCCAGCCATAGACACGCACCGTCTGACCCGGGCGGTAGGCGGGACGATCGGGGGTGATCCAGATCATATCGGCTCGTACATTGGGGTCGTAGGTGAAGTCCTTATCAGGCTCCTCCTCATAGATCTCCCCATCATCGACCCGAAGGGGGTCCGAGGCATCCGTCAGGGCATACAGCTCAGCATCCTCATCGACGGGGTGGAGCCCATAGGCATCTGTCTTGAGCTTCTTCAGAAGGGTGTACTCAGGCTCTGTATTATCCTTGCGGTCGGCCTCCTCGTAGAGGCTGATCCAGGAGGAGGCGAGGGGGCGCCCCGTCATGGCCTCGAGCCACTGCAGACGAGAGCCATTCGTCGTGTTGATACGCTCAAGGGTAAGGTACTTCGTATAGGTAAAGTACTCCTCATCGGTGGGTGTACCTGTCGTAGCCCGTGGATCGGGGGTGACCTCTATGTACACGCAGTAGTTCCCCACTCGTGGTAGCGGGAATTCGATCGTCTGCTCCTTTGAATAGCCGAGACTATCGAGGGTGAGGGTAAGGTGTTTCTCCTGCAAGGGCTTGTCGAAGTCGCCTAGCCTCCACGACACTTCGTCTGGGCGAAGGATCTTCGGAGCAGCATAGAGACAGAGGCGCACCTTACTCACGAGATAGCAGCTGGGGAGCTTTACGGTGAGGGTATCTCTCCCCGTGACACGTCGGGGCACCTGCAGGCTATAGATATAGGCTAGGGCATTGCTATGCGCCTCACGAAGCTCCTTCTGCTCCTTGGCAGAGATCCGTGTCGCACGCTGGATGAAGAACTCGAGGAATGAGGCATAGGCGACCCCTCGGCGCGGGTAGTACTGACGGAGTGCCGTGATGTAGTTGCTGATCTCGGGCGTGGAGACATATTTATTGGCAAAGGCGTAGATGAGCTCCTCGGCTCGTGCATTCGTCAGCCTCCCTTTCTCGGGCGAGAGCTGCAGGCGGAGGCTGTGGAAGTCCACAAAGCTCCGAAAGTAGACACTACTCCCCCCCTCAGCGATAGGTCGTATCCAGCCCATGGCCTCGGTGAAGAGCTGGGCATAGCGGGTCTGCTCCCCACGCTCCCGGGCATGGAGGAGGGCTAGCTGCCCGAGGAGCTCTGTGCCCAGCGTCTCGACCCCCACGGCTGGCTCGTCGCCGAAGAGCTCCCGATACTTCCCGAGGGGCTCGTTGAGGACCTCCTGTGATCGGCGTAGCTTCTCCACCAGCTCCTGATAGCGCTCCTGATACTGCAGGCTCGTCCAGGAGGTGGGGTCGTAGAGGGTGCTGTCCTTCGCCTTGGAGCGGAGGATATCCTCTTGATAGAAGTATGAGGGACGTACACGCTCATAGCTGTATAGGGTATAGAGGGAGAGCATGGCCTGCTCATATCGCCCGAGCCAGGATGATCCCCGTAGCTCATAGAGCGTGCGGAAGAGCCCTGTACGATGCTCTTGGTCGATGCGTCTCCAGTTCTGCCATATGGCATCCTGTGCTAGGAGGATATGATAGAGGTTGTGCTGGCTCTGTCCGAGGAGGGAGAGCTCCTCGGCTGCCTTGATCGCACTACGAGGGAGGTCTTCCTCCTGCGCTCGCTTGATCTCCTTGATCAGTGCTTCTGCGCTTTGGGTCTTTCGCTGGGCTTGTAGCTTCATCGGGATCTGTAAGGCTAGGCATCCAAGGAGGATTACGAGGAGAGCTCCTCGGACAAGGGATATGTATCGCATAGGGGTCGCTATTAAGGGAAGATACGACTAAGTCCGTACGCTACACCTCATCCACATACGCAGCCAAGGGTACCTGTACCGACATCACTATCAAAGGTAGGAAAAAGTGAACGATAGAGGGTGGAGCCGCGCAGGACAAGGCGCATACAGGACGACTAGCTCTAACGACAAACCCCTCCACCAGTCGAACTGGGGAGGGGTTCGCTAAAGGAGCCCTAGGGGGCTCAGAGGATGAGGAGCAGGACTAGATCCCTACACCGCCACCACCGGGCTGAGAGGGTACTTTGGGCGTCTTGGGTGTCTTTGCACCCTTAGCCTTGGGGTTATCTACGCTGAGCGAGGCGGCACGGGCTGCCTGTCGGATCTTTGACTTGGGGAAGTAGCGGACACGTGGCGCACGGAGCGTCTGAGCGGAGACGTCCTCCTCCTTGAGCAACTGTCGGGAGGAGATCATCAGGCTGAGCATCCCGAGTTCCCCGAGATCGACTGCGAAGCCATCCTGTAGGTAGCCCTCTACGATATCGGTGAGGGCGACGATACATGCCCGCACATCAGCTCGGGTGAGTGTCGTGGCGAAGGCGATCGAACGCTCGATATCCGACAGACTCTTGCGGGGATGGGCTAGACGCTGTGCGAAGTAGATCGTCTGACCCTTGTTCTTGCCAAGAGTTGCCTTCTTGGACTTGACTTGAAACTCAATCATGGTCTATGAGTATATAAAATGAATAAATAGAATTAACTCATCGCCGAGTGGGGAGAGCTGTGTGCTACAGGGCGGGGATTCGCAGTCTCTAGCTCGCTGGGTGCACCACTGAATATATAGAGTGAGCAACAGATGCGAGGACCTCGCCTTGAGCTCCTTCCCTCTCGACATGACAAAGGTAGAGCAGACTTTTCGCCCCACCAAATCACCCCCATAGATACCTATCACAACGCTCTATCCCCCAAACTCAAAAACTTTTCGTCGCCCCCGCCATCGTCCCCTCTCTTCCTCCCCGACCGAGCTCCCACTCCCCTCCCCGACGCTAGAAGCGCATCTCCCAGCGCCCCCCCTTACCAGCTGGCAGGTGAAATATCTTAACGGAGATATACGGCCTGCGTAGTACAGTATATATAAAACTCTCTTGCGTCCCATCCGAGATTTTTGAGTAAGAGCGTATCGAACCGACCATGATCAGATGGACACGCCCCCCCTTCATATATGGGTAGAGAGACACACAGACGGAGAGGAAGCCTAAGGCACGACGCCTAGACCAATTATCCAAACGTAAAGGGTACTCCTTCTCCGGATCTAGGAAGGGATGCAATAGACCACGCATATCTATCGGAGGGCATTTCCCATTTACTCTGGTCGTCCCCCTATAGACACTGTGGAATCCAGTCATAGAGTGCTCTCGGTCGTGCGATCTATACATCTTATAGAGGGCATAACTATCCCCAGCATCCCTTGAGTGAAGCTCTGGTACAATATCTAGCCGCTCTCTAGTAAGGTGCAACCACTGCAGCGACTCATCATCGTAAGACATTAGGGAAACGCATTCGCTTCCCCGTCCTTTGGGTTTTGCTGTGAACTTACATCCAAGGATCAGCCTCCCACCGATCTGCCGGTTGATAACACCGACGATATCTGTGGCAACCATCTTATTATATATACTCTCCGGGAACAAATCATCTGTCCTCTCAGGGGTACATATATCATCAACACCACTCTCTATATAGCTATAGGAAGGAGGGTACATAGTGTCCTCGGGGGAATCCATTAAAGAGAAGGGGATATATAGGGTCAGTGATACGGGCGTATCCAGAGAAGACCACTGGGTATGCACTCCATATTCAAATGGAGAACAGTCCAAGTAATGGAGGAAACTTCGGATAGCTTTGTTCTCAAGAGAGGCGAGAAATAACATCTCTTGTTCGTATTCGTAATCGAAGCGGACCATAATAAATTCATCTCCAGGTCGAAGGAGTGGAGTAGAGTCGGTACTGTCTATGTTTATTCGTGGCATAATAGAGGCTTCTTTGGTGGTTCGCTACTCGTAATGTGTAGTAGAGGGTATCGTGCTTGATCCAACAGAATTCTAGCTACTCTACCCCCGCCTATTACTACTCTTAATCAGGAATGTGCTCTTTACTAAAAACGGTCTCTTGGGCATACCCCGTCAGGGTAGCCCTTTCGGCACAAAGGTAATCGCTTTTATCCAGAAAGAGGTAATGTCGCCCCCACTCCCCTCACTGACGCTAGAAGCGAAGCTCCCAGCGCACCGAGGGGACGAGGGAGAGGATGCTAAGCTGTCGCCAGCTATTGCGCTCGTAGTAGATGAGATAGGGGTTCTTCCGATTGAGGATATTGTAGATCCCGATGGTGAGCTCATGGCTCACCCGACGTCTGTGCCAGAGGAAGGCATAGCTGAGGTCAAAGCGGAGGTAGGGAGGTAGCCGATAGGCATTGAGCGAGGACATCTGCGTACGAGTGGTCGCATGATAGTCTTGCTCTGAGGGCACGAAGATCCCCGACTCCTGGGTCTCCCAGTAGGGGAGCCCCTCGGCTTGGTAGCTCGCCAGTGGGATCGTCATCGTCCCCCCTGAGGTCAGGTAGCCTGCCAGAGAGAGGTGTTGCTCACGTCGTGCCGTGCGGAGCACCTCATAGCGAGACTGGACATTGAGGATATGTGTCCTATCGTAGCTAAAGGGATAGGCTCGCCCCCCGTTGAGCTCGGGGAAGGTGCGGGTCGTCCGAGAGAGCGTATAGGAGAGTGAGCCCGTGAGCCGTCCCTGACGCTTCTCCGCCCATACCTCTAGGCCATAGGAGCGCCCCCGCCCCGTGAGGACATCTTGCTCCCAGGAGACATTGCGCTGGGAGAAGTGGTTGAGCCAGCTACGGTTGGCAGTGAGCCCCGTGAGATGACGGTAGTATCCCCCGATGGTGACATAGAACGTAGGTGTACTCCAGACACCGCCGAGGTACCACTGATCGGAGTGCTCGGGACGGAAGCGACGAGAGGCAGGCATCAGCAGGTCAAGTGCCCAGCCTACGGGGAGCCCCTCTAGGGTATGCTGGTACTGGGTGAGGCGGTCGTAGGTCGCCTCTAGGCGGAGGGTACGAGTGAGTGGCAGCTGCCCCTTGAGACGGACATCGAGATTATGGAAGATATGCCCATCGGCATCTCGGAAGAGATCATAGCGTAGCCCTCCCTGAAGGCCGTAGCTCGGAGCTTGGTAGTCGCCCTCGGCATAGAGCGAAGCTAGCGTAGTCCCTCCCCTCGGGCTCCCATCCACCGTCCTCGTCTCCTCTAGGGATAGGGACTGCATCATCGGGTGGAAATGCTGTCGGCGCAGGTCAATCCCTACCCCCAGATCTATGCTACGGACTCGGGTGGTGAGGTGGCTGCGTAGAGCCAGCTCGCTCTTGGTCGAGCCGAGGACGAGCCCTCTCTTATCCTTGTCATCGTAGCTGTACTGTCCCTGCTTCGTCGCATGGTCGGTATAGTACACGGAGGTCTCTAGGCGTAGACGATCCTGAGGGGTATAGATCCAGCTGGCCTTCACCGCCCTATTGGTCCAGCCTATGGTGACCTTGTTCCGATCGACATTCCGCTCTTCTTCGCCTAGATAGGAAAGGTAGTCGTTGCTCCCGAAGATCCAGGCCTCGAGTGAGTGCTCGGCGGAGAGCTCATAGTGGAGCTTGGCATAGAGATCCTGCACCTGAGCATTGAAGTCCCCCGTAACGCCCTCCTCGCTAGAGAGCGCCTTCAGCAGGAGGTACTCGGGACGAAGGAGGGAGGAGCGTCCTGCCACCTGATAGGAGAGTTGATCTCCGATGAGTCGCCCCTCTAGTGCCCCACCCACCATCAGAGGGGATAGGGCAAAGGCTCCCCTAGTCCTGCCCGAGGAAGGCCTCCGGCTACGTATCTGCAGGAGGGAGGAGGTAAAGTCCCCCGAGGAGGCGGTGATCCCACCCATCTGGAAGGTGGACTGCCCTACTATATCGGGGTGAAAGACCGAGAAGAGTCCGAAGAGGTGCGTAGGGGCTGTGATCGGCACGCCGTCCAGCTCCGTCCTATTGTTCCCGCTACCGCCCCCTCGCACATAGAAGCCCATACCACCCTCCATGCCCTGAGAGACCCCAGGCAGGATCTGAGGGTAGCGCATCACATCGACTTCGCCAGCTAGGGTAGCAAACCCCTTGACATCCGCTGAGGAGTAGCCGAAGGTGCTATTGCCACGAGTGACCCCTCGCCCCACTACCGTGACCTCTCGGAGCTCCGTCCTCCGTGGATCAAGAGAGAGCTCTGCCCTCTGCCCCGAGCGGAGAAGAGCCACCTGCTGCCGATAGCCATCGGCCAAGAGGATCACACGTAGACTATCTACACTGTAGTCAAAGGCAAACTGCCCCTGCCCATCCGTCCACGCAAGGCGATGTCCCTGCATCGTCAGGACCTCGACTCCCGACACGACACGTGCGGTCTCTCTATCCCGTATGCGACCATTGTAGTGCTGCCCTTCGGCTCTCTGTTGCCCGAGGAGTAGGACAAGCGCAAGGAGTAGCCCTGTGACGCCCGTCTGCCTGATATGCCGTATCATATACTATTATATAGGTAGTGCCTCATGATAGTAGTAGGCCGTCTGATAGTAAGCACCGAAGATGCCTAGGCCATGCTCTATATTGGAATAAACAACTGTCTGCTCAAACCATGCTGATGGATCGCCCTCACTCTCATAGAACTGCATCTTCTCTATCACCGAGCGCAGGTAGCGGTCATACTCGGCCGAGGCTGCACGGAAGACCACGAAGGAGGCCTGTACCGGAGGATGCTGTACGACGAACTCATAGGGGAGTTCCTTCTCCCCTTCCCGAGGTGGGGCGATACGTGCATAGTACTGGTAGGTGGCTGCCTGCTGATAGTCTGGATCCCACTTGCTCAGCTCTCCTATGCCGTTGAACTGGTCTACACGTCTATGGTCGGTGGCGATCTCCTTGAAGAGGTCTACTTTCGGATCTTGCTCCAGAGTGGGGAGACGCTGGGGGTCAGCGGGGAGTTCCTTGAGGCTAGAGGACAGGCAGAGGAGCCAGTAGGGCTCACTAAGCTGCCTCTGGATGAAGGTGCGTGTGGTAGGGCTACGCCGCCCCCCCTTGCGCCGCACAGCCACTGGCGAGGGCATCGTAGTGGTCGCACGGAGGGTAGGACGCCCGGACACCTCCACCTCTAGCCGATAGTGACGCCCAGGCGTGGGGCGGAAGTGGAGCTCCCAGTCCCCATAGCCTGCCTTGGTGAAGACACCGACAGCTGTCCCCTCCTCATAGAGGGTCGCTGTGGCCTGCTCTACCTCATCGAAGTAATGCCCCTGCCCCATCTCCTTGCTGTAGGTGAGCTTGAGGCGCTGGAGATCGGTATTGGCCAGGACGCAGGAGGCGACGACCTGCACCTCTGCCCGAGGGCGAATATTGATCTCCTCGGTGCAAGAGACGAGGGCTGTGAGCATCAAGAGAAGGGCGATAAGTCTCGTGCTCATTTCAGCTCTACCTCTAGGGTGTCACGCAGTTCCTTGCCCTCCGTGGTCTTCAGGATGGAGACCAGCTTGGTCTTGATGGGTAGCTCCTCGGGGCGACTCTTCAGGCGAAACATCACCGCAGGCGGTGCCATCGGCTCCATCGAGAGCCACTGCCTGATGTTCGTCACCTTATCCTTATCCGAATACCCCCAGAGGAGTGCCTTTCGGCGGTAGGAGATGATCTGACGAGGACTGAACTCATCAATGATAAAATAGTCATTCAGCGAACTCTCCGCAGGCTGCCCAAAGAGGGGTGAGAGGGAGATGATACGGAAGTCCTTCACCCCCGTAACCCGATAAGACCAAGGTATAACATCTTGCGCAAAGCTACCATCATGGCCACTAGACAAGGTCCTCCACTCTCTATCCGGTCGGTTGTAGTCGTTCTGTAGCTGGCGCTCTAGGGCAGGGATGGAGGGAGCAAGTTTCATATTCTGCTTCCGTTTTCCGCCTGAGAAGGCAGAATCATAATCCCATTCAAGCTCCATGGGCTCTGTATCAGAGGACTTGGCCTCCTGTGGGTTTAGGTCATCAGCACCTGTCATCAGCCATAAGATAAACCGCTCAGCCCTGACTGCCTTACCTTTTACACGTCTATACTCGTGACGCCGATAGACTTTACCACCAGCCTCCTCCACGATATCCACATCCTCCTGAGGCAGGGTGAACATCTGGGTACATACCCTTGGAGAGAAGTATAAGGTCGTACTTTCCCTTAGGATATTTCTATCCCCGCAGGAGCTAGCCCCCAGCACTACGACGAGGGCGAGTAGTGTATTGCGTATGTTCATATTATTTAATGGGTTGTTTTGATGTGTCGTGTGGGTGTAGTATCAGTGCGTGGATGTGCTCATTTCAGCTCTACCTCTAGCGTGTCTCGGAGCACCTTGCCCTCCGAGGTCTTTAGGATGGAGACCAGCTTGGTCTTGATAGGGAGCTCCTCGGGGCGACTCTTCAGGCGGAATATCACCGCAGGAGGTGCCATCGGCTCCATCGAGAGCCACTGCCGAATGCTCGTCACCTTATCCTTATCCGAATACCCCCAGAGGAGTGCCTTTCGGCGGTAGGAGATGATTTGACGGGGACTGAACTCATCAATGATAAAGTAGTCATTCAGCGAACTCTCCGCAGGCAGCCCAAAGAGAGGCGAGAGGGATATGATACGGAAGTCCTTCACCCCCGTAACCCGATAGGGCCAAGATATAACATTTTCCGCAAAGCTACCATCATGGCCACTGGACAAGGTCCTCCACTCTCTATCCGGTCGGTTGTAGTCGTTCTGTAGCTGGTGCTCTAGTGTGGGGATGGAGGGAGCAAGTTTCATATTCTGCTTCCGTTTTCCGCCTGAGAAGGCAGAATCATAGAGCTTTGTAATCATTATGGGCTCTCTATCAGAAGACTTGGCCTCCTGTGGATTTAGGTCATCAGCACCTGTCATCAGCCATAGGATAAACCGCTCGGCTCTGACTGCCTTACCTTTTACACGTCTATACTCGTGACGCCGATAGACTTTACCTCCAACGTCCTCCACGATATCCACATCCTCCTGAGGCAGGGTAAACATCTGACTACATACCCTAGGACGGAAGTGTAAGCTCGTACGTTCCCTTAGGATATTTCTATCCCCGCAGGAGCTAGCCCCCAGCACTACGACGAGGGCGAGTAGAATATTGCATATGCTCATATTATAATGGGTTGTTTTGATGTGTCGTGTCGGTGTAGGATTAGGGGTGGATGTGCTCATCTCAGCTCTACCTCCAGGGTGTCACGCAGTTCCTTGCCCTCCGTGGTCTCTAGGATGGAGACCAGCTTGGTCTTGATGGGTAGCTCCTGAGGGCGACTCTTTAGGCGAAACATCACAGCAGGCGGTGCCATCGGCTCCATCGAGAGCCACTGCCGAATGCTCGTCACCTTATCCTTATCCGAATACCCCCAGAGGAGTGCCTTTCGGCGGTAGGAGATGATCTGACGAGGACTGAACTCATCAATGATAAAGTAGTCATTCAGCGAACTCTCCGCAGGCAGCCCAAAGAGAGGCGAAAGGGAGATGATACGGAAGTCCTTCACCCCCGTAACCCGATAAGGCCAAGTCTTACGAGCGACAGCATCTACCCCCTTGCTCCCCGAGGCCAAGCCCCTCGATCCACTAGCCCATTTCCGAAAGTCATCCCTTAACTGACCCTCTAGCTGGGGGATCGAGGGTGCAAGAAGTGGTGCCTTTTTTCGCCCAGGATGAACCAAATCATACTGGTCTTGGTAGGTCAGAGCTTCCATCTCAGGATAATCCAATCTAGTATCCTTTAGGTCATCAGCTCCTGTCATCATCCATAGAAGAAACTTGCTGGCTTCGACAGCTTTTCCTTTTATGCGCACAAACTCGTGGCGCCGATAGACTTTACCTAAAACATCCTCTACCACCTCGACATCCTCTAGAGGCAGGGTAAACATCTGGGTGCATACCCTAGGACGGAAGTGTAAGGTCACACTTTCCCTTGGAATGTATGTATCTCCGCAGGAGCTAGCCCCCAGCACAGCGATGAGGGCGAGTAGTGTATTGCGTATGCTCATATTAGAATGGGTTGTTTTGATGTGTCGTGTCGATGTAGAATTAGTGGGTGGACGTGCTCATCTCAGCTCGACCTCTAGGGTGTCACGCAGTTCCTTGCCCTCCGAGGTCTTTAGGATGGAGACCAGCTTGGTCTTGATGGGAAGCTCCTCGGGGCGACTCTTTAGGCGGAATATCACCGCAGGCGGCGCCATCGGCTCCATCGAGAGCCACTGCCGAATGCTCGTCACCTTATCCTTATCCGAATACCCCCAGAGGAGTGCCTTTCGGCGGTAGGAGATGATTTGACGGGGACTGAACTCATCAATGATAAAGTAGTCATTCAGCGAACTCTCCGCAGGCAGCCCAAAGAGAGGCGAAAGGGAGATGATACGGAAGTCCTTCACCCCCGTAACCCGATAAGGCCAAGGTCTAAGATAGGCAGTGGCCTTAGCGTCACCCGACGTACTCAGTGCTCGAAGTGAGGAGATGTAACTCCGATAATCTTGCTCGAGTTGCTGCTCTAATGGTCGCATGTGTGGAGCCGTAAGCTCCCGCCCCCTCATTGTATGATACTTCTCGTATACCTTCTCGTACTCTTTACTTTTCAGGTTGGGATACTCTGCTCGTAGCTCCTTCAGATCATCCTCTCCTGTCATCATCCATAGGACAAAGCGATCCGCCTCGACAGCACCATCCTCCAGCATCTCTGTCGTCTTGGTTACGAAGTGCTTATTTCCAGCGGTGCCAGGAATCTCTTTGTAACGGAGAGGAAGCGTAATAATCTGTGAACATTCCCGAGGCTGAAAGTGCATCGAGAAGGTTTCCCGAATTTCCCTAGTATCACCGCAGGAGCTAGCACCCAGCACAGCGACGAGGGCGAGTAGTGTAGTACGTATGTTCATATTAGTATGGGGTAGTTTGTCTGTCGTGTCTGTGTAGTATCAGTAGGTGCGTATACTCCCCTGTCTCTCTAGCATCCCAGAGGGTAGACCACTGAGGTCTGACTCCTAAGTCCACTAGAGGGGACAGCCTGCCCCGCCCATGGGGACGCTGGCAGGGAAAGCCATCTATCCTTGGCTACGTGCATCATCGGTGTGCCGTTAGTTAAGTTTCCTTACCGCAAATATAGCGATTAGGGGACAGATAGGTCACCTCACGGCTCGACACTCTTCGTTACCCATATTTCACCCTAAGAGTAAGCCCTATGGTACGTTGGGAGTTTCCTCTATCTTTGCGCGAGAATTTGTAATAATATCAATAGACCATATACAATATGACGAAGGTAGTACGATCCACCACCCTCCTCGGGCTGGCCATACTCCTACTAGCCCCACTGCCCGCCTGCCGAGAGCAGGGGGATACCCCCAACCGCCCCAGACAGGAGCGGGACGGACAGCGAGGTGTGTACACAGACTACACATATATCCGCTCTACTGCACTGGATGAAGGTCAAGACCCGAACCGCTATCTAGGGCGGAGCTTCGATAAGCTCGGATTTACTGCACAGGATGTCCAGGGCTTCCTCCCGAACCAAGTCCTTGACCTAAGTCGCCTAGCGAGCGACAGCCCCTGGAGTCCCTTCGGCGAGGCTCTTCCCTCCTCTGCTCCTAGGGTACGAGCCCAAGCGGGGAAGCCCGACACCATCAGCACCCTCTATGAGGCGCTGGGCGGAGATCGGCTACGAGACACCCTCAGCCTAGACCTAGGGAGCGGGTACAAGCCCGTCCAACTGAGCTACCCCCGCCAGTCCTCTACCTCCCGCCCTAGGGAGAGCTACCTCTGCCGTGCCCTACGGGGATATAAGTACTCCTATAGGAGATACGACATACAGCAGGGGAGGGACTATGGGTTCTACCTTAATAGTGACTTCGTCCGTGATCTAAGGCGTCTAAGTGCCTCTGAGCTCATCGATAAGTATGGGACACACGTCGTGACCTCGTACTCCATCGGAGCCTCTCAGGAGCTGACCGTGGTGGCCAACTCCAGCTTCTTCACCGCCGAAGAGGTGCGCTCCATCACGGGGGCACTCTGGCGCAGCAAGGGAGCCCTATCCCCTCAGCTGGAGGCGAAGGTCAGCCAGCACCGAGATCAGATGAGCCTCAGCTATCTGCAGGCGGGGAGCGACTATACCCCTTCGAGCTCCTTCGTCCGTCCAGCGAACCTCTTCAGAGGGGGAGAGAGGGGCATATTCCTAGACTCTGCAGCCTTCGGTGATAAGGCTCTTCAGGAGGGGAAGGCCTTCTTCGAGCTAGAGGGTGCGAATATCTCGATCCCCTCGATCATACACTCCCTCCCCCTCAAGGTCAAGTACACCTGTGGCATCCTCGATCGGATACGCCCCGAGGGACAGCCTGCGACCATGTACGTACTCTCTGACCCCAACACCTACCAGAGGATCCCCTATCAGTCGAGCTTCCTGAACATCATGCTCCCCAAGTATCAAGAGACTCAGGTCTACGTCTATATAGGGCCTAGTGCCTATCGTCTACTCCAAGAGGAGGGGGGACAGAGTAACAGGCAGACCCGTTGGCAAGCTTCAATCAATGAAGATGGCCTCTGGACGCTACAGAGCATACACACAAAGAAGTACCTCTGCCGAGACCTCAAAACCCGTACACTCGCCAAGGATGTCGCAGGGCTACGCTACTGGGGGCTCAATCCCTCTGTCACTACCAGTAAGGATAGCAACCCCTACGCCCTCTCCTCCCTCCTCATCCGGCGTTAGCCCCACCGAGGCTCGACCTACCCCCCACCAAGGGACGCTCCTTAGCCCCATCCTAGCAGGCTCTGTATCAGACACCTCGAGAGGGCAAAAACGATCATACCGAGAGCGCATGTGCGCTCCTATAAAGAACGCCCTCGTCTCCTAGGTAAGGAGACGAGGGCGTTCTTACTTAGAGCCCTGAGGCGCTCTCGGTATGATCGTTTTTGCCCCCTCGGGATGGGCTTCAGTAGCCCGCTGAGACAGGCGAGGGCGGGACGAGGGCTAGTGGGGGCGGTGTATCAGCTCGTTGATGGAGCGGAGGGTGAAGGTCGGCAGTGCCTCCTTCGCTGGGAGCTGATAGCCCGCACGTGCCGAGAGACGAAGACGAAGGGGACGCCCCGGGAGGAGGTCAAGGAAGTTGTCCGAGAGGTGCACCCCGGGTAGGACACACTCGAGGTAAAGATCCTTGACGAGACAGGCGGAGGAGAGGGTGAGGATATAGCCTTCGCTCCCGACCTCGGGCTCGATCGTATAGCAAAGATCACGTGCCTCGGGCAGACGAAGATCCCGTGGGGGAAGGGCATAGTACAGCTCCTCGGCTAGAGCCTTTGCTCCCCCACCCTCCTCTACGAGGCGGTAGTGGACGAAGCGCTGACGGCGTGACTCCTCATCGGGGTAGAACGAGGCGAAGGGGACGGCGAAGTCGTGCTGCTGCATCCCCCCCCCAAGGCTAACCTCGGCACTCCTCCAGCTATAGAGCTCCCGCCCCTCGAAGTCCGAGACACGAGCCTCCAGCCTGACCCGTCGCCCCTCAGGGGCTCCGTCCGAGACCAGACGCACACTATCCCCAGCCCGCGAGGGCACGAGGATCAAGGGAGCGAAGGCTCGCTTGGCTTGGTACTGGAGCCCCTTCCACGTGCCGTAGTAGTCGATACTTGACCACGAGACGGCAGGCCAAGCATCATTGATCTGCCAGTAGAGACTGCCCATACAGCGTGGGGCGGCTGCACGCTGCACCCTTAGCCCGAGGGCAATGCCCCGCCCCTGCATGACCTGCGAGAGGTAGGCGAAGTCCTCGAAGGTCTTCGGCTCGGGGTACTCCTGACGTATGTAGTGTAGGATCACATCGTTGCCGATGGAGCTCTTCTGATGCGCCCGCATGACGGGGCTCTCGATCTCCCAGTCCTCGGGACGAGAGAAACGCATGAGACTCGGGAGCGTAGGGAAGGACTGCACCCCAAACTCACTCATGAACCTTGGGAGACGCTCCCGCAGGATCTCGAAGGGCTCACGCCCATACCATACCCCCCAGTAATGGCTCTCGCCGAGGCCCAGCGTCTCGGGTCGCCCCCAGTTCGCCGTGTCGGGGCTACTCTCGATATAGGGACGTAGGGGGTCGTGCTGGCGAAGCTGGCTAGGGATGAGCTGACGAAAGAGACGCACATAGTCCCGAGCAAAGAGCTGGTAGGTCTCCTTGGGGTACTTCTTCTGCCAGCCCCAGTACTTCATGGCTTCACGTATCTCATTATTGCCACACCACACTGCGATAGAGGGGTGGGAGCGCAGACGACGGATGTTGTCCACGAGCTCTCGGGAGACATTGCTGAGGAAGGCATCGTCCCCGGGGTAGGCCGTGCAGGCAAACATGAAGTCCTGCCAGATCAAGATCCCCCGCTCATCGGCTAGATCATAGAAGCGATCCTCCTCATAGACACCCCCACCCCAGACACGGAGCATATTGAAGTGGCTATCGGTGACGTCATCGAAGAGCTGGCGAAGCTCCTCATCGCTACGGGTCGGGAGCATGAGGGTCGGGGGGATATAGTTTGCCCCCTTGGCATAGATCGGCCTCCCATTGACCCGGAAGAAGAAGCTTCGCCCGAGGCTATCGGCTTCACGCACGAGCTCTACTGTACGTAGCCCTACTCGTAGGCTTTGGCTATCGAGGGGCTTTGCTCCCCTTTTGCCCGAGAGGAGCTCCAGCTCAGCCGTGTAGAGGTAGGGCTCCCCCATACCCTGTGTCCACCAGAGCTTAGGACGAGCGAGGGTATGGCGGTGGATGATCGGACTCTGCCCCAGCACACTAGGCAGAGGCAGGAGGCGCTCATAGACGACAGCCCCCTCACGATCTCGGAGGCGGTAGCGGAGCTGGCGAGCCCCCCGCCCCACGATAGAGCCCGAGGGGATACGTAGCTCGATCGGCTGACGATCCTCGGGGTGGTAGGTCACGAGTGGACAATCGGCGAAGTAGCTCTCCTGCCTGAGGAGTAGGCGAATGGGACGCCAAGGGCCTAAGGTGAGCATTCGCTCACCCCAGTCCCAGCCGTAGTGGTAGGGCGCCTTGCGGGTGAAGACGGAGAGCCTGAGCTGGGCATGGTCGTTGTCCGCTGGGTAGTTGAGCTTCCCCGAGGCTTCGTAGAGGGGGAGGGCAGCACGCAGTGGCGAGGAGAAGTGGAGCTCGAGGGTATTGGTGCGCCGTAGGTAGCGACGCACATCCACCTCGTGGCGGACAAACATATTGTCACTCGAGAGGATAAGTTGGCCGTTGAGGTACACCTGAGCATAGGTGTCCAGCCCCTCGAAGAGGAGGTGCCTACTAGGATAAGCCAGCTGTGCCGGCGTGAGGTCAAAGGTGCATCGGTAGACCCAGTCCCGCTCCCCGACCCACTGGATCGAGTCCTCCGCCAGCCTATAGTACGGGTCGGGGAGACGACCATGACGGATCAGATCCTGCTGCACCACACCAGGCACCGTGGCAGGAAGCCATTCGCCTCCCGAAGACTCCCTAAGGCTCCAGCCCCCGTGCAGAGAGACTATCTCTGTGCTCTGCGCCAAGAGTGAAGGCGACAGGTAACTACCCGAGGTCATCATACCGACAAATAACGTGAGAAGCCTCAGTGGGCTCAAAGAGAAGATGGGACATCGCATATCGTCTAGCTGTCATAATAGTTTGTAGCACAAATATAAGTCCAATAGGTGCAATGGGACTAATAGGTCTAATAACAAGGTCGGGGGAAAGGGCGGGGGGAAAGGCGAGGGAAAGGTGACTCTGCACCTACTAGCTGGGTGGCACTCTGCTAGGAGAGGGACACGGCATACAGCGACCAGCTAGGGGACTCTCTACTAGGGGTGACTACACCCTGCTGGGAGTGGTGGGTAGCTCGGAGGATAAGTGTCCATAGGTGTAGGATAAACCCTGAATAGGTGGGGATAAGGTAGTGTGTAGGGGGGGGATAAGTCTAATAGGGACAGTAAGACCAATAGGTCTAATAACAAGGTCGGGGGAAAGGACGAGGGGAAGGCGACGAAAGGTGACACGGCACCTACCAGCTGGGTGGCACTCTGCTAGGAGAGGGACACGGCATACAGCGACCAGCTAGGGGACTCTCTACTAGGAGAGGCTACACCCTGCTGGGAGTGGTGGGTAGAGCGGAGGATAAGTATCCATAGGTGTAGGATAAGCCCTGAATAGGCGGGGATAAGGTAGCGGATAGGTGAGGATAAGGTAGTGTGTAGGGGGGATAAGTCTAATAGGGACAGTAAGACCAATAGGTCTAATAACAAAGCCGAGGAAAGGCAAAAGGGGAAGGCGACGGAAGCTAGCAGATGGGATAATACCATACCTCCATTGACCAGGGGGACGAGGGGGAAACTAGGGAGGACTAGGGGAGACACTACGGCAAAGGCGAGGGATGGGACAAAAGCGACGAGGCGATACCCCCACTTTGGGGGCATCGCCTCGCTGTATAGAGAGCCTGGGCAAGGAGCCTTTAGGCTCTAGGATGAAGGGGTGGTTAGGGAGGGGAAGATTACCAACCGGGGTTCTGCGTCCACTTACCACCCGTAGATGAGATGATATCTAGGCGGATAGGTAGGAGGTAGTCACGTCCAGGCTTAAAGCCCCAGCCATTCTCATGCCCCGCAGGATTGCTCGGCAGGATATAACGAAGGGCATCAGTAGGCGTACCCGTGAGGAAGAGGTTATTATCCTTGGGGGCATCGTAGATCAGTCGCCCACCATAGCTGGGGTGGTTCTCTAGGTTACTCCCCTTGAAGAGTGCCCCGATGGCACGCTTGCCGACAATAAGTTCCTCGGCAGCCGCCCAACGGATGATGTCCTTGAAGCGACGACCTTCGCAGGCCTGCTCGACACGACGCTCACGGCGTACGGCCTGGATGTACTTGTTGAGCGAGCGGAAGGGATAGTCACTCTCCGTATTGTACTCTCTATCGAAGTCCATATCGGGCATAGCGACACGTGCACGCAGTGGGTGGAGGATGGTGATGATCTCAGCCGAATGGGCAGCCCCATCTAGCTCGGCAAGTGCCTCCGCATAGTCGAGGAGGATATCCGCATAGCGGAACTGAATGCCAGGTGTCGCCCCCTTGTACTCGGCGTCGAGGTTACCCTCGTAGTCGATCTGTACGTGCTTGAGCAGGGAGTAACCCGTGACATTCTGATGGTAGGCTTCGCCGAGCAGCGGGGGGACGACGTAGGGTCTGATCTCGTCACGGCGTAGCCGCTGTCCAGGCGTGCAGACCGTCTGCGCTAGACGTGGGTCTCTCACTGTGGGGAGTAGCTCACGTCCATAGACCTTCTTGGCCTCTAGGCGGTCATTGCCGACGAAGGGCTTACCATCCTTGGTAAGGTAGTCGTCTACGAGGGAGGAAGTGAGACCGATCACCCCACCTCCACGGTTGAGGTAGCGATTGACGTTGTTCCCTACCTCGTTGCCATCATACCGCTTGTACCAGAGCACCTCAGGATTGGAGGAGAGGTTGGTCGTCTGGAAGAGCTCTCGGTAGTCGTCGTTGGGTCGTCCCGTAGTGGAGATCTTCCATACACCCCGATCGACGACGGCCTTGGCAGCAGCTACGGCTTGGTTGAGGTAGTCACGTATCTTGTCCTCGGTGACAGCCTTGTCGTAGAAGGCATCATCCTTGGCCTTGTGGTAACGTTCCCACGTAGCCTCGAAGAGGGCAACCTCTGCCTTCAGTGCACGTGCGACATCACGATGGACACGCATGGAGGCGGCACTGCTCTGCTCACCGAGATACTGAATGGCTAGGTCTAGGTCCTTGAGGATATGATCTGCGACCTCGAGGCGGGTGTTGCGTGGGAGCTTGAGCTTATCAGCGATCGGCTCGAGGGGCGCATCCAGCAGGGTCACCCCTCCGTAGGAGATGAGGAGCTGATAGTAGTACCAAGCACGGAAGTAATAGGCTTCGCCGACACACTGCTTGTAGTCGGCTGGGCTATTAGCATCGAGGGCCTTGAGGTTGGTCAGCAGATAGTTCACATTGCGGATGTGGGTGTACTCGTCGAGCTTCTTGGCATCGCTGAGAGCCACCTGTCCATTGAGTCGGGCATTGAGCGCACCCCCAGAGATGTTATCACTCATCACATCATCGCCTGCGATACCGGAGCCACCACCAGCGAAGAGGCCTTGCCTACGCAGCCCCGTCTCGTAGAACATGTTGAGGTAGTTACGTATCTCCCCTGTACTGGTGAAGGGATTGTCGGTAGAGAGCTCACCCTCGGGGCTCTTATTGAGATCAAAGCAGGAGGTGAAGCCGAGGCCTAGCGTGAGGCAGGAGGCTAGGAGGAATATCTTAGTATTCATAGTCGTGTAGCGCATTAGAGATTGACGATGAGACCACAGGAGAGGACACGGTTCATAGGATAGTTCTTCCCGCCCTCAGACGAGTAGTCACTCCTAGTGAAGATGGCTTCGGGGTCAAACATCTTCTTGAGCTTGGTGATGGTGAAGAGGTTCTCACCGGAGAAGAAGACCTGCACCTTGGTACCCTTGGTCCACTGCGTGGGGAGCTCATAGCTTAGGGTAAGGTTCTTCAGACGGCAGTAGGCAGCATTCTGCATATAGCGGTCGGTGGTCGTCTTGTTCTTGGCTTGGAGGGGAGCTACAGCCCCATCCGAGTGGATGTAGGGACGTGGGTAGTAGGCATTGGGGCGCTCAGGAGTCCAGTAGTCGAAGTGATCCTTGAAGACAGTGACCTGAGCATACGAGCCCCAGCCCCAGAAGTAGATGCTTCGCCCAGGATGCCAGTCACGCTTACCCACGCCCTGAAGCATGAGGCTCAGCGTAAGACCTCGCCAGCTGATCGCACCGTTGAAGGTGAACTGATAGCGAGGAGTCGTGTCCCCGATGACGGTCATATCCCCCATACTGCCGAGCTTGTTCTCGCCGATATTGATCTTGCCGTCGCCGTTGAGGTCACGGTACTTTACGTCACCAGGAGCCCACTTGAGGGCGCTGAGGTAGGAGAGGTCGTGGGTACGGTTGTACTCATCAGCCTCGGCCTGAGTCTGGATAAGCCCATCGGCACGATAGCCCCATATCTCACCTATGCTACGTCCCGCATACCAGTTGCTCTGTGGAGCACTGTTGTCAGCACTAGCGTACTTGGTGACGATGGAGGTGGCATCGGAAATCTGCGCTCCGAGGTTGTAGGTGATCTCCTTGCCGATACGTCCACGATAGTTGAGAGAGAGCTCCCAGCCTCGGTTACGCATCTCGGCATTATTGGTCTTAGGAGCCTGTGCTCCGAAGAAGTCGGGAAGGGGTAGGCTAGGGCCTAACATATCCTTCGTATCACGCTGGAAGAGTTCGAAGGAGCCCGTTAGACTATTATCGAGGAAGCCAAAGTCAATACCTATATTACGGCTGGCGACCTTCTCCCATGTGGTGTTCGGATCGATGACAGCTGGCGCCTGCGTATAGGTGTGTCGCCCGTCCTGGAAGTAGTATGAGCCTAGTCGCTTGCTCAGCTGCATGGTAGCAGCAAAGGTATAGAGGTCTGCTCCAGCTTGGTTACCGAGTAGGCCATAGGAGGCACGTAGCTTGAGGTTGGAGAGGACACCACGGGTCGCCTCCATGAACTTCTCCTGATGAATATTCCACCCGAGAGAGAGGGAGGGGAAGAAGCCCCATCGGTTGCTCGGTGCAAAGCGAGAGGAACCATCATAGCGACCATTGACCTCGAGCAGGTAGCGGCCAGCATAGTTGTAGTTGATACGCCCAAAGAAGCCTCGTGTAGCCCAGCCATAACGCTTGTCGATGGGCACCTTGTCGCCTGAGCCTAGCCCTGCGTTGGGGTTCGTGAGGGAGAAGAGCCCCGTGATAGAGGTCTCTAGGTAGCTCGTGTGGCTCTGCTCCTCCTGATAGCCGAGCATGAAGGTGAAGTGGTTGTTCTCACCTAGGTCGAGGAGGTAGTTGGAGTAGAGATTGATGGACTGATAGTTGAGCTTCTCGAAGCTACGTGTGTACTTCCCCTGAGGATAGACGCTGAGCTCGTCACGCACACCGAGGGAGGTCGTCTTGCCATCCGAGGCATAGATCTTTGGTGCCTTGTTGAGCGCCTCATACTCGGTATTGCCGAGTCGGTAGGTATAGTCGAAGAAGATGTGCCAATCCTTCAGAGGGCGAGCCTCGAAGCCAACGGTGAGGTTAAGGTCATCACGCTTGTTCTGCGTGTAGGTACCACTCTGCAGGTAGGGGACCATACTGAGCTCGGTGAAGTGCCCATGTGGATCTCGGGGTGAGACCGTGGGACGGAAGCGAGCAAGGGAGTGGTAGAAGCCTTCGGAGAGTCCGCCCTTGCCGAAGGGAGTATCGACCTTAGAGTGTCTGTACTTGGTATTGACCTTGAGCTTGAGCCATTCCTTCAGCTGCGAGGAGACGTTGGAGGCAAAGTTGTAGCGATCGAAGCCCATCTTGGCATAGCGCATGATCCCGTCCTCGGTATAGTAGCCCCCAGAGATGTAGTACTGGGTAGACTGGCTACCACCGCTGAGACTGAGGTTGTGGCTCTGCTTGCGAGCGGAGGGCTTGTAGTGAAGCTGGAAGTAATCGACGTTCCCGATCCCCGACTCCGAGTTCTCAAAGGCTGGGTTCATCGACGACACAACCCCCTGGGGGAGGTCCTGCCAAGCATCTACGCTATTAGGATCCTCGATGTACTTACGTAGGAGCTCTATCTTCTGATCACTATAGAGACGAGCAGAGCCGGCGTTGCGTGCTCCTTCGTTCCAGTAGCGGGCGAAGTCATAGGAGTTCACCATCTTGGGCAGTACCGTGGGGCTGTTCCACCCTATTGTCCCCTGATAGTTGATACGCATCTTCCCTGCGAGCCCCTTCTTGGTAGTGACGAGGATAACCCCGTAGGCGGCACGTGCACCATAGATAGCGCTGGCGGCAGCATCCTTGAGGACGGAGATATTCTCAATGTCATTAGGGTTAATATCGGAGAGCGACATCTCGACCCCATCGACGAGGACATAGGGGGTAGCACTCCCGCTGAGGTTCCCCTGACCACGTAGGGCGAGCGAACCGACACCCCCGGGACGACCCGAGGCGGTATTACTCACGAGTAGCCCAGGCACGAGCCCCTGTAGACTCTGTGTCGCATCGGCTACGGGACGCTGGGCGAGCTCCTTCCCCTTAACGGAGGAGACAGCTCCAGTGAGGTTCACCTTGCGCTGGACGCCATAGCCCACTACGACGACGTCGTCGAGGACCTTGCTATCCTCCTGCAGGGTGACGGAGAGGGGAGTGCCCGCATAGCGGACGGTTATCGTGGCATAGCCGACACAGCTGACCTCGATGGTTGCTCCAGCCTTAGCTCCCGCAAAGGAGAAGCGTCCCTGAGCATCTGTGGTCGCACCTGTCGTCGTGCCCTTGACACGAACGGAGGCACCTACGACAGGTTCGCCCTTGGCGTCCTTGACGACGCCTTCACAGCGAGCTCGATCGACCTGTGGGCTCTGTTCATGTGGGGAAGAGAGAGGAGGGGGGAGGGTCTCTGCGACCGCCACTCGTCCGAGTAGCAGGAGGCTAGAGGCCAAGAGGTAGATAGTTCTTGACATAGGGGTAAAGTCTTTAGTGTATTGATAGTACGAGTATTCATGTTCGCTGTAGTAGTATGCTATGAGCCCTCATGTGTGCGTTGCCACACCCCCCTGGGGCACCGTCTGGGGACAAAGGTAGGATATTTATTTCATAGCTAGAGCCTATCCGAGAGGCGACCTCGGAGCATGTCATCAGGTATCATCAGTACAGTAGACTAGAGCCCACTCTACCCCAAGTCTATCAGGAGCTATGGGATACAGCCCAGTGTCATCCCCATAAATAAAAACAACTCGACACTAGCATACTGACCGATCAGGTCAGTGCTAGTGTCGAGTGTTGTGGTAGCCCCTAGGAGAATCGAACTCCTCTTTCAAGGATGAAAACCTTGCGTCCTAACCGATAGACGAAGGGGCCGCCTGTAAGCTATCCCTACCTAATGGGGACAGCGATGGGGAGGGGTATTATCCTAGGCGAGCGATCTGGCGAGCAAGCTTGCTCTTGAGGTTAGCTGCCTTGTTCTTGTGGATAATGTTCTTACCAGCTAGGCGGTCAAGCAGCGAGCTAAGCTGTGGGAGCTGAGCGCGAGCCTCTGCAGCATCCGTTAGGGCGCGGAAACGGCGCACTGCGGTGCGTGCCGTCTTCGCATAGTAGCGGTTGTGCAAGCGACGAGCATTCGTTTGGCGAATTCTCTTGATTGACGACTTATGATTTGCCATTCTGTATCTCTTTTTTGTTGTTATCTGTAGCCCCTAGGAGAATCGAACTCCTCTTTCAAGGATGAAAACCTTGCGTCCTAACCGATAGACGAAGGGGCCGCCTCAAGCAATAGGCGAGGGATTTATTCCTCTGATTGCGACTGCAAAGATACAACAAATAATCAAACCACCAAACATTTACCCCTCTCCAATAAATATTTATTCCTCTCTCCACGCTCCCATCACCCCTATTAGACCTCCCCCACCCCTTCCACGACACAGGCCACAGCTCGGGAGCACCCCGAGCTGTGGCCTGTACCTATTGATGTTGTCCGGTAGGACTGTGGGTTACTTGAGCGTCCCGTTCTGAGCAGCCTCTACCATTGCCTTGTTAGGCAGGATGTAGACTTCCACACGACGGTTCTCCTTACGGCCTGCAGCGGTAGAGTTGTCCGCCACGGGCTCGTGGCTACCCTTACCCTCGACACGCATACGGCTAGAGGAAACACCCTGACTTGAGAGGAAGGAGCGTACGCTGGTAGCACGATTGAGCGAGAGGGGATCATTGATGCGGTCAGAGCCTGTGTTATCGGTGTGTCCGATGATCAGCAGGTCGGTCTGGTCGTTCACCTTGAGGTTTGCAGCGAAGTTGCGTAGGCTAGTCTGTGAAGTGGAGGTGAGGGTAGAGGAGTTTGTTGCGAAGAGGATACCGCTATCGAAGGTCACGCGGATCGCCTGCCCGTCATTGACAGACTCGATCTTAGCGTTCTTGACCTGCTCCTCGAGCTCCTTCTTCTGCTTATCCATCTTCTTACCGATGAGTGCCCCAGCAGTACCACCTACGACACCGCCGATAGCGGCACCGACAGCAGTATTACCGAGCACACGGCCGACACCTGCGCCGATGATAGCACCAGCACCTACACCTATACCTGTACCCTTGGCTGTGTTGCTCAGACCACATCCAGAGAGGATGAGTGTAGCGGAGAGGGCAAGCGCAGCGATTGATTTCTTGTTTAGCATCTTGGATTTCGTTGTTTGAAGATAATAATACCTTGGTGAAACTCTAGTTAGTGCGCATGCTGAAGTACTTCATGAACTGCATGCGCTCAAAGAGCGTTGGGTCGGGCACAGCACTATAGCTCAGCCGACCTCTCAGCTCTTCTATACTCTCATAGCCGTGCTCCTGCATCCACATCTGGAGCCCACGGAGGCTCTCACGGATAGCCTGAGCACCTTGCTTATATATAGCGGTACACATCTGACCTACTTGCGCTCCTGCCAGCAGGCTCTTCGTGAGCTCTTGCCAGGTGTAGATCCCCGTCGATGCGGCAACCTCTACCCCTGGGACAAGGCCTGCGATAAGACCCGTATAGCGCAGGGTCTCGGTGAAGTCACCCTGATGGGAGAAGACCTCTCCGCCCACAAACTGCTCCCGCTCTAGGTCAATGTCGATCTGATAGGTGCGGTTGAAGAGCGTGACGGCAGCAGCCCCTGAGGCTCGTAGCTTATCCACCAGAGCTGGTAGAGCGGTATGCTGACGGGAGAGCTTGACGATGATAGGAAGCCCAGTCCCTCGTAGCCCCTGTACAATATCTATATAGGTCTGCTCGGCAGCTACGGGATCGAAGTAGAGATCTGTCTCTAGGCGCATGATATTGACCTCGAGGGCATCGGCACCCGCTCTACGTACCTGCTCGGCGAACTCGAACCAGCTCTCCTTGCCTCGGCAGTTGATACTTGCGATGACAGGCACTCCGAGCTTCTCCTTAGCCTCACGCACGTAGCTCAGATAGGTGTCTACAGCCTCCGTACGCACATAGGCGGAGATATAGTCCTCGGCCTCGGGGTAGTCGTTGTGGGCGATGAGGTGGCCAGTGTGCATGAGGATCTGCTCCTCGAAGAGTGACTTGAGCACGACTGCGCCTGCGCCTGCCTCTACGAGGGAACGAGCACGATCGATGCTACGTGTCAGCCCCGAGCTGCTCACGATGACAGGACTCTCAAGAGGGAGCCCCACGAAGGAGGTGCGAATGTCTACCATAGTCTAATTCGTATAGCCAGTTAGGCTTGCCCCATAGGGCACAAGCATATACACAAAGGTATTACAATTTCTTTACAGAGCCTATCGTCCTGTGTATAGCCGACCCAATCGGGACTCATAGCCTCGGATAATGGTGGTGGGGTGGGAGTAGGTATAGAGGTCTAATAGGTCCAATAGGTCTAATAGGTCCAATAGGTCCAATAGGTCCAATAGGTGGAATAAGTCTAATACCCTAGCCCTACCCGCTAGAGCGACACTAGCCTACCCCAGCTCCACCATAGCCCTACCCTAGCTATACTCGCTAGAGCGACCCTAGCCTACCCCACGCCACCATAGCCCTACCATAGCCCTACCCTAGCTCTACCCACTAGAGAGGCACTAGCCTACCCCAGCTCCACCATAGCCCTACCCTAGCCCTACTCGCTAGTGAGGCACTAGCCTACCCCAGCTCCATCATAGACCACCCTAGCTCTACTCGCTAGAGCGACACTAGCCTACCCCTGCTCCATCATAGACCACCCTAGCTCTACTCGCTAGAGCGACACTAGCCTACCTCCAGCTCCTCCATAGCCCTACCCGCTAGAGCGTGTCTCGTCACGACCCATCACTCGGCACCCGTGGTGGTCGTTACACACCGACTGGGGAGATGACAGAGGCGTCCGCCCCTTTAATTAGACTTATTACACCTATTACACCTATTACACCTAATAAACCGACGACCTACCCCCCCCGCATACAGCACTCTATAGGAGGGCTAGAGAGGACATACCGAGAGCGTCTTGGCGCTCTCGGTATGAACGCAGAGACGCTCTCAGTAAGAGCGCATGACCGCTCTCGGTAAGAGCGCAAGGGCGCTCTTACCGAGTCCTCTCCACCCCTCTCAGCTACTCGCATAAATAGGCTCTAAGAGAGGGCACTACTCGACTCTATCCGTACCTACTCATACATCCTCCTAGGCGACTCTCCACACCTAGCTCTATGCGCTAGCCATACCCCCACACCAGTCACAACTAGCCCTCCCCACATATCCCCCGACATCCCCGACACCTCCCCCTCTCTCGCACAGCCTATATATAATATGGAGTAGGTAGAGCTCCAAACGCTCTGCATCCAAGCCTCTTACCCGTCTCGGGACACGGACGAGAGAGCCCCATACATCAGATGGCTTGGGAGAGGAGGGAGAGAGAAAATAATGGGCGAGGATGAACACCCTATCTATTTTTGCACTACCTTTGTGCCCGAATTTGAGTGGCGATCACATCACTTGGGTTCAACACACAGTACACCACACTAACGACACCATGCCCGCTCCCCCCCCTGGCACACACAGAAGGGGTGCGAGGAACAGCCTAGGGCACTCAATGCCCTAATCTCCCCCACAGAGACGCTTTACACCAATCCGCCGATAGGGGGAGGGGCTCTTATACCACGACAGGGGCGACACACCGAGCGACACTTGACGCCCCTCTTCTAGTCACAGAAGTTACCCGATGAGGGGACCCGTGTGGCTATCCTTAAAATAGTTCAACGACTAAAAGTACTACGTAATGAAAAGATTCACGCTACTCGTGACGGTAGCTATGACCCTACTATCCTCCTGCGGGAAGGAGGCTAACGAACCTATCCTCTCCAAACAAGACCAGAAAAGCCAGGAGAGTTCGTTTGAGTTCACCATGGAAGGCGAGAACGAGACGTACCTCGAGGGAGAGGCGAAGGCACTCCCCTTTTACCCCAAGGCACATGTCGAAAATGGGAAGATCACCAATATCAGCATCGAGACCGAATCTGGCCCTCAGATAGTCAAAGGGATTGCCTACTTCTATGATCCCGTGAAAGGGAAGGGAATAGCCAAAGAACTCGACTTCAAGATCGAGGGTAGGCGCATCTCCTACGACGGATCCATAGACAACCCCGACCGCATGGGTAGCGGCTCGCAAATGATAGGCGCTGGCTACACCCGAGTCAGTTTCTTCATCGGCGGAACCTTCAAAGCCCTAGGAGATACTGATAGTAAAGGGACGAAATATGAATACTCGACAGGTGTTCAAAAAGTACCGGGAAAGGGTAATCAAAACCTAACCCTGCAGCGCACAACTTCAACTCTTGACTTACGCAGATTTAATCCCATCTTCGTCAGCGAAGGAAATGAGTTACAGATCAGTCCCTCGAAGCAGGAAGGAGGATCCAATGGAGTAACGACCAAGCGGTGTAAATTCCGCCTCTTCGGTGAGTTCATCAACCTCCGCTTCCGTAGCAGAGCCGTAGGTAAGGACTTTAGGTTCAATGGCATTACGATCGCAGGCTTTGCCTCCACAGGCCTCCATCTCGAGAAGCCCAAGAACGGACAAAACAAGAGTTCGGAACCCAAGTTTGTCCCCAAGACATCCAGTAGCACAGCTTTCACTAAAGACGCAGGTCTTGGAGGCATGTTCTATCCCTTCACAGACCACCCGGTTCCGTATGAGATGACTGCACCTACCAGCGCAAGTGCCCCCACCATGATTAAGGATGATCCCTGCTATACCCTCTACCTCCTCTCTGAGGCAGAGCCTGAGGGTGGAATTCGCTTTGGCCTCATCAGAAGCAACCACAACATCTTCCGTAAGAGCACCACGTACAGCATGAAGAACAACGTGACCAACCTCATGGGCAAAAAGGCTGATAGTAAGAACTTCGGGAAATTCCGCAACCTCACTCTTGAGCTTAAATAACTACGAGACTAACGACAATGAACACGATAAAGAAAGAATACGAAGCTCCCCAAGCCACGACTATCGAGCTCAAGAGCGGGCTCAACATCCTCATCCAGTTCTCCTATTCGGGTGACGTCGAGGACATCTCCGAGGGGGATAGCGACTGGTAGTCAGTCCATAGAGAGAACACTTCCACCCCGGCTATTCAGCTAGATCGGGCGCATGAGTCAGATATGCCTCATGCGCCCGATCTGCTTTTTATCCCCTCCTCCCCCTTGTCTGGCATCTAGCCCCAACAGAGGGTAAGAGTGGGGAGGAAATTATCTCTACCTTTGGTACACCTACTCACTAATCAATGAATCATATATGAAGCGAATTAAGACAATGTGTAGCTTGCTCCTGGGAGTCTCGCTACTTGCCTTAGGACGTGCCAGCGCAGCCGAAGCCCCTCGATCCACGGCAGCTGCGCAGACACAGAGTGGCCCCCTCTCGGGGGTCGTACGGGATGCACAGGGTGAGCCCCTAGTAGGCGTCTCCGTCCTCGTCAAGGGTCAGGGTAAGGGTGTCCTGACCGACGCCGAGGGGCAGTTCTCCCTCAGTGGAGTCCGCACAGGCTCCGAGATCGTATTCTCCAGTGTGGGCTACCGTAGCCAGACTGTCCGCTGGACGGGTACACCGCTGACGATCGTCCTGGAGGATGCCACGACGACCCTCAGCAATGTCGTCGTCACCGCCCTAGGGATACGCCGTGAGCGTAAGGCACTCGGATACGCCATGCAGGAGGTACGTGGCGATGCTCTGATGGCTGTGCGTGAGCCCAACATCACCAATGCCCTCTCGGGTAAGGTCTCGGGGATACAGATCCTCAAGGGAGCCAGTGGCCCAGGCTCCTCCTCCAAGATCGTCCTGCGTGGGAGCAGCTCCCTCTCAGGAAGCAACCAGCCCCTGATCGTCGTAGACGGTGTACCGATGGACAACACCACGGGAGCCTCGCTCGACAAGAAGACGGGTAAGAGCAACAACGACTTCTGGAACCCCGGTACCGATATGGGCAATGGACTCGGCGACATCAACCCCGAGGACATCGAGAGTATGAGTGTGCTCAAGGGCGCTAGTGCCGCTGCCCTCTATGGCTCACGTGCAGGTAACGGTGTGATCCAGATCACGACCAAGCGTGGTCGCCGTGGCGAAGGGCTCGGCGTGACGATCTCCTCCTCTGTAGGGGTCGAGAGCCTCTTCATGGTGCCCCGCCTACAGAATGAGTTCGGTCAGGGTACCGAGGGGGCTTACCGAGCCACGAGCACCACGAGCTGGGGGCCTCGCATCGAGGGTCAGGAGTACACGAAGTGGGACGGGACGAAGGCTCGCATGCAGGCCTACGACAATGTCGCTGCCTACTTCCGCACCGGCATCGACCTGACGGAGAACGTCGCCTTCTCCCAGCAGTACGACCGCACGAGCATCTACACCTCCCTCACTCGCACCGACAATCAGAGCCATATCCCCGGCGCCTCCCTCGGCCGTACGAACCTCACCCTGAGGGCAACGACGAAGTTTGGCCCGAGTGAACGCTGGAGCACCGACACCAAGGTACAGTACATCCGCACCTTCGTACAGAATAGACCGATGAATGGGTCGAATGCCTCCAATGCCTTCGCCACCATCTACTCCCTCCCCCGCAGTATGGATATCCGAGACTTCTCCGACCCCCTCACCTCCACAGGTGCGATGCGGTGGTACGGCGATGGTAGCCAGACCAACCCCTACTGGGCGAGCAAGTACAACCTGAACAACGATACCCGTGATCGCTTCCTCCTAAGTGCTGCCCTCAAGTATCGGATCACCGACTGGCTAGATGCTGAGCTACGTATTGGCTCTGACCAGTATGCCACCCGTATCGAGCGCAAGACCTACTCGGGCTCACCGATCGCCAAGGGTGGAGGTGCGTACGAGACGGAGCAGGTGAAGTTCTATGAGAACAACTACAGCTTCCAGCTCTCGGCTCGAGAGGAGCATCTCTGGAACAAGCTAGGTGCCTCTGCTACCCTCGGAGGTAACCTCATGGAGCGCAAGATGAATAGCCTAAACGCACAGGTGGGAGAGCTCATCGTACCCAACCTCTTCTCCCTCACGAACGGCACCGACCGCCCCACAAATACCGAGCTATTCAGTCACAAGAAGATCAATTCGCTCTACGGTACAGTCCAGCTCAGCTGGGATGGCTATCTCTTCGTCGATGGTACGCTACGTAGCGACTGGTCCTCGTCCCTTGCTCGGGCTAACCGCTCCTTCCTCTACCCCTCACTGAGTGCCTCGGTGGTGATCTCTGACCTACTGAAGCGACAGCAGGTGCGCCTACCCGAGTGGATCTCCTTCGCCAAGGTACGTGCCTCCATCGCACAGGTGGGTAATGACCTCGAGCCCTACCAGCTCTACAGCTCCTACCGCATCGACAAGGATCCTACGGGAGGCACTGTCGCCAATATCGACAACACCCTCTACAACGATCGTGTACGTAGTGAGCTCATCAAGTCCTACGAGCTAGGAGCTGAGGTACGTCTCTTCGATGGTCGCCTCGGCATCGACTTCGCTTGGTACCGCACCAATGCGACCAACCAGCTCATCCGTCTGCCCATGGACCCTGGTAGTGGCTACGAGGCCAAGATGATCAACGCTGGGAACATCCAGAACGAGGGTATAGAGCTCATGCTCACAGCGGACATCCTCCGCACCGACCACCTCAACTGGAGCACCCAGCTCAACCTCTCCCACAACGAGAACCGCATCATCAAGCTCTACGACGGAGGTGGTACCGACTCCCCCGTCACCGAGTACGACCTAGGCACCTATCAGAACCTCCGTATCCTAGCCCGTGAGGGCGGACGCTATGGCGAGATCTGGGGTACTGCCTACAAGCGTGTCACCGACCCCACCAGCCCCCTCTACGGCAAGATCCTCACCGATGGTGATGGCCTCCCCCTGCCGGGCGAGACGAAGAAACTCGGTGACCAGCAGCCCGACCTACTCGTAGGGCTGACGAATACGCTCTCTTACCGAGGCTTTGACCTAAGCTTCCTCGTCGATGCACGCATCGGGGGTAAGATGTTCTCGGGGACGAACTTTAGCCTGCGGGATAATGGTACAGCAGCGGCAACGGCAGAGAATGGCCGTCGTAAGTTCGTCGTCGATGGTGCCCAGGAGCAGATCGTCGGAGGCAAGACGACCTATGTGCCCAACACCAAGGAGGTCAGCCCTCAGGACTACTGGAACGCTATCTCCCATCGTGGCAATGCCAACCTCGGGATCAGCGAAGCGAATATCTTCGACGCTACGAGTGTACGCCTTCGCAACATCGCGCTTAGCTACACCCTACCCACGAGCCTACTACGTCGCACTCCCATACGTCGGGCTAAGGTCGGCATCTCGTGCAACAACGTCTGGATGATCCGCAGCTACATGAACGGCGTAGACCCCGAGAGCGTCTTCGCCACGGGGACGAATGCCACGGGCTTCGAGTTCTCCTCCTCTCCTACGACTCGCTCGCTGCACTTCAATGTCACACTCGGCTTCTAGCCCCCTACATCGCTACCGATCATGAACAAGATATTCATCACCCTCTCCGCCCTCGTGCTCAGTGTGCTGCCCTTCAGTTCCTGCCGAGACTTCGACGAGGTCAATAGAGACCCCCTAGCCGCCCATCGGGATCAGGTGCTCAGCGAGTACCTCATCAACCGTGCTATGATGACCGCCCAGCAGGATCCCCACATCGCCGAGCGTGCCTTCGTCCGCTACTGGAAGAACGCTAGCCACCAGCAGCGTGAGGGCTCACTAAGCCTAGGCGGTGTAGACGACAGCTGGAGTGGCGACTACTACAGCCGTATGACCACCGAGAGCCTCAAGCCCCTCTATCAGGCCATCGCTATCTCCGAGGAGAAGATCCGCTCGGGCTCAGCCCAGGCCTACGAACCCACCCTGCTGGCTGTGGCTCGGGTATGGCGAGCCTATATGCTCTCGGAGATCTGTGATCTATTCGGAGTAGCAGCCCTAGAGGGCTACACCGGGCAGAACCCTACCTATGCGAGCACTCAGGCTGTCTATACCTTCATCCTCAAAGAGCTCCAGGAGGCAGCCGAGACCCTCAAGACCTCCCCAACACCCACCGAACAGGCAGTCACGAAGCTCGACCATGCCTATGGCTTCAATGCCAGCAAGTGGCGTCGCTATGCCAACTCACTGCGGATGCGTCTCTCGATGCGCCTCTCCGAGGTAGAGCCCACGACAGCACGCACACACTTCGAGCAGGCAGCCGCAGAGGGGGGTATCCTAAAAGCCGAAGACCGCCTACAGGTCGCAGAGCAAAGGGGCTGGCACGACCTATCAGGTGTGATGAGCCGTGAGTGGAATGCGCAGAACCTCTCCGCTACCTACAACAACCTCGTCGTCGGCCTCGGGGGCATCACCTCCGCCCGCCAGCTGACCGACGCTCGCTATCAGCCCTACCTCCAGGCAGAGAACTATCTAGGTGTGCGCTACGACAAGCACTTCCCTCTGATGACGACTGACCCGATGCGGGGCTTCTACTTCGATGGACTCCCGGGCAAGATAGACCCTCGTGCCTACAAGACCTTCATCGTCACGGGCGACACGCTCAATAGCGAATTCTGCTTCTACCCCTCATGGGCTACCCACCGAGTGAAGCAGACCAAGTACAAGCTCTCCAAGGTCGATAACCCGAAGGAGACGCTCGTCGAGCTCGATACTCGCTTTACTTGGAATGCCTGGGTATCCGGAGCGTGGGGTGAGCTAAGCGGTATCAACGATGTGGCACAGATAGGCGCCATGCCTCGTCTAGCGCAGAAGTACCGTGCGAGCACCAGCGTCCGTATCTTCTTCCCCGAGTGGGAGACGTATTTCCTGCTGGCCGAGGCGGCCGTGCGTGGCTGGAGCGTATCAATGAGTGCCAAGGATGCCTATGAGGCTGGTGTCCGCGCTAGCTTCGCTTATCATGGGGCAGGCTTCGTGGACGAATACCTTACCTCGCAGGACTACAACCGTGTAGGTACCTCTGTCGCTTGGGATCACACCACCGAGCCCGCCGCCACACGCACGATGGAGTGTATCAATGGCTACACCCAGCAGCGAGAGCAGTACACCTACCACTACCCCGAGGCCAAGAGCCGTCTCTATAAGGCAGCTATGAACGACCACCTGACGAAGATCATCACCCAGAAGTTCATCGCCAACGTGCCCTGGCTACCACTAGAGTCGTGGAGTGACCACCGCAGGCTCGGGCTGCCTTTCTTCGAGACGCCAGCAGTAGAGAAGCCCCTAGACAACATGCTCCACCTGACGAAGGCAGGCTACGAGACGGCCTCTATCGACTACTATCCTCAGCGTCTCCCTCTGCCCACCAACATCTCCAGCACCAACAAGCCCGGGCATGCCTCCGCCCTGCAGGCTCTCGGTGGCCCTGATGGGGTCTTCACTCCCCTCTATTGGGCAAAGAAGAAGCAGTAGTCTCCCGCCTAAGGGCGAGCTGGTGGGTGCTGGAGCTGGTAGAGCTAGTAGTCCTAGTCTGCTAGGGCTAGTCTGCTAGGGCTAATAGGTCTAATAGGTGCAATAGGTCTAATAGGTCTAATAGCGACAGCACCCACCCTGCGTCGCCGAGCTCTGCCTAGCGACAGCACCCACCCTGCATCGCCTAGCTCTGCCTAGCGACAGCACCCACCCTGCATCGCCTAGCTCTGCCCAGCGACA
>ERZ772827.166-NODE-166-length-37128-cov-3.852480_pt1 | contig 37128 bp, 37 predicted proteins | sample MGYA00580850_ERZ772827 | MGnify/ENA primary metagenome ERZ772827 (study PRJEB29015, sample SAMEA2737950) | human oral metagenome | biome: human oral; feature: human-associated habitat; material: dental | place: China | collected 2145 ... | reverse complement strand
TTGAGTTCATCGCGTGAGTAGACAATGACTTTGTTGGGCCGATACTGCTCAAGCAGGATCTTGATGAACATTTTCCCAAACGATCCTGTCCCGCCCGTGACAAGGATATTCTTATTGTTAAACAACCTGATGTCCTCCTTTGAGTCCAGACTCACTTTTCTCTCATTAGAAATATTTCATGAGCCTTTATGTTATAGAATAACACAAGCCTGTTAAATCTACAACGTAAGAAATCACTGATAAAATGAATTTCATCAATTTGGCATCTTTCATCCGATTGAAGAAGCAAGTCGAAAGCACAGCAAAGGCTATGCAGAAGTTTTTCCAACAAAGACGTACTAAAATGACGATGCCAAACAATGCTTCATGAAAGATCATGTATAAGGAAACACTGATAAATTCAATGGTGACTTTCAACAATCTCCCTAAGGTAGTCAAATGATATTCTTTTTCTTTCTTTCAATCGTTCTTCTACCAAAACATAGTCCGTCAGAGCGTCAAAAATACCATCCAATCTACGAACGTCACCATAAAGTCGTGATTCCAATCCGAGTTCAATTAACAAATCTTTAAGTTTATTCACCCGATATGGCTCCAGAATCGTACAAAACTCTTTTTGGTATTTAATCGAAAACATCGTTCCATGGAACATTGTCGTGATAACCATGTCGGCACACTTAAAGAACCCAATCCACTCAAAAGGCGTTAATGTGTCGAAGTTCTTTTCACACCATGATATATGATAACCAACCGCAATAAGCGTTTTGTTACGCTTTTTCGCAAATGCAATAATTTCATTTTGTACAGATTCTGGAATCGCATTGTGGGTCGTATATATCAAGATATAGTCTTTTTCATAAGGCTCTATCTCCTTACCATCAAAGTCATATAACAAAGTTGGATCCAGCACCTTGATGCATTCCTTTTCTGGGAGGTTACGGCGCATTAACTGCATCGAGTTTTCATCCCGGACAGAAATCTTCTTAAACGTTTTCAAGCTATTCAAAAGTTTTTCCGGGATTTCCGCATTTTCTTTAACGGAGCCAAAGCTCGCCGCATAGGCGTATTTTTCACGTGCAGACAGTCCGACACCAAAATAGATATCATCGCGGTGCGGGACACTATAATTCCATATTTCATCACTCCCCACAACAACCTTGTCGTAATAAGGAAGACCTGTGCGACGAAAGGTGAACTTTGTCTGTTTCAATAACTTTTGACATCTTTTAAAACCAATCAATTTTTTCAAATTAGCAACAAGCCTCATAGGCTGCTTCGTCCACAGCAACCAACGATATTCCCACCGCCAATGAAAAAAACCTTTGTAGTTCAGAATCTCCGGCTCCACGCCCAAATTCTGCAACACGTGATAAAGGGAATACACTTGCAGATACGCACCGTAGTTGATTCCATCATGAAACGTCAATATGCCGATCTTCATCGACAACCTCCTTCATATGCAAACGCTTGACAACAGCAGCAGGATTCCCGGCGGCAATACAATATGCAGGAATGTCTGAAGTTACTACGGAGCCGGCGCCAATGATTGCCCCCTCTCCAATAGAAACACCTTTCAATACGATCACGTTAAACCCCAGCCATGCTTTATCTCCAATATGTATTGATGCCGAACGAACATTTTTCCATGATTTTCTCAGGAGCAGTGCCCCCATATCACTACAATTTCCATATGCTTGCTTCTCTTCAATACGATCACGCCAGTCGATCGAGTGTGAATCATGATCATAAATATAGCAGCCCCATGCAATTGTTACATCATTTCCAATGTGTATGCTTGTCCGCGAAATCAAGTTGGTTCCCGAATTGATGAATGTTCGATCACCTATGGAAATATATCCCTACTCCGACTCGAATATAAAATTACATCCGATCCTACACCCATTTCCGATCGTTACAACGCATCCTTTGCGCGGAACGGCAAACTGAAAGTTCGCCGATTCCGTAAAAACCGTGTCCACGTTCCCCCTACAGATACGTATCTTATCTTGATTTGCTTTCAGAAATGCATTCAAGCGATATTTTCGATACCACGAAAAAATTTTTTGATCACAATACGCCCCCTAGCCGATTCGGTGCATGATAGAACGAATTATTCGTATCACGATACGAATAAAGTTCCAATGCGTGTATTTCCTTGCAACGTATAAAAAGCCCTTCTTATGATAGTCCTCCCAGAACTTCTCTCTGCCGACGGGACGTTCTGTCGGCGACTGCATACGCGGCTGCTGCCAGTTCTTGGAATAGGATATATCAACATACTCCAGTCTCCGCGAAATTGCGTCAAAGATTCGTTCGCCCTGCATCGTATTCACCAGACACAAGGATACACCATAGGCATCCTCAAACTCCGGCAGAATCTCCTCCAATCCCCAACAATCGCCGATCGTGATATCCGATATGCGTATCGGTTTTGTGTAGGGACACGTATAACAGGAGGTGCGAATAATATTCCCGGACCAAAAAAGTCGGTCAAAAATCTCTGTTTTTTCTTTTGACACGATTTTATCATTTGCAAGGTCAATATGGGATTTTCCGGTACGCCAAGATGCTTTTTTGTTCCGGAAGGTATACCATCGAATATCCGTCTGATATTCTTCCCGGATAAAACAAATATATTCTCGAAAAAGCAAGGGACTTGGCGTCCCGTAACACACAATATCCACCAAAAACAACTTGTCATGAGATGTTCCGATAAAATTACGCAAACCATCTACTTGACAGGGAGTTCCTGTAAAGAGAACATACCGCTCTTCCTTCAGATCAGACTTTATATGTGCAAAGACATCGCCAAGAGAGCTCTGCACATATTTCGACCCGCGCATTCGATCGCGTGCAAGCTCATTATTTGCGGCAATATGCGATACCGCAAACGCTTCATCGAAAGCTGCGCCATATATCACGCCACCCTGACGCAGAACCCAATCCGACAATGCAGTAAACATTCCGCCGGACGTACTCTGCTCCCGAACAGATTGTTCCATATGCTTAACAGCATAAACACCTCGTGGCTCGTTATACTTCGGCTCATGATTCTGCGGGCATACACGCACACACCTTTCACAATGTATGCACAGCTTTTCGTCCACTTTCGGATATAAAAAACCCTCCTCATTCTCACGCATGGTAATAGCGGAGGTAGGACAAATATGCCTACAAGCGGTGCATCCGGTGCATGCCTCAGGGCTATGACAAATCTTCATAGACAGTTCCTACAGTTTCATCGAATACAATGATATCTTCCAGCACTCGTTCATAGTACCCCTCTTTGATTGATTTTCCTTCCTTCAATCGTTCATTTATATAAGCGTATTGATACTCTTCCGAGCGAAGCTGATCCACATCTGCCCGAAAACGATCCGCCGGAATAATTGGAGGCGCATACGGAGGGGTGATTTGCCCCATGAGATATAACAGAACCTTAGCGCGCTCTCTCACGGTATCCGGCTGACGCCCATAACTCTTTATATTCCGCAGGCGCTCTTCATATTCTGCAGTCGTCGTTGAATTGATATCTACACCGAATCCGTAATAATACCCCTGCCCCGCAGTAAAGACAGGAATTCCAAAGGATGCAGCTTCCAATCCAATGGTTCCTTTACACGTCACAACATAATCAAAATAGCTGAAAATACTATATGTGTGAAAATCCTCCGGAAGGGTATGGATCTGCGACCAGCCATATTGCTTGACAAGATGTGAAATGCTCCCTTTCTCGCCATAGAGAAGTGCAGAAGGATGTTCTTTCACATACACCACAAGATCCTCTACTTGATCAAGGATCTTCAATGTTTCAACCAACCACTGATAATAATCTTGGTAGACCATGATGTCACCGGAATGTGGACGGTCTGAAAAGGCGTGAGCAGCCACAACCACAAGCTTCTTGTCTGTACCAATCGGTATGCCGGAAAGTTTACACAGCTCTTCTTTTGAGTATTCCCGTTTTCCCAAAAAAGCCTGACGATCATAATCCGCTTTTGCTTCTCCACGAAAGCGTACTGCAAGATATTGATCGATGACATCTTTCGAAACCATCGAACGACAACGCTCATACATATGCGGCGTAATCTGCGAGCTGTAAGTCAATGTAAAGTTCTTGAGCGCTTTATGAAAAAGAACTCTGCCTACGCTTGTCTGATAGATTTCCACACCATATTTTTCTGCAAATTTAACAAAAGGGGCATTGATGTAGTCACCGTCTGAAAAGATAAACACACTGTATTTTTTTGAACAAAATAGTCGTTTGGCAATGTAGATATTTTTGTAAAAGAGGTATGCGTCGTATATATGCTTCCATTCAATTTTATCAACCGTATATGTCTCCCGCCAATGAGATAAGATGGTATCATACAGTTCTTCCCCAATAGGGATATCATCATATCTCGTGCTCAGGATATCTTTTCCTCCCCTCCATGTCCACCATGTTTCAACAGCTTGATAGAGCAGTTTAGCCTTTTCAAAAATCCCAATGTTAGGATCAACAATGTCATGGATTTGAAACGAACGATAAACATTGCATACAAGTTTATAATTGATGTCGCTTCCCCCCAAGACATCAATCGACAGATCTCTTACCTCTGATAGTTTCTTTGCAAACAACATTGTTTCAACCACAGGAGTAATATAATCTCCCGGAACGTAAACTAAAATACGTTTATCAGTGTTCTTCTCCCCATTTTCATTTTGCCAGAACGGGGCGTTACGAAAAGCAAACTCTTCTTCTCCAATTGACTTCGGTTTACAAAGCCGCTTTTTGATATTGCGTGAAATAAATCTTCCGATGCGCTGAACCATGTAGTGACGTCCCCCTGCCCATTGTCTCGCCGAACAAACAACTAAGCTGTATATTCCGCTTTTCCCTCAGAAAAATGAACCCGTATATCACAGGATTCCAAGGTGCTGGTTCTATGCGCAACAGCAATAATCGTAATCCGGCCTTTTAATTTTAAGATTGTATCTGTGATATTCTGTTCGGTTTCACTGTCCAGAGCTGAAGTAGCTTCATCCAACACCAGAATCTGTGGATTCAAATAGAGTGCGCGCGCAATTCCGATGCGCTGCCGCTGCCCTCCGGACAATTTTACCCCTCTTTCCCCCACCTCTGTTTCTACGCCATCCGGCAGCTCTTTCACAAAAGTATCCAGTTCCGCCATTTTCAGAACACGCTCAATATGATCGTCATCAATGCGATCTTCCGATATACCAAGCGCAATATTTTCCCGTATGCTTCCGTCAATCAAATAGATACTCTGCGGAACATACGCCAACATATTGCGCCATCCATCGATATTCTTCCAAATGTCTTGTCCGTCTACTTCAATTTTTCCCTGATCAGGTTTCATGAGTCCAAGCAAAATATCAATAAATGTCGTTTTTCCTGCGCCGGATGCGCCGGTAACGCCAATAAAGGCACCTTTGGGGAAATCCAATGATATTCCGTCCAATATTTTTCGTTCCGTATGAGGATATTGAAAATATACCTCTGATATTTGAATGGACTCATTAAATGATAAAACCGCTTCGCTGCACGGTGGGAAGCCTACATTTTCTCTGGATCGTCTGGCCTTTATCTCAATGAGTTCATCATACAGCTCTTCAAAAAAAGGCATCTGAAATTTTATGCTATTCGATATGGCAACCATGCGATTTGCACTGGGCATGAGGCGAAATGCGGCCAGTGCCAGAACTCCGAGAAGAGGAACAATTTCCATAGGTGCATTTCCCAAGAGCAGCTTAACTACGATAAGCAGCAGTAAGCTTGAAATTACAAGACTCTCAATCAATAATTTAGGTGTTTGAACAAATACCTGAAAGATGCGGTAGGCATTTCCGAATACAATATACGCCTCAGAAAAACGATCCAAAAAATATCCTTCTTTGCCGGTCACCTTCGTCTCTTTGATAGCCCCCAGCCCTTGATTCACCCACTTTATATACTCCGACGCATACGCCATTTGCAGTTCACCTTGGCGAACAATCTTGCGGCGAAACGCCTTCATGACCACATAGATCATAGCCCCCATAAAGCCCGCAACTAAAATCGCAGTGAATGCATCTACAAACACCAACATAATCCATATCGCAAAAGCGGTGATTGTTTCAGCCATAAGGGCAAATGTGGGCATCAAAATATTCGCAAAAACTGCAGTACCCACAGAGTTTACATTTCGCAAAAGTGTTGCAGAGTTATGATCCAAATGATATACATATGGTTTATATAAATATGATGCCATAAGCTGATTGGAGTAATAGACTTGCTGGCGCATGGAAAAACGCGCTTGGAGATTAATCATCCATGTAAGATAAGTATTTTTGAGCACATAGAGTACAACCAATCCAAGTGCCATAAAAACAATAAGCTCCGTATGCGTTCTGATATGGAGAAGATCCGCGCATTGCATGGCAACATGGTTGTTCTCAAGAAAATCAGGCTGCCCCATAACGGAGATAAGGGGCAAGATAGCCCCAATCCCCACGGCTTCAAGTACGCCACCAAAGACCATACAGATAACGATAAAAGCACAATAGCGAAGTTCATTCCGAGGAAAAATTGTAAATATCTTAAAGAAGGACTTCAACATCGTGCTTATCTCCAGTCACTTTTATCGTTCCGCTCGAATCGAATGGCTCAGAAAATCGTCATAGGCAAGGCGGATTCCATCCGGCAGATCCGTTTTATACTTCCATCCCAATGAGGTAAGTTTTCCCACATCCAACAGCTTACGTGGGGTGCCATCCGGTTTTGATGGATCGTATTTAATGTTCCCACAGTATCCGACAATATCATTTACCAACATTGCCAATTCACGAATAGAAACTTCTTTCCCCGTGCCAACATTAACCGTTTCATTTCCTGTATAGTTCTGCATAAGAAATATACAAGCATCCGCCAAATCATCTACATAGAGGAATTCACGCATTGGAGTCCCCGTCCCCCATATCTCAACTGTCGGCAAGTTGGCCTCTTTGGCCTCATGAAACCGTCGAATAAGTGCCGGCAAAACATGGGAGTGCTCCGGATGATAGTTATCATTAGGACCATACAAATTTGTGGGCATTACGGAAATATAGTCTGTTCCACATTGCCTGTTGAGATATTCACAGTATTTTAAGCCCGATATCTTTGCCAGGGCATACGCCTCATTGGTCTCCTCCAACGAACCGGTCAAAAGAGCCGCCTCTGCCATCGGCTGAGATGCAAGACGAGGATATATGCAAGAACTGCCTAAAAACAGGAGTTTTTTCACACCGTTATGATAAGCTGCGTGAATGACATTCATTTCAATCATCATATTATCATACATGAAGTCGGCAGGATACCGACTATTTGCCATAATCCCGCCCACCTTGGCTGCTGCAAGAAAAACATATTCCGGTTTTTCCTTAGAAAAGAACTGCTCGACTTCAACCTGTCGTGACAGGTCTAGTTCTTTGGATGACCGAAGAAGCAGGTTATCGTATCCGACAGCCCGAAGTCGGCGCACGATTGCCGAGCCAACCATTCCGCGATGTCCTGCTACATATATTTTTGCATCTCTTTCCATATGCTCACTTCTTTCCATGGAGCCGCATATCTTCCCGCACCATCATAGATACCAAATCCCTAAATCCTACCTTACGCTTCCAGCCCAGTTCTGCTTCCGCTTTGGTCGGATCTCCCCATAGCAGTTCCACCTCTGCCGGGCGAAAATATTGTGGATTCACATCCACAAGGACTTTCCCAGTTTTCTTGCAGATGCCTTGTTCATCTATGCCTGTTCCTTGCCATTCAAGCCCTACGCCAACTTCTCCAAATGCCAGCTCGACAAATTCGCGTACGGTGTGCGTCTCATTCGTAGCCAGGACATAATCAGACGGTTTCTCCTGCTGCAAAATCCGCCACATGCCTTCAACGTAATCTCCGGCAAACCCCCAATCTCTTTTCGCGTCAAGATTTCCCAGGGATAGTTTATCCTGTTTTCCCGCCATAATATTTGCAACCGCCACCGTGATTTTCCTCGTAACAAAAGTCTCACCTCGGCGCGGCGACTCATGATTGAACAGGATACCATTACACGCAAACATTCCATAGGATTCACGATAATTTACCGTAATCCAATATGAATAGAGTTTCGCCGCTCCATAGGGGCTCTTGGGATAGAATGGGGTTATTTCGTTTTGCGGAGCAGTACCCGGAAGGCCTCCAAACAACTCGGAAGTCGAAGCCTGATAAAACTTACACGGAAGTCCGCTCTGACGAATCGCCTCCAAGAGGCGAATCGTTCCGACACCGGTGGCGTCTGCAGTATACTCCGGCACTTCAAACGACACAGCAACATGAGATTGCGCCCCTAAATTATATACCTCATCCGGTTGTATGGTACTCAACAGAGACATAAGATTACAAGAGTCTGTGAGATCACCATAATGAAGGAAAAACGTTTCATTCATCGCATCCGAAGCACAAATATGATCTATTTTCTCAGTACAATTCGTACTATGGCGACGAATGATCCCATGTACTTCATACCCTTTCTCCAACAGAAGTTCTGCCAAATAAGAACCGTCTTGTCCCGTAATGCCGGTAACCAGTGCTTTTTTCATCACGCATCCCTCTTTCCATTGCTCTTATCCATCAAAGCGTCTATATCAGCCTGGACCATATCACCAATGATCTCTTCAAACTGTTTGCTTGCTTTCCACCCCAGATCTCGATAGATGGAAGATGTATCCCCAACCAGAGGAACTCCACTCTCAGGGCGTAAAAACGCCTCATTGATATGGATATAGTCTTGATAATCCAAACCGACCTTGCCAAAGGCAATCTCCAACAGCTCCCTCACACTGTGAAGCGTACCTGTTGCGATGATATAATCCTTCGGCGCACTTTGCTGGAGCATTTTATGCATGGCATCTACATATTCAGGTGCATAGCCCCAATCTCGCACAGCATCAAGATTTCCAAGTTCCAGTTTGTTCTTAGCTCCTAAAACAAGGCCGGCGACAAATGATGTAATCTTTCGTGTGACGAATGCATGCCCTCGTCGTGGCGACTCATGATTATAGGTAAAGCCGGTACACGCATATACATTATACCGCTCCCTGTAATTCTTAATCAAGCTGTGTGCAGCCATTTTGGAGATTCCGTACACAGAACGAGGATTGTATGGCGTGTCCTCTGTCTGAGGATTTTCTTGTACGTTTCCAAAAATTTCACTGGAGCCGGCAAAGTACATGCGACAAGACGGACAAACCTCAACTATGCCGGACAAGATATTATGTGTCGTTGTAAAGTTGTTCGTCATAATAGAGAGATCGTCTTCCAAGGCATAGCTTACAAAGCTGGAAGCTGCTAAGTGATAACACTCATCTGGCTGAACTTTGACGAAAAGCTTATAGACAGACAGAGCATTTTCCAAAGAGCACGGAACGATGTGTATACGCTCCCGAAAGGGCTGTATATTACGCATCTTCTCCATGTTTTCGATACTGGAACGACGGACAACACCATAGACCTCATATCCTCTTTCCAAAAGATACTCTGCCAAATATGACCCGTCCTGACCATTTATTCCCGTAATGATAGCCTTCTTCATTGCATACCTTCTTTATCACACCAATGATCGATAGAACGCCAGAGTTTCATCTGCACAGCGTTGCCACGAAAAGAGTTTTTCCCTATTTCTTCCCTTAACCTGCAGATCCTTTCTTCTGTCCGTATCCGAAAGCACTCCATCCATGATTTCACATATGCTTTCGGGTTCATTTGGATCAAAGTATGCGGCTGCATCTCCTGCAACCTCCGGAATGGAAGAGGTGTTTCCTGTCAAGACCGGTGTGCCATAGTGCATTGCCTCCAAGAGAGGCAGACCAAAGCCCTCGTACATAGACGGATACACGAAAGCTTCAGCAAATTGATAGAGGTTGCTTAAGACAGCATCATTTCCCGAATAATGAGCAACCCTATTCCATATCCCCAGCTTAGTTAAGACGTCTTGCTCGTTCTGCCCAAAGACACCTCCGCCAAAACAGACAAGACGAACATCCTCCTTATATTTAGAGGCCGCATACGCTTTTGCGAGTCCTAAAAAGTTCTTATAACCTGACCGGTTGCCAACATACAAGATATAAGGTTCTTGCACCAGCGGAGCGGATTGTTCTGATTCAAGCAGAGAGTTTGCCAAATAAATAACCCGAATCTTGTTTTCCGGTATACCTAGTATGCGTATAAGATCTTTTTTTGTATTCTCCGATATTGCAATAATACCAGCAGCCTTTTCTAAAATCCTAGCTTTTGCTCCAGCAGTGCCGTCTCTCATGAAGTTTTCAGGGAAAAGCTCATGAATCATATCGTATACCGTCACAACCTTCTTTGCTCCTCTGACAGTATAGTCTTTATAATAGGTAGGATGGTATATATCTATTTTTTCGTTTCGTATGAAATACTTAAGGTGAATCGCATTAACTCGTGAAATAAAATGCCTCCTCCCCCTAAATTGTCTTATATGATAGCCCCACCGTTTTTTATACGATACAAGAGAATCCAATCCGTATTCATTAACATTTACCCCATCGTGAAGGAAAATGGACGCCAGCGGTGCAACTCCTCGAATTACCTCGTAAAAGTATCGGGATATGCCGCCATATCTTTGCTCCTCAAATATTTGAGAGTCATATAGAATATTCACTAGGATCACCTCCGTTTAACGTAAGCATCTCCGACACTTATAAAGAATCGCGGATGAAAAGCAATCAGTCAGATTGGCGTAGATTTTTGTCCGAGCAGGGAGGCAAACCACCACATAGCTAGGGCTATGTGGTGGAGGATTTACCGTCAAAGTGTGGGCAAAAAAGGTGCGTCAAAATGGCGCATCTGAATTTATCAGTGCTTTCGTAAATACATAAGCCCGTTTTCCCGCAAGAATAACATAGTCGATTGTACCATACAAAAGCCTTAATGGATTCCCTTGTCCAAGACTTTAAGATACTTAAAGTCTTCCCCTTTACTGAGTCGTATTATTTGAGCCATAATAGCAATTTGAGACAGTCCTCCTATAAAACCGTCACAAGCCGCTATGCTATACATATCTCTAAGAGCTTCTAGGCCGTTTTTATAGCCATCATTTTCCCCGAACTGTCGCTCATATGCAATATTCACTGACCCGGATCCACGAAAGGTATCATCATAGTAGAGAAGCCGGGAGCCATATCTTTCTTTAAATGCCTCCAACCGGCTGCAATCGTCTGTCGCTAAAAAAAGCATATCAAAAGACCGATCCAAAAGAGAATCAATTACAGAAAAATAATCTGTCGGCATAAGCATTTTAGGATGATTTTCCCACTTCAAGGCATAATCCGTCCCTCGAATGTGTATTGCCAAGACTCTATTTCCGATCATATTGTTGCCAAACAACTTCAAGAGCCCATTGTTTATATATATCTCGGTATCTTGCTGAAGATGAATATATTTTTTTGTAATCTGTGCCATTTGCTCCATATAGTCATCATTGATTCGATATCCAGCAACTAACGTGGGGTTAAGATTTCCGAAATACTCTTCAATTCTATATAAATGGGCATACCTGAATAAGAAAACTCGCTGACTTTGGTATACCTCATCCAAAGATATTCCACTGACAGGAAAAAAATAGTACTCAAAAGGGTTATTAGTTCCATGTATCGGCTCTACGGCTTTACAAGGGCATGACTCATGATATTTTACAACCGGTACAAATCCTAGTCGATCTGCCTCATAAAGAGCATGTAATGTTTGTCGCAAAAAAGCACCTATTCCCATTTCACCTTGGATTTCGATAAAGAATATATTCTTATCGGTATTGTGTGACCCATAATTGCGAATCTCAATAGCGTTGGGATTTTTATTTATTTTTAAAAATGATTCAATATAATTTGGATCATTTTTATATCGAAAAAAATTTACGATACACGCTATTTTTTTATGGTCAGCAAGGATCTTTCTAATCCATTGGCGACATTTGTTTTTACACCACAGGAGAGTCATTTCACTTCACCTTATTATTCTCTTCTCGAATACATATAAATCTCAATAAAACAAACAAATTAGTAGGCAGCATAATCCCCAGCACGGCAACCCGAATAAACATTCCAAAGGAAAAATCTCTTCTAAGGCAGTGCAAAAAAAGAGGTCTCAGCTTTTTTTGCAACATTGAAAAAGAGATTAAATCGAAAGTTCCACTAGAGCGAAAGATTCTATAACACCATCCTCCAAGAGTCTTTGCATAGACATCCGTCATTATTGGAAAAAGTGAAGGAACCTTGTTTTTTATGTCGCATCTTACTTGTTCAATGGCTGATATGATCGATAAATGTTTCCTTCGAAACCTCTGATGAACCGCGCTGTTTTCTCTTTGATAGTATATATATCCACATGATGGAATATATTCAGCCTTAGATATGTTTTTTATGACCAACCAGTTAAAGGCTAAATCCTCTCCCATTGTAATCGAAACATCAAAACGCAGCTCTCCAAGAACGCTACGCCTATATATTTTGGCACACGGACTCCATGTAATATACTTCCCTTCGAGCATCCACCTCATGGTCACTTCCGGCAATATTGTTTGTCTTTCGCCTATTTTCATGTATTCAAATTTATTAAGATGCTCTAGCGTAACCCCAGATACAACAAGATCCACCTCGTCTGAAGTCCTGGTCATCAGAACCTCAAAATATTCTTTTTCAATATAGTCATCAGCATCGACAAATGTAAAAAAATCACCCGTTGCATATGCCATGCCTGTGTTTCTGGCAGAGCTGACTCCTCCGTTCATTTGATGAAGGACGACAACACGTTGATCCAGAACAGCATACTCATCACATACATTACCGCACGCATCAGGTGACCCATCATCTACAAGTATAAGCTCAAGATCCTTATACGTCTGTGCAAGGACACTATCAATGCTCCGCTTCAAAAGAGATATTGGGACACAGTAGACCGGTATAATTACGCTTAACATATATCCATCCCGCTAAGCCTCATTTTCTCCAATGTTTTACAGCACCAAACTACTCCAAGTATAATCCAAAAAATGAAGAGATGAAACAGATCTCCATTAAAACCACATAACACAGTTCCTATGGTAGTTATGATAAGGTTTTTTACATATTTTTTTTCTGGGTGTGAGTTCAACAACTCCCACTCTTCTTTTAGCAAGGAACACAAAATACAAATGTAAGCGAACAGCCCTAATGCCCCCATCTCTGCCAAAACACGCGCATAAATATTATGAACAGGCGGCCATCCTGCTCCGTAGGGAGTGTTTAGACTCCAGTTTACGATTTCCATACTTTGCCATGCCCAATTGGGGTAATAATCAGCAGCATAAAACCCATACCCCCCCAAACCACATCCCAAGACAGGAAAGTCTCGCCATATATGCAAGGCAGATATGGTAGATCCATAACGAGCCACGTTCGATAAATCATGTATGCCATCATCAAAAAATAACGACTGATATATGGCTAAAACATCCACGTTTATCTCTCTTTCTGCCCCCAATATAATCGCAGTCAAAAAAGCGCCCCCCCCAACAAAAAGACCGAATATAAGCGATCTATTCCGAACGAGATCCATGCGAAACAACAAGGCATATAGCAACCCTTCCACTCCTAAAATCACATAGGTTGTTCTTGATGCAGTCAAGAATGCCAATCCAAGGAAATAAAGTAACACCCCGGACAGTACAAATCGACGCGCTCCGACAGCGTTCAAAACAGCCGTTAGCAGCCACGGAAACAAGACAGCACTATACATACCGAATGCCGAAGGCTCTGATGCAACAGACCTCATACGAGGATAAAAACTATCGTTTGCCCGAAAAAGAGAATCCATCTGCGCAAGAACGACAGTGCTCCAATCCCCCCCCATGAATCTCATCAACTCAAAAAAAGAATAAATCATCGGGATTACAAAAGACAACAAAATCATTTTCTCTAAGAAGCACAAGGGCTCCCTGATCGAACTACGGCACACATTATAGGTATAAAGTGCAACAATAAAGTAAAACAATAAAGCCAACCACTGTATGATAAAGCGATTGACACCGAATATTCCTTGAAACTGGATATGTGAAAGCGAAAAAAAGTTCACAATGCCTGAAGCAAAAGAAACCATCAAAAAAAGGCAGAGCATAAAAAAACTAGACGTCTTGGGAACTTTTATGGTTCGTTGAAAAAAAAATCCCCCCCCCCATAAAAGAGTTCCTATAAACAGCGGATAAAAACTCCCATCCAAGCCCACACCACCAAAAGAAGAGATTCCTATTGACAAAATGAAAGGAATTCCTAGGATAGAGATGGCCAATATACGTTTCTGCGTATATTTCATATACATTTCCACATCTCCTTTGCCCCATCCGGACAAACACTTAGACGTTCTTTTCCTCTTCAGGATTTATCTCTAAATTCCACATCCCAATATCTTGAAAACATACTTAACTTTCTTTTCCATGTGTTTTTTAGAAGGGCTTCTTTCATTCCCAACTGATATCCCAGAAACTTCATAAAGTCACGAACAAGCATCTCAAGAATCAGATAAGGACAATGTTTCAAGATATATGACAGTTCGCTCATGATAAAGCGCCGTCCTTCACCTTCAGCCTTGCCGAACTCTCTCTGAATCCATGACTCACGTGCATGAAATACACCTATATCAAAATAACGTTTGAATTCTTGAATAACGGTATAGTCATGCGAATGATATACAACTGCATTGGCAACATACGCCACTTCCCACTTACAGAGAAGCATCTTCGCTGCGACACACATATCTTCACTGAGTATTGTATTTTTTGGGAATCCATGAACCTCTTCAATAGCCTCTTTTCGATAGGCAGCAAAAGAATTCGAGATAAACGCCGTTTTGATGCCATGGCGTTTTCGATCTTCCAAATCATAGATATGGCTTTCTTCCGGATAGTTGAATGCACGGGCAATCGAAGCAAAAACCCCTGCTCCTTGATGGGGAATCTGACGACCATATGCGCAGCCAACACGGTTGTTTTCAAAAATGGTGACTAATTTTTCTATAGAATATTTATCTGCAAGAATCGCGTCCTGAGTAAGAAAAACATATACATCTGTCTCCGGACACGACTCTATCCCCCATTGACGTGTGCCTCCATGATTGAAGTCTCTGCTATCAATCATCTGAACCCGAAGATTCATCCCCTTGATCTCATTCCCATAGAAAACACCTTTGCCGGAGTCAATCAATAAGACAGGTATATTCTGCACTGATTGTTTCTTTATCATACGCAGCAAGCATATCAATTTATCATCCGGATGATAAATCGGTATGATAATTTGTATTCTCAACTAGTACGCACCTTTTCCTGTAAATACAATTTTAGCCGTCTTAAACAAGTACATTAAATCCAACCAAATCGACCAATTTCTCACATACCATGTGTCCATGGCAACACGTCCCGCAAAACTCACATCATTACGACCGCTGGTCTGCCAAAAGCCGGTAATCCCCGGAACAGTAAGCGTGATTGTAGAGAGATATTCACCAATGTCCTCTCTTTCACGCGGAAGGTACGGTCGAGGCCCGACAAGACTCATATCTCCCTTTATGACATTGAGTATCTGCGGGAGTTCATCCAGACTATACTTACGAATCCATTTACCCACCTTCGTTACTCGTGGGTCATAATCTCGAAGCTTCGCGAATGTATTCCATTCCTCTTTCGCCGCGGAATGCACTGCAAGATACTCTTCCAAAATTTCATTGGCATTCAGATACATGGAACGAAATTTATAGCAGGAAAATGTTTTCCCATACTTCCCAATACGCTGTCCGTTAAAAAAGGCCCCCCCTTTGGAATCTAGTTTGATACATAGTGCAACAATCAAGATAATCGGTAGGATTGGAATGCAAAGAAAACCGCTGATGACGACATCAAAGACCCGCTTGAACAACTGATTTCTACGACGTGCCAAATTGTTTCGGAGAGAAAGCATCATAACCTGCTCATTGAAGAGTGTCTGCGCTTCTACATTGTAAAGAGGAACACCAATAAGATCAGGTACAAAAACAATATCCCTGACATAGGGCTGAACATGCTCCAAAAGAGTTTGAAGTTTGTTTTTTTCCATGCCGGGTGCTGTAATAATCACGGTTTTGACACCGGAACCACGTACAATTTCTGCGGCTTCATCCACCGTTCCCATCAGAAGAAATTTCTGTGGTAGAGTTTCCGAAACGGGGTCATCATCCAATATTCCGACGATATTATAACGATAACCGAGATCCGAACGAAATGAACGCAACACCAGCTCTGCCGTCCTCCCCGCACCAATGAGGATAACAGGCTTGGTCAGGGTGTTGGTCACCTTTAAAAATTTCAGCAAAATATATCGTCCAACATAGATGTTGAACAGTGCAAGGACACCAAACACAAGAACATAGAGACGCGAGGCAAGTATACTCGCCTCCATAAAATAAAGAGCCAGGATACAGGCAACAAGTGCATAGAGGACAGCATAAAAGATTTGTCGCACAGTTTCCAGAATCGGCTGCATCTTCGTGTATGTCTGAGTTATGGCAAGAAATGCAATAAAGATAAGCGGAATTAAAAAGAAGATATAGGCGTTTGGAAGACGATAGGATGCCCCCGTAAAAAGTCCATAAAGGTCGTAAAGCCCAAATGCCATTTTCTCCGCCAGAAGAATGGAAAAATAGTCAAAAACGACAAAAAGAAGGGGGGCACACATCCTGCAAAGACGAGCCTGAATCCAAGTCGCATGCATAAATATGATCCCCTCCTACAACACGTTATGCTTCCCGTCGGTAGATGAACAAGCTATATCCCATAGCAAGAAAAGCACCTATCACAAAACCAATCGCTGTAATCAGTCCCTTACGCGGTGCAACAGGCTCCTCAACATCCGGAAGGTTTGCCGGGTCAACAACTTGAATATCCATGCTCTCCATTGCTGCCTGAATTCTACTTTCCTCACTCTGCTGGACAAGATTCAGATAGACCTCATTTTGAATGGACACATTGCGTTGCAGACGAACGTACTCAAGCGCGTCGTCCGGAAGTTTTCCGATCTCTGCCTCTTTCTTATGCCACTCTTCCTCAAGGGCATTTTTACTTGTTTTTGCAACAGAAAGGTCAATGGAGGCAAGCACCTGTTTTTTGAGGAGTTCGGACTGGGTTGGGTTCAGCGTGACGGTGTTGGAGTCTACAGAAGCTACAACTTCTGTGTGCAGATTTTTTTCAAGTTCTCTTAACTCATCCTGAGCGCGTTGCACGCTAGGGTGTTTATCAGTATAGTTCTGACGAAGACCAACAAGTTCAACCTGCTTGGCAACGATTTGTGCGCGAAGGCTTTGCACAATGCCGTTGTCCGAGATATTAAACGTGCGGGTGTTCATCTTTTGTTCCTCTAAAGCCAAATTTGCAGCATCCAAAGACGCTTGCCCCGATTTGATGGAAACTTCAAAATCAGCCATTGCTTTATCAAACGCCTGCATCTGACCAACGACATATTGCATCTGATCATCAGGTTTATAAATCTTATGCTCTTTGCTGAACGCCAAAAGTTTTTCCTCAGCCTCCTCAGAGGCTTCTTTACTCTCTTCAATTCGTTTGTCAAGAAACTTCAAGAGCAGAGAGTGCGTTTGATGATTCATATCCGTTTGTATAAGAAGAAAATTATCTACAACTCCCTGAGAGATCTTTTGTGCCATTTCGGGTGTTCCGGCTCGTGCCGAAACTTCAATCAAATTGGTTCCTTTGGTGTTTTTTATATCCAAATACACCTTAGCAAACCCCCTAGCACTTGGTTTTTTTTCTGCCTCACCAAAGTCAAGATCTGCAATAATAGGATCTAAAACCGCCCTTGACTTCATCAGTTCGATGTAATTCAATGTCGGCGAGGTAGCACTTCCTCCACCGAGTGCAGCCAACGCAACAGCTGCGCTAGAGAGCGATGTAGCAGAGCCTCGCGTCTGTACGAGTGTCGTGGATTCATACTGTTTCGGCAGAATGAGAGAAATTACAAGAGCAACAAGCGTACAAATTCCAACGATACCGAGCATAGCACGCTTGTGATCACCTATAATCCGAAACAGACGTCCGAGATCGATCGAATCATCATTCCGTTCCATGTTCATCTCTCCTCCTACTCAGTCTGTCAACGACTTATACATCGCCCACACACTTACGTATGGCAGAACATCTTCTTTAAACTTGATGCCGTTCGAGCGTGGCACATAGATGATATCTCCGTCCTGAAGAATAACATTCTGTGTGAGGTCGTGTTTTTTTATGTAGTTCTTGATATTGAGTTGTCGATAATACATTGTGTCACCCACCACACGGAGCACTTGTACTCGCGTACTGCGACCACGTCTCGTGACACCGCCAGCCGCTGAAAGGGCTGCATAAGCATTGAGGTTGTCTGCTCCCAGACTATGAATGCCGGGCGAACTTACTTCTCCCATAACATAGACTTTGCGAGGACCATATGCTTTCATAATCAACGACAGATCAGGAAAACGCAAATATTCCCCCATCCGCTCCATAAGAACGACTTTCGCCTCATCAAGAGTCAACCCCGCGAGTTTCACCGAGCCGACATAGGGAAGTTGTGCATAGCCGTCGGGGCCGATCATGATGTCGCTCATGCCGACATTATCGGAAAGGCCGATGACCTGAACATCGATGACGTCGTATTTGGTCAGGCGGTAGGTCTCGAGCAAGCGATCCCCACGCAATGTTGCCGTCTTAAAATCACCGCCCTCAACAACATAATGCGGCATATCGCTTCCTGCTATGGAGACAGATGTACTCTCTGACGCCTGTGCAGTCGGTGCCATTATCCCAACACTCCCAGCAACGACAAAGGCACTGAATGCTGTGAGGCCTTTCTTCCATATCATCGTAGACGGCTCCTTTTCTTATTATGACCTAGTTCCAATTATACAAAATTAAAGTAAACTGTCAAGGTGTTGCCCTTCGTCAAAAGAATTCCATTGTTTTGAGCAAAAAGACCCAACCAAAAATAGTAAAGCAAGACAGTGCACTGCTATAGACAACACAGTTACCCGCCAGCTCTGCATCTGCCTTCATCTGCTGTGCCATGGCAAATCCTGCGACGGCACAGGGCGTAGAAAAGATGGCAATGAGTGTGACAAGTTCAACATCCCGAAAGCCCAGTGCAACTGCAAGTGGAAGCACGACGGCGGGTACAATGATGAGGCGTGAGGCAACCGAGAAGATCAGCTGCCGCAGGTGTGCGTGATAGCTGCCTCCGTGAAACGATGCACCGAGGATGATGAGGGCGACAGGCGTGGTCGCCGCTGCGATCTGGGCGACGGGTTTGAGGACAGGCGCAGGGATCGGCAGCTGCACGAGGCGACACAGTGCCCCTGCAATCGCGCCGAGTATCATGGGATTCATGAGTACGCTGCGCAGAATCGGCAGGAGGTCGAAACGTCCGCCGCGAAAGGTCTCAAGCACAAGCACGCCGAGTATATTGTAGAGCGGAACAATGACGGCGATCATCATGGTTGGGATCGCAATCGCCGCATCCCCAAAGATATTAGCGACGAGCGGAATGCCCATGAGGACGTAGTTGCCGCGAAAGGCCGCCTGGATCATCGGACCGCGCCGCGCGTTATCAGGCTCAATGCGGCATACGATGATTCCGAAGACGAGAGCCGTGAGGAACACTCCGCCCGCACCGAAGATCATGAGCAGTGGCTGAAACGCCGTCCCCGGATCAGAAATATAGATGTTATAGAACATCATGAAGAAGAAGAACACGCGAAACACCATGCTGTTCACATGCAGGAGTTCTTCCTCAGTCAGGAGACGTGATCGCTTCACGAAGACGCCGACTGCCATCAGGCAAAAGAGAGGCACGACGCCGCCGAGTGCAACGAAAAAATTACTGAGCACAAAAACGCCTCCCCACCCTACCCTGTATTATAACAGGAAAGAGTAAGAGAGGCAACGGAGAAAAGAGCGTCCTCAAAGAGTTGAACGCATTTTTCTATAAAGCTCAATTTTCACAAATCATCATTTTCTGCTCACGAAATGTGACGACCGTGAGATCGAAGGTCGCTGCGAGTTCACGTGCGCCGTCATAGCAGCGCCCAACCCCCTCTGGGACGTGAGCATCCGAGCCGATGGTGACATAACGCCCTCCGAGCTGACGATAGCGTCGGCAGACAGGCGCGAGTTCCTTGATGCCGCGCGGCGCACAGAGGCGACGCGTATTGATCTCGATGGTGGTCTCCGTCTCGACAAGGGCGCGCAGAACGGCGTCAATGTCGTCCGAAAAATCTCCGTAGGAAATCTCGGGGTTGTCAAACGGCGCGTTTCGCGAGATGTAGTCAATGTGAGCGAGTGCGTTGATAAAGGGATGCGCATAAATCTCATCGCGCATGACAGTGAAGTATTCATGATACATCTCGCACTTCTCGCGCCCCTCAAAGGTCTCTGGATAGTAGAGATCCTTCACATCCAGAAAATGAATCGATGCAAGCACAAAGTCAAACGGGACACGCCGCACAAATGCGGCGTTTTTTTCGCGCGCACTTGCCATCATCCCCATCTCAACGCCAAGCGAGAGCGTCCCGTCCGCGCGCAGGGGTTCATACTTTGCCCAATACGCCTCGGGATCGAAAATAAACTCCTCCGTGCCCGCCGAGGGATAGTCATAGTCCAGATGCTCGGTGAATACGAGTCCGAGTCCCTGCTTCGCCGCCTCTCGAAGGGCATCTACCGCCTTCATCTCCGAATCAGCGGAGAACTCCGTATGAACATGGCTGTCAAAGTACATCATTATCCCTCCAAGCGCCCAACTGCATCGGACAGCCGTGCAAAATCCGCAAGGGAGAGCTGCTCGCCGCGCATATTCTCTGCGATGCCCGCCGCTGCAAGTCCCGCACGGCTCATCTCCTTGGTCAGTCCCGCACCTGTAAGCGCATTGAGAAGTGTCTTGCGCCGCTGACCGAATGCGGCGCGAACAAGGCGGAAGAAGAGTTTTTCATCGTGCGGCTGAACTGTTGGGACATCCTGCACCTGACAGGCAATGACGGCGCTCGTAACCTCGGGCGCGGGCAGGAAGGAGCGCGGCGGCACGTCCATGACCATGCGCGGCACGGTGAAATACTGCACGGCGACGGAGAGTGCACCATAGTCCTTCGAGCTGGGACGTGCCGTCATGCGCATAGCGACTTCCTTCTGCACCATGGTAACCAGTCGTTCAATGGGCAGTCTCTGCTCAAGGAGGGTCATGATGATCGGCGTTGTAATATAGTAGGGCAGATTCGCAACGACCTTGAATCGTTCTCCTGCACGGAGCCCCAGAGTCTCAGGGATATTCAGCTTCAGAATGTCGCCCGGCACAATGGTCACGTTGTCATATCCCTTGAGCGTCTCAGCGAGCACGGCGGGAAGTTTTTTGTCCAGCTCGACAGCAACGACGCGCGCACCGCTCTCGGCGAGTCCCTGCGTGAGCGTACCGATGCCGGGACCAATCTCAAGTACGGTATCTGCGGGAGAAAGCTCTGCCGCATCGACAATGCCCTGCACAACACCTCGATCCACGAGGAAGTTCTGTCCAAGGCGTTTGCTCGCACGTAAATGAAACGCGCTGAGAATATGGCGCGTAACCTTCGGATCGGCGATCACAGGTATGCTGGCGTTCATCATAACTCCTCTATGGCGGATATAAATTCCTCGCGTGTGACTCCATATGTGTTGAGACGGCGGAGAAATATCTTGGCGTTTGCAAAGCCAAGTCCAAGGTGGCGTCCGAGACGTGCGCGTCGTGCGACGGCGTCGTCTGTGCCTGTCAGTCCGTGCGCCATCATATCACTCATCGAAAAGATCTCTGCAGGGGCATCCATCGGTGTCCGCACCTTTTCGAGTGCCGTACGGATCGCGTCGGGACTCGCCTGCTCGACGCCGACATCGCCGTCGTTCAGATTCGTCGCATCCTCGGCGGGGATGAAGGCATGGCGTGCGCGCGGGAACATCTCTGCGAGACGCGCGCGGATGCGCTCACCGACGGTATCGGGGTCGGTGAGGACAATGATGCCGCGCTTCTCATACGCGGCGCGAATATTTTTGATGGCGACGCTGCGCAGACGGAATCCATCGGTGATGATGCAGTCCGCCTCAACCGCACGCCGCACCGCCAATACATCCATCTTTCCCTCGACGATGATAACTTCTTTAATCACCAGATGTTCCTTTCGATAGGCTTCCCTCGCGCGTTACAGATTATGCAGACTCTTCGAGAGGGTCTTTCACGACAGGGGCTTCATAGAGCACAAAGGGATCGATGTCAATACATTTCGTCGCGTCGCGATTTCCTTCGAGATCCCATGCCACAGAGCCATTCATGACGGTCATCGTATTTACAAAGACCTGCCGGTCACGCAGCCGTGCAAAAACGCCCGTCCCCATGACAAGCTCTGAAGCATCGTAGCGACGTACTGTGCCATCGTTGAAATATGCGTATACGATATAGTTTTCGCCCGGAACAGCCTGCAATACCTCCGGGAAGAAACGGGAATCCATCCTGCTCATCTCCTTCCCATTGGCGGAACCGGATTGGGAGACTTTCCACTCTTGACCAATTCCCAGTCCTGCATGAGTTCATCCTGATAAAGGATGCACCAAGCTAAAACAAGTTTGAGTTGTCTATTGGGAAGATAGCCGCTCAGAACGCAGGCATTCTGAATATCAATAAGCGCCTTATGCCCTGCATATTCTGCATGGATATGCGGAGGATTGTGGTCGTTGTAGTAAATCGTAATACGAATACCAAAGAACAAACTGATTTCAGGCATATTACATCCCCCCGTCACAAAAATCTCCGCACTTCCCCATACAAGCTCTCATGAATCTCCGCGATCGGCAGTGGTTCTCCATCCACACTCGATGGAATCCGCACCCAGCCGTAGCGCTCGGCGAGGAGGACATAGGCATCGTGGGCTCGCGCAAGGTAGGCGGCGTCGCGTTCGTGGATATCAGGAGCGCTCCCCTTCTCCTTTGCACGCATGGCGATGAGACGCTCCGCCGCGCGCGGCTCCATATCGAGGAAGAATACGGCATCGGGTACAGGCAGCCCCATCTTGCGGAACTCGAGGTCATAGAGCCAGTCAAGAAACGTGTCGCGCTCCGCTGCATCCGTGATCTTCACCGCCTGATGCACCATGTTCGACGTGGTATAGCGATCGGCAAGAATAATGGCGCCCGCCTCATAGTCGCGCCCCCACTTCATCCGATAGGAGGCATAGCGGTCGACGGCAAAGAAGGTCGATGCCGCATAGGCGTTCACATCGTCCGCATGCGCACCGAAATCGCCGCGCAGATACATCCGCACAAGCATGGACGAGTCCGCCTCGTAGTCGGGAAAGGTCACGGGCACGACGCAATGTCCTTCACGCATAAGTCGCTCGGCTAAAAGCCGCGTCTGTGTCTCCTTGCCCGAGCCGTCTCCCGCCTCGATGATAAAGAGTTTTCCGTTTGCCATATTACCCTTCCGCAATGACCATAATTGTCGCAAGCGATGCGTCCGCCGCCCCCACTACACGTGCGCCGATTGCCTTCATTGCACCGAGATAGCGAAGCGCCTCTGCATCGATCCGATCACCGGGCGCAAGTACGGGAATGCCCGGCGGATAGAACACAATCGTCTCCGCCGCAATCCGCCCCTCGGCGCGCTCCGCCGGAACACGCTCACCGCGTGCAAAATACGCATCGCGCGGCGAAAGTACCGTCTCTGGAATCGGCGGCAGTGCCAAAAATGATGCCGCGCCACGCGAGGTGCACATCGGTGCACACGATGCCGCCATACCCCACAGCGCCGCAAAAATCCGCTCCACCTCGCGCGCTCCGTCCGCATAAGAGAGAAGAAAGAGCACATTCCGCGCGTCAGCAAGCTCGCACGCAACATTACGCCGCCGGAGTTCCTCCTCCGCCGCAAAGCCGGTCAACCCAAGCCCCGTAACCTGTACCGTGATCTTCAGCGGGTCAAGCGCTGTACATCCAGGCGCCCCTGTATACTCTGCGCCGAATGCCCACAGTCCCTCGACCTCATTGATACGATGACGCAAATCGTTCGCCAATCGAATTGCGGCGGCAAGACACTCTCGCCCCTCCTCTGCCATCTGCTCTCGTGCCAGATCGAGTGAGGCAAGCAGAATCTCATTTGGACTCGTGGATTGCATAATCCCCGATGCCGCTCGAATACGCTCCGTCGGCACACGCCCGCCGCGTGCGAGCAGCATCGATGTCTGCGTCAGCGAACCGAGCAGTTTATGCGTGCTCTCCGCCGAGAGATCCGCACCTGCCTCCATCGCAGACAGCGGAAGTTCCTCAGAGAACGCGAAGTGTGCCCCATGCGCCGCATCCGTAAGGAGGAGCATATCGTTAGCATGCAGGAAATCCGCGATCGCTGCGAGTTCCGCGGCCACACCGTAGTACGTCGGATAGACGAGGAGTGCTGCCCGCGCCTCCGGATGCTCCCGAACCGCCTCCTCCACCGCCTGCAGCGACACCCCCATCGCAATCCCGAGCCGCGTGTCAATCTCTGGCTGCAGATACACAGGATGCACGCCCGCGAGGATCATCGCTCCTACAATCGAGCGGTGCACATTGCGCGGCACGAGCAGTACATCTCCTGGCACAAGCGACGCCATGAGCATCGTGTGAATCGCGCCCGTCGTCCCATTCACCATAAAGTACGCCGCATCGGCTCCGTATACCTCTGCTGCCAGCTTCTCCGCCGCACGAATACAGCCCGTCGGCGCATGGAGATCATCCAGCTCCGCCGAGAGCGAGACATCGGCACACAGCCCCTCCTCTGTACAGAAGCGGCGCAGAAGCGGATGCGCTCCACGCCCGCCCTTATGCCCCGGCGTGTGCATGGGCAGGACGCCGAGCCCCGCATAGCGAAACAGCGCCTCGGCGATAGGAGCAGTCAATTGTCATACACCATGCGGTTCTGCACGCGCAGATGCACCTTCGTCCCCTTGCCAGGCTCGGATAGGATCTGCAGTGCTGCACCAATGATCTTCGCACGCTCCTCCATTCCGATCACGCCGAAATGACGTCCGCGCTTCTGGCGCTGTGTCTCCATATCAAGCGCATCGTCCGCATCCTCCTGCTCCTCAGATATACGGCTTGCATCGAATCCGACCCCATCATCCGCAATGAGCACCGTGAGTGCCTGATCCGTATAGTGCATGCGCACGCGTACTTTGTCCGTCTTGGCATGGTTTATGACATTGTTCAGTGCCTCCTGTACAATGCGGAAAATCGCGATCTCCACATGCTTTGGCAGAGAGTAATGTGCCCCCTCGAGACTAAATGTCCCACGCAGCTTCCCACGCTCGCCAAAGAGGCGGATGAGCTGCTCCACCGCCTGTGGAAGCCCGAGATCATCGAGCGCCATTGGACGCATATCAAAGATAATCTGCCGCACACCCGTGAGACATTTGCGTATCTCCTCACGCATCTCCACGAGCGTCTTCTTTGCCTCGTCCATATCCTTGTCCATGAGGCGCTCCGTGATCGTCGTCGTAAAGAGGACATTCGCAAGATCCTGCGCCGGGCCATCGTGAATCTCGCGCGAAATGCGGTAGCGCTCCTCCTCCGTCGCCTTGATGATGCGCGCACCAACGAATTTGTCCTTCTGCACAGCCTCGATCTTCCAAAGCACGCCGCTGACCTGTGTGCTGAGATAGCTAAGTACCGATCCGATCGAGAGCGCCATATGCTCGGCACGTGCCACGACGTTATAGAGATAGCGCAGACGGATCTCAAGCTTATCCCGCTCGACGCGCATTGCCTGTTCCTTCTCGCGCTCGATCGCAAGATTGATCTGGATGATCGAGACCGCCTCATATGTCTCGCGGATCTCATCCTCCGTATGCTCGGCGAAGTTCTGACTGACCTCTGCGAGTCGCTGTTTCGCCTTTTGCTCATCAGCTGCAAGTGCATCCACGCGCTCAATCGTCTCTGCAACGCGCTTCTTGAGCTCCATCAGACGATCCCGCGCATCATCCACCTCGTTGCGTGTGTTCTGATAGATGTCAAAGATCTGTGTCTTATTGTCCTCGATCGTATCGATCGTATTGGTCAGCAGTCTGCGCAGCTGCCCCTCCTCGATACCCTCCACCGGCTCTTCCATCATACGCTCACTCTCGCGCCGCCATCGTTCACTCGTACGCATCGCATCCTCCTATCCTCTGTCTGCGTTCATTGTACCCCATTTCCCCCTAAAAGTCACGCAGAGTTCTCCCTTGCATTTTCCTAAAAAAATCGGTAAAATACCAGAATGGAGAAAAAGCGCTCTGCGCCAAAATACAAACGAAAGCACAGGTGAACCCGATGAGCATATTCTCACGCTTCCTCCCGAAGCGCAAGCCACCCGAACTCAAGAACAACATCCCGAAGGAAAAAGAAAACATCCGCAAGACCTTCGGCATTTACTGCAAGAAACACCACGGTCCGAAAGAAGGGAAACTGTGCCCCTCCTGTACGGCACTCCTCGCAACCGTCTTTACGAAGATGGATCGCTGCCCCTATGGAATCACGAAGCCCATCTGTGACCGCTGCGACCGTCCGTGTTTCGGCACGAAAGCAACGCAGGAATTCCTCACGATCATGAAGAGCACGCAGAGCGGCATGCTCCTGCGCCACCCCATCATGACAATCAAGCACAAGATCGCAGGCATGGGCGTCGACTATGCGAAGCAGCAGCAGGAGAAAAAGGCCAGCGATCGTGTAAAGGCTAAGGAAAAGGCTGCAAAGGAACGCGCAAAGGAAAAAGAGAAGAAAAATAACGAATAGATAAAAAGGCTGTGTCGAAGCGAAAACTTCGTACACAGCCTTTTCCATATCCATTTATGCGAGGTTCTTGATGTAGTCCTTCAGCTCATCCGCCGCACGTGTCACGCGAGAGAGGTTCGCCGTGATCTCCTGTGTCGACGCCGCCTGCTGCTCGCTGATGGAGCCAGTCGTCTCGATGGACTTGGAGATGTCCTCGACGGCGCGGTTCATCTCGTTCAGTGTCACCTGGATGCGCTCCGTTGCCTCGCGCGACTGCTCGGCGAGCTTGCGCACCTCCTCAGCAACAACGGCAAATCCGCGTCCCTGCTCACCAGCACGCGCCGCCTCGATGGCAGCATTCAAGCCGAGCAGGTTCGTCTGACCCGCGATATTCGTGATAAAGTCGATGACCTTAATCGTATCCGCATTGCGCTCCTGCAGGAACTTCGCCTGCTTGACAGACTCCTGCCCCGCGTGTGCAAGCTCTGTCGCGCTCTTTGCGACCTGCTCGATTGCCTCATAGACCGTCTGCGTCGAGGTTGCGATCTGCTCAATCGCGACCAACAAACGCTCGTGGTCAACCTTCGTCTCTTCTGCCATGTTCTGCATCCTCCCTGATTTTACCCGGGTCTGAATAATTTCATAACGTGTCGTTCGCTATACTTTTATTCAACATATATAAGAAAAACCCTTCTCCGATAAAAAATTTATATGTTATTTCTCCGGCATCAGAATGATGTTCACGGGGAGATTCGATGCGCCTGGCGGCGAGTACTCGAACTGCACGGGCTGTGCACTCGCATAGGTACCGAGATCGGAGAGCTCCGTATACTGCGTCAGGAAGAGCAGGCCCTCTTCGCGCGCCTCGGCCACATTCGGCGGCTCCGGCAGTGTTTGATCGCCGAAGTAGGGACGAGTCGCAGGCGTCTCGACCAGCCGCCGATTTGCACCGTTTTCCGCGCGCATCGCCCCCGCATAAACACCGCCGAGAGGGCTCAGGAAGTAGCGTGTGTTCTCCCGGCCGGCCGTGGGGATGCTGATCTGGTAGAGGATGCCGTAGTTGCCGTAGTTGACAACAGACGAACCATCCGTCGCATCAATGCCCTGACGATAGACATCGTGGAGATTATCACCGATTGGGAAGTAGACGGCGCCATCCATCGACGGACGGTAGATCTTCTTTGACGTGATGACGCGGTTCATCCCGCGAAACGTGCCGCGCAGCGCGATCTCATCGCGCGGCAGGACACGTGCTGTACGGAGAAATGCGAATGGATCGACATCTGCACCGTACATGATGACAGAGACACGCACGGGGGCATTCGCATGGAAGTCATAGACACCATAGACGAGCTGTCCCGGCGCGAGCACGGTCGTATCCATCTCCGGCACGAGGAGACGTGGGCGTTCCTTCGTCACATAGATACGTTCGTTCATCTCGTGCGTGTCAAAGTAGCCGATCTGTGTCACCTTGCCGACATGCAGATAGTCTGCACTCGGCGGCGCTGCCGCCCCACGCGTCACGGAGACCGACGCAAGCTCTGCATCCGTCTCGAGGACGACAGCAACCTTTTTCGGCTGCGACGTATCGTTCAGATGATAGTAGAGCACACGCGCATCGCCCGTCACTATATCCCGATAGAGGACGCCCGTCTCCTTGACATACTCCGGACTGTCCGAGAAGAGCAGCGTGCCGCCCGTATCGTAGGACTCTGTCGGCCAGCGGTGCATGAGACGTGATGTGCCCGGCGAAAAGATCCGATTGCGCGGCAGCTCTGTCGAACCAAGGATACTGGCAACACGGTCGCGAATATTCGCCTGCGCCGCACCGCGCTCACGCAGAACCGTCGTATTCTCACCGCGCTCTGCGGCATATGCCTGCCCTGCTGCACAGACTAAGGCAAGCGTCAACGCTGCCATTTGATGAAACATTCCCTTTTTCATTTATCTGCAGTACATTCCCTTCACTCGTTCATTCGTTATTTGCAATCAGTGCCCTGCGCAGTGCAGCAATGCCCTCACGTATTCCCCCCGGCATCTCTGCCAGCCGTACATCGAGGCGTGCGGCAGTCTCCGCCTTTATGAGGCGCAGGCGAAACTCCGTCAGGCCAAAGCGCGGCGGCGGGATATTGACACGGCGCAAGAGATACGGATTCGTCTCCAGCGTGTTCAGCCCCGCCTCACCCGTCACAGCCGTCAGATACTCCTCCTCGGCAAGCATGGCAACGACGCCCGCATCATAGTCCCCGTTCGGATAGGAGAAACTATAGATCGTCTTCATTCCCTTCCACTCGAGCATCAGCTTCGAGAGGCGAAGCTCCTCGCGCTGCTTCTCCCGCGAGAGCGTTGTGAGCGGCAGATGATTTGCTGTGTGGCTGCCGATCTCCATGCCGCGCCGCTCCAGATCAAAGAGGTTTTCCCATGTCATATAATTAGGTTTGCCGATATCGTTCGTGACCACGTAGAAAACCGCCTTCATGCCGCGCTCCTCGAGCATTGGCAGAACAACGCGGTAGTTGTCCTCATACCCATCATCAAAGGTGAGGATGACCGGCTTCTCAGGCAGCTGCTGTTTTCCCTTGCGTGCACGTGCATAGTCCTGCGGTGTGATGGTCGTATAGCCCTCCTCCCGGAGTTCATCGAGCTGAGCAGCAAAATCCTCGGGAGGTACCACGTACGGTTTCGCCCCGGGGCGCGGATTCTCCGTCACCATATGATACTCGAGAATGGGAAATCCTGCCGGCGGCACGGCCATCAGCACCCATGCCATAAAGGCCGTGAGCAGAAGCACAAGCAGCGGCAAGCCCTTCAAGAATAGACGCACGATTCTGCGGATCAAACGATTACCTCCTCTGCCGCCCTGCGGATCTTCCGCAGACGGTGGCTCATGCCTGACTTGCTGATATGACAGAGTGCGGCCAGCTCTGCCATCGTGACCTCCGGATGGGCACGCCGCATCTCCGCAGTCTCACGCAGATCCTCCGGCAGTGTGTCGAGCCGCCCCTGTGCCGCGAGTTGTTCAATCGCTGCCAGCTGGTCAGCCGCCGCATCTACAGCACGTTGGAGATTCGCTGTCTCTACATTGACGAGGCGATTCACCTGTGCTCGCACCTCCTTGAGGTTGCGCGCCACCTCGATCTCCTCTGCCGCCTCCTCCGCGCCGATGAGTGCAAGGAAATCCATGACGGCATCTCCCTCCTTGAGATAGACGACGTAGGTGTCGTGCCGATCGGTCAGCCCCACAGGGAAGTGCAGGCGGCGCAGGAGCATATGCAGTGCCCGTCCCATGACGGCACTCCTCGACGTGATCTCGAGATGGCAGCTGGCCTCAGGCCGGTTCACACTCCCGCCCCCGAGAAATGCTCCGCGCAGATAGGCCGCACGGCAGCATTTTTTACGCAGGAGCTCCATATCCGTCCCTGCACGGAGATCCTCGCCCCCCGCCCGAAAGCCAAGGCGCGTGAGCAGAGGCGTAACCCCTTCGCCTGCAGCAATATTGACAATGTATTTGCGACGTCGCAGCTGTGGCATGCGTTCCATTGCAACCGAGGTAGCAATCGCCGCATCCATGGAGCGCAGGAGACGGATGACACGACGTGCGACAGAAGCACTTGCCGCCTCAAAGCGCAGTCCCAGACCACACTCTCCATCCGTCACCATGGATGCGCCCATACGCAGGAGTGCGGCGAGCTCTGCCGTCTGGCAGCAGCTGTGCTCCGTATCTGTGCGTGCGAGTGCATTCTTTACATCCGAGGCAAAGGACGGCATGTCAATTCACCCGAAAATCATAGACCATGCGCATGACGTTGCGGCTGAGCTTGTCCGGGTCGTGCCGCACGGCATCCGACTGGTTGATGATGTCCGCCGCGACGAAGCCAATGCCGAGGGCATTGATTGCAGCCTCATCCACGACAACGGGAGCAATGCCATCTGCTGCATACTTTTTCAGCAGATCATCCGCAATCGGTGCATTGTTTACAAGCATGAAGTCAATTGCGCCGCGGCCGGCATGGCGAATAATCGCCTCGGCATGCATAGATGCCGTGTACCCATCCGTCTCACCGGGCTGCGTCATGACGTTGCAGATGTAGATCTTGAGGGCACGGCTCTTTCGGAGTTCCTCCGCCACACCATTTACGAGGAGATTTGGCATGATGCTCGTATAGAGGCTGCCCGGACCGAGGATGATCGCGTCTGCCGTGTGGATCGACGCAAGGGCGGACGGTACCGGTGCGACATCCTGCGGATGGAGGCGCACACGACAGATGCGTCCCGGCACCTCTGGGATACGCGACTCGCCTTCGACCACAGTCCCATCCTCGAGGATGGCATCAAGACGAACGGACTGTTTCGATGCGGGAAGCACACGGCCTTTGACCGCGAGAACCTTCGAGGACTCGCGCAGCGCCGTCTCCATATCGCCAGTGACCTCCGCCATTGCCGCGAGAAAGAGATTGCCGAAGCTGTGCCCCGCAAGGTCGCTGTGCCCTGCAAATCGATACTGAAAAAGTTTCTCCATCAGCGGCTCTGTATCGGCAAGTGCAACGAGACAGTTGCGCAGATCCCCCGGTGGGATGATGCCCAGCTCCTCACGCAGCCGCCCCGAGGAACCTCCGTCGTCTGCAACGGTCACGACGGCTGTCACATTGCTCGTCAGCTCTTTGATGCCGCGCAGGAGCACGGAGAGGCCATGCCCTCCGCCGATCACTGTGATCGCAGGTCCGCGGCTGAGCCGCGTCTTTTCATAGACGAGATCCACCAGACGCGCCGAAGTCCCCTCCGGCATGAGCGCCGTGATGACAGAGCGAATGACATGACGCGTCGCTAGGAGCATGAGGAGCGTGCCAAGCAGCGCAATCAACGCCCCCGCAATCGCTGTGAATCCATAGTCATAGCTGCCCTGCCAAGTGTAGACGAAGCGAAAGATCGCCTCCTCTATGGTGTCGATGTATTTGTAGTTAAAAATCAGTGCAGCACCGAGCCCGACGAGAAGTGTTCCGATGGCAAAGACGAAGAGCCATCGCTTAAAGCCCATGCCGGGATAGAGCCATTTTATGAGATGCATGTATCAGCCCTCGCTCACATGCTCATGCACCTCGTTCTTCATGAGATCGCGGTGCTCGAGATGCGCCTCATATCTGTCCTTGATGCGGTCATAGAGATGCTTTGCGATGAATACACTGCGGTGCATACCGCCGGTGCAGCCAATCCCGATGACGAGCTGGCTCTTGCCCTCCTTCACATACTGGGGCAGGAGAAAGTCAATCATTCCATCGAGATACTGTTCGAACTTCTGCGTCACATCCCACGACTCAATGTAGGAGGAGACCTGCGGAACGGTGCCGCTCTTATTGCGCAGCGAGTCGACATAGAAGGGGTTCGGCAGGAAACGCACATCAAAGACGAGATCGGCGTCGAGAGGAATGCCGTACTTGAAGCCGAATGAAAGGATATTGACGTCCATCTGTGCATTTCTGCCCGGCGTATCATAGTGCTGACGGATGATATCGCGCAGCTCAGCCTTGCGCAGGCGTGAGGTGTCAATCAGCTGCGTGGCACGTGCGCGCACAGGAGCCAGGCGCTCGCGCTCTCGTGTGACCCCCTCTGAAATCCGCGCATCGGGTGCGAGTGGATGCGGACGGCGTGTCTCCTTGTAGCGTCTGATGATGACATCGTCAGACGCCTCAATGAAGAGCATCTCATATGCGATATCCCCGGCATCGAGTTCCCCCAGCACGCGGACAAAGTCATCAAAGAACTCGCGGCTGCGCGTATCCACCACGATCGCCGCACGACTGATCTGCCCGTGTGTCTCGCGGCAGAGATCGATGAATTTCGGAATAAAGACCGGCGGCAGATTGTCCACGCAGAAATAGCCCAGATCCTCCATATAGCGTGCTGCGAGCGACTTTCCTCCGCCCGACAGCCCTGTTACGATCACCGGACGGAACTTCTCCGCCACGCGCTTCGGTTCTCCCATCACAATTCACCTCACAGTACAAATTTCTCAATCGCGAGTGCAATTCCATTCGCATCATTCGATGCTGTCACATAGCTGGCGCGCTCCTTCGCCTCTGGCATACCGTTCTCTGGAACCACGGAAAAGGCACCCATCTCAAGCATTTCAAAGTCATTGTCTGCATCGCCCGCGACCATGACCTCATCGAGAGTCAGCCCCATCGCATCTGCCAGCGCCTGCACTCCGACCGCCTTGTTCACCCCCGGCGGGTTGATGTCGAGACTCGTGCCCGTATTCTGCTGCGGCAGGATGCGATCGCCGAAACGCTCCTGTACGGCATTGAGATAGGAACCGATCCCTTCGTCCAGATTGCGCAGAACGATCTGAGGGACATTCTCTGTGTAGCGGAGATAGTCATTCCCCACTCCTGTCACGGTGAAGTTTGCAGTTGTACGATAGGCGTCAAAGTATTCCTCAATGTACGCAGGTGCATAGATCTCCATGCCGCTGTACCAGTTCACATACCAATCACGATCGTAGACAAACGTCAGCAAATCCCGCACGAGCGGAGGATTGAAGTACTCTGCGAAGACGGGCGTCCCCTCTGCTCTCCCGACATAGCCGCCGTTGCAGCAAATGACAGGCGCATCGGAGGCAAGGAGCCGTGCAAAGTAGAGCGCCGAGCGAAGCATACGCCCCGTCGCAATCGTCACCATAACGCCGCGTGACATGGCGCGCGCAATGATATCCTTCGTACGCGTCGTGATATGCTTGTCCGAGGTGAGCAGCGTGCCATCCAGGTCAAGTGCTATGAGTTTGATCGCCATGACTCAGCCCCTCGTCAGCGGCACAGGTGCGTCTGCCCCCATGCCGAGCACATAGTGATAGATTGCCGCCGCAAGGCCATTCTCCTCACAGGTCAGTGTCTCATAGTCTGTCACTTCTTTGATCTCTGGAAATGCATTGCCCATCGCAACGCTCTTGCCCGCTGCCTTCAGCATGGGCAGATCGTTGTATGCATCACCGATCGCCATTGTCTCCTCGATGGGAATGCCTAGCTTTGCGGCAAGCGATTGCAGTGCCGACGCCTTCGAAATCCCCTTCGGCACGATCTCAATCAGACAGTCCGCCGAGCGCGTCACATCCACCTGCGTGCCGAATGCCGAAAGAAGCGTCTCTGCACGCTTGATCGTGACCTCACGCCCTTCTGTCACGAGGAGCAGCTTACAGTTACCCGCCACATGGGCATAGAGGCCATCCCAGCCAACTGCCATGCCCGTGAGCTTCTGCGAGTTCTCATAAAAGCGCGACTCATTGCAGATCTCGACGTAGCGCAGCACGCCGCCGCTGTAGCTCTGGATATACCACCCGCGCTCCTTGCAAAACGTAAGGATATCGTGTGCGAGAAGCGGATCGATCAGGTGCTCCTCATAGATGTGTCCGCTCGGACTCTTGATGAGCGCGCCGTTGTAAGAGATGATCGGCACATCGACGCCGAGTGCCTTGGCAACAGGCAGAGCCGCTTCGAACATCCTCCCCGTCGCGATCGTTACCATGACCCCCGCCTCCACCGCGCGGTGCACCGCAGCAATATTCTCTGCTGAGACGACATTCCCGTCCGGCAGCATCGTCCCGTCTAGATCCGATACAAACAGCCTAACGCCCATTTCATCCCCTCCTGTTTTCCCAAATTGCTGACAAAGCCCTTTCCCCTATGGTATAATACCCTGGATAACGAATGTACTGAAAGGAGGAGCACGATGCAGAATTTCTTCCGTCGACTCATCATCCTCGTCGCCATGCTCCTCATCCTCATCGGCATCTTCGGCCTGTCCTACACCTACCAGATCGATCACCGTACGGCACGCAGCCTCTCTGCCTACGCACGCATCGACTTTCAGGCCTCCTATACGGGTGAGGGACGGCTCGAGGGCGCAACCCTCTCGCTCTGGGACTACCGCTTCGACGAGGCGAAGTTCCTCCCGAATGTCGTCCTCTACACAGACGGCTCTGCCTGGGAGATGAAGGCCGCCACGAAATACACGCCGCGTCCCGTTGAGGGTGCAGACAGCCCCTACAAGAACGAGAACAAGTTTTTCGTCGAGCTGCCCCGCTCAAGTCTGCCCGCCATCCGCAAGGCGACAAGTATCCGTATTCGCTTCTACTACGACAATGGGCAGACCATTGATCTGCCGCTGAACGAACCCGATCTTGCCTACTGGCAGCGCGAGCTCGGGCGCGGAATATAAAATCTATTGTACTGTTATTGAAAACATTCGTCAAGGCAGGGACCTCCCATGAAGAAAAACGATCTGGTACTCATCGGCGTACTTCTCCTCATCTGCGGGATTGGCGCCGTATTTTTTTTCACACATACAGAGAACGGTGTGCGTCACGCAGTCATTACACAGAACAATGTGCAGCTCTACGATATTCCGCTCACAGGGCACACGGGAACGGAGGATCTCATCATTACCGACGAACATGGAGCGAACACGATTCGTATTGAGGGCGAAACGATTGCTGTCATCGATGCCGACTGCCCTGACCTCGTCTGTGTCCACACGGGCAGAGCAGCAAAAAAGGGCGATGTGATCGCTTGCCTGCCGCACAAACTCCTCATTGAAGTAAAATGAATATGAATCTTCATCGTATGACACGCATTGCGCTCCTCACCACGCTCTCCCTCTGTCTCTTCATGCTCGAAGCATTCCTCCCCCTGCCGCTTCCTGTGCCGGGTGCAAAGCTCGGACTCGCCGCGATCGTTACGCTGATCGCACTATACCTCCTGCCAATGCACGATGCAGCACTCATACTCATGCTGCGCATCCTCCTCTCCTCATTCTTTGGCGGTGGAATTGCACCTATGCTTTACAGTCTTGCAGGTGGATTGACCAGTTTCGCTGGGATGGCGCTGCTCAAGCATCACACACGGCTCTCCATCATCGGTATCAGCACAGCAGGAGCATTCCTGCACAACATAGCGCAGCTAATTGCTGCTGTGGCTGTCATGCAGACAACGGCACTCTTCACGTATGCGCCCCTGCTGGGCCTCGTCGGCATCGCAACGGGCATTGTGATCGGCAGCACGGCAAAAGCCATTCTTTCAAAAATAACAAGATAAGAATTCTCATTTTCATTGTTTTATGCTATACTTGTCCCAACAGATTTTATCTCTTATATCTTGAATTTAAGGAGGACAAGGCAAATGGAGTATCGCATCGAACATGATTCCCTCGGCGAGGTCAAGGTGCCCGCAGACAAGTATTGGGCGGCACAGACGGAGCGCAGCTTTGAGAACTTTCCCATCGGCATCGAAAAGATGCCCGCCGAGATCATCCACGCCTTCGGCATTCTGAAGAAATCCGCCGCAATTGCGAACAACAAACTCGGCAAGCTCGACGAGAAGCGCCTGAATGCGATCAAGGCGGCGTGCGACGAGATCATCGCGGGCAAACTCGCAGATCACTTCCCCCTCGCCGTCTGGCAGACGGGCAGCGGCACACAGTCCAACATGAACGTCAACGAGGTCATTGCGAACCGCGGCAACGAGATCGCAGGCGAGAAGATCCTCCACCCGAATGATCACTCCAACATGTCGCAGAGTTCGAACGACACCTTCCCGACGGCAATGCACATCGCCGCTGTCATCGCCATTGAGGATGGGCTCTTCCCGAGCATCGACCTCCTCGCGGCTACCTTTCGCCGCCTCATGAACGAGAACGAGGGCATTGTCAAGACGGGGCGTACGCACTTGCAGGACGCCGTGCCCATCTCCTTCTCACAGGAGATCAGCGGCTGGCTCACAATGCTCGAACAGTCGAAGAAGCAGCTGCAGGCGGCACTCCCCTTCCTCCACGAACTTGCACTCGGCGGCACGGCGGTCGGCACGGGGCTGAACGCGCCGAAAGGCTTCGATGTTGCGGTCGCACAGACAGCAAGTGAGCTGACGGGCAAGAATTTTGTCACAGCTCCGAACAAGTTCCACGCACTCACGAGCAAGGATGCCATTGTCTTTGCACACGGCGGACTCAAGGGACTCGCTGCGAACATGATGAAGATCGCGAACGACATCCGCTGGCTGGCAGCAGGCCCGCGCTGCGGACTCGGCGAGATCACGATCCCCGCGAACGAGCCGGGCAGCTCCATCATGCCGGGCAAGGTCAACCCGACGCAGTGCGAGTCCGTCACGATGGTCGCCGTACAGGTCATGGGCAACGATGCCGCCATCGGCATTGCCGCCTCACAGGGCAACTTTGAGCTGAACGTGTTCATGCCCGTTATGATCTACGACTTCCTCCAGTCCGCACGCCTCCT
>ERZ772827.164-NODE-164-length-37267-cov-6.790793_pt1 | contig 37267 bp, 55 predicted proteins | sample MGYA00580850_ERZ772827 | MGnify/ENA primary metagenome ERZ772827 (study PRJEB29015, sample SAMEA2737950) | human oral metagenome | biome: human oral; feature: human-associated habitat; material: dental | place: China | collected 2145 ... | reverse complement strand
GCATTTAGCAGCAACACAACACTCAATCGAGTGCGTGATCTCGCTAAATAAACGGAAATAAAAAATGCACGCAGAAGAATTTATTGAAAAACAACTCCGCCAAACCCTGATTCAGGGGGGGGCAGATCTTGCGTCAATTAATGGCGCAGTGGAGATGTGCTTAAAAGAATATCGTCAACGCAGCTCATTTAAACCGGACGTGATGACGTATTTATTAGATAAAGCAAAACGTTTTGTAAAAACGTCAAGTACGAAAGGCAAATAAAAAACCACGGCGGCAACCGTGGCAATTTAGGAAAAAATTAACATGGAAAATCTTAATCAAAACGAGACGACAAGTCAAACACAATCAGCACAGATTTTAAAAGCACTCAAAAACGGCGAAAGACTAACGCACTTAGACGCAGAAAAACGGTTTAACTGCTTACGTCTTGGCGCCCGTATCTACGACCTGAAAAAACGTGGTCACAACATCATCAGTAAAATGATTACCGTGCCAAGCGGAAAACGTGTTGCCCAGTATTGGTTGGAGGCGTGATGAGTAACGATCGTTTTATCCCAAATTCTTTCCAAGTTCCGAATGCGTTAGTTGATGACTTAATGGCGGAGCTTGGCGGCATTGAGCTTAAATGCTATTTGCTTGTAATCCGCAAAACTAAAGGTTGGAGCAAAGATTTTGATGCAATTTCACTTAGTCAATTTGTGACTTTTACGGGCGCGGGTAAAACTGCGGTAATTAACGCGTTAAAAAATCTTGTAGATGCCGGTCTTTTAGTCCGCAAAGTCGGAGCGAGAAATACTTCTGTTTACGCCATCAACTTGTTCAGAAATAGCACTAGTTCAGAAAGTGAACTAGTTCAGAAAGTGAACCACACTAGTTCAGAAAGTGAACCAGTCACTAGTTCAGAAAGTGAACATACAAAAAACAATATTAAAAACACTACACAAAATACAAATACTAACCTAACGGTTAGTAATACGCACGCGAAGAAACCCAAGATTGAAAAAATCAATCCTGAAAGATTGGACGGATTATTTTTTGAAGATGAAACATTACAGGCGCATGGTATTGCGTTCATCGATCGCGTCAAATGGTCGGCTTATTGCGAAATGCGCAGAGCTAAGGGCAAAGGCGCCGAAATTAAAACAAAAGGCACCTTGGAAGCCGTCTTGAAAAAATTATTAAACCTGAGTGGCGGAAATTATGAATTAGCGAATGCGATTTTAGAACAATCTATCGGAAATACATGGACTGGACTATTTGCCCTTAAAGCACCGATTCAAAATTCAACCAATCCACATTCCGACAACGATCCTTTCGCCGACAATGGCACATGGGGGATTGGGAGAAAATTGCGAGTGAATCCAAATTTGATTCCTGAGGAATTGAGATGAACAACGTAGCGACAATTTCACAAAGTGCGGTAAAAAATTCGGGCGTTTCCGATAATGCAATGAAACTTATCGACCGAATGTTTGCTCGATTAAAATCCATTTTCCCTGCATGGAAACACGCTTTTGACAGTGTAGAAACCTATAACGAAACCAAGCATGTATGGCTTGAAGAATTGCTTAAAGCAGGCTTGGTAACACCTCAATCCCTAAAACGAGGACTGGACTTGGCAGCAAAATCCGAAAGCCCATTTTTCCCAAGTGTGGGACAGTTTATTGCGTGGTGCCAGTTTGAAGACTATCACGCATTAGGATTGCCGACAGCCGAAGAGTTGATCCAGCGTTACAAAAACTACATGGGTTACGCGAGATTTAACCAGCACGAATTCGAATATCAATCCAAGGCTGAATATTGGGTACTCAAGACGCTTTACAACCAATACTGGAATAAACCGCTTGATGACACGCTGAAAGCCATCCCAAGAATTTTGGACGAAGCCGCCGAAAAAGTGCGGTCAGGATTTGAGTTTGAAAATATCCCAGAAATGATTGAGCAAAAAATCGTAAATCTCCCACAAGAAAAAACATTAGCACACATCGCCAACTGCAAGGCGGCATTGAGAGGACAAGCGGCATGACAGAGCAACAATTTGATAAGGATACCTATCCAACATCACTTTCGCTATTTAACCCGATTCATGCTGAATTTGGCTTCACGATTGATGGCGCCGCACTACCGCACAACGCAAAACTTGAGCGATATGTAACGCCTGAAATGGATTACTTAACTTACCCGCTACAAAACGAGCGTATTTTCATCAATCCGCCGTTTAGCGATCCATTAAGTTTTATCAAGCGCTCTGTCGAGTTGTTCGAAAATTACAACTGCTTAGTGGTTATGTTGTTGCCGGTTGACATTAGCACGGAATGGTTTTCGTTAATCACTCAAAAAGCAACAGAAATCCGTTTTATTGTTGGTGGCCGTATTAAGTTTTTAAGTCCTCAAACGGGTTTATGGACTGATGTCTGCCGTGGTAATCACTTAGCGATATTTGACCCACGTCACCGCAACATGGGGCAGGTTATCCGTCATGTTCACATTGACGACCTAGGGGATTTCGAATGGCGAGCCAAAAGCAGAAGAAAACAGTAATCCACGCAGTTAAATACGCGAATGGCGCGGTTGTAGCAGAAACAGACTACGACCGCAATTTGCTGAAAAGCCTGCCGGTAGGAAGTGCGGTAAAAATTACCCCGATTAACAACAACCGAAACTATCAGCACCACAAGAAATTCTTCGCCTTGCTTGATGCCGGTTTTGAATATTGGCAACCGGAATTTAGCGTACTTACCCAAGCGGAAGAATGGATAGCGCAGGCGGTTGCAAAAGAAATCGCGGTAGCGGCAAACGATGAAAATTTGTATCAGAATGTAACTAAACCGATAGCAGATAGCGTGCTGGCAAAAGTGCGGTTGAATCGTGAATCAAAATTGGATTATGAGGGTATGAAAACCCTTGAAGCATATCTCGATCATGTGATGAAAAAAGCGGGATTTTATGACATCAAACCGGGGCAAGACGGCGGCACACTGAAAGAACGTTGGTCAATTTCATTCGGCAGTATGAGCCAAGAAAAATTCAACGACGTGTACAAGGGCGTGTTTGGCGTTATTTGGAATGAAACCCTTTGTAACGTGTACGAGAACGAATGGGAATTGGAAAACAAGATTAATCAATTAATAGGGTTTGGAAGTTAAGACAAAAATGAAGTGTAAAACGAAGAAATGTAAAAACTGCGGCAACCTGTTTTATCCGGCAAATTCTCTTGCGAAAGTCTGTTGTGTTCAGTGTGCTATGGAATACGCCCAAAAACAGGCGGCAGTCGAGCAACACAAAGCAGAAAAGAAACGGCTTAAGGAACGCAAGGAAAAGTTAAAAAGCCGCGCAGAGTGGCTCAGAGACGCGCAGGCTGTATTTAACAAATTTATTCGGTTGCGCGACAAAGACCAGCCCTGTATCAGTTGCGGTCGGTATCATCAAGGGCAATACCACGCAGGGCATTTTCGGAGTGTGGGGGCGTGCCCTGAATTAAGATTTTGCGAGCTAAACGTACACAAACAATGCGCGCCCTGTAATGACCACAAGAGCGGAAATATCATCGAATATCGAATAAATCTCGTCAATAAAATCGGTGCGGATAAAGTGGCTTGGCTAGAGCGACAAGACCACGAGCCGAAAAAGTACACCATCGAAGATTGCAAAGAAATCATCAAACACTACAAAGCAAAAATCAAAGAGTTAGAGGTCTTAAATGAGCATTAACATCAACAAAGTATCGGTGCAGTGGGGATATTGGGCTACTCCTCGTTATGAGGGCGAATATCCGCGCGTGTCAGCAGGATTTGCAGAGCTTAAATGCGATGCACGCTATTTGCCAAAATACCGAGTGCAGCCGATTACAGATGATTTAGGCATGCAGATTGACGGGCACATGCAGACGATGAAACGTGTATCACCGGAGCTTTACGATGTCTTTATGCTCACTTACGTTAAGCGGTGGGATAACATTGATATTTGCCGACACTTAAACTTATCAAGACGTGAGTATTTTCAACGCCTCAAAACTGCCAAAACATCACTGCTTTTGATGATTGAGTGCCAAAAATGTATTTTTATTGCATAAGTGCTTGACAGTGCGCACTAAAAATGTATCATTATATGTAAGTTGCGGTTTTAGCGCATAGCAAACGCACAAAAGAATTTTACAGCCCTGATCGGAAACGGTCGGGGTTTTTTATTACCTAAATTTGGACGATTAACTCAGTTGGTAGAGTGGCAGCCTGTTAAGTTGTGTGTCGCTGGTTCGATTCCAGCATCGTCCGCCAATCTTCAAGCTCACGCTAACACGTGGGCTTTTTTTTATTGCCTGAAACACGGCGGAGAAAACAATGCCGATGAAAGAGCCTGATGTGTGGGCAATGATTATTGCCTGGCTACAATTAAATTTTGGTAACGGGACAATTCACAGTGCCGGTGCCGCAATTTTTATGTCGCTTTTAAGAATGGGATTTATGCGCAAGAAACCTGCATTTCGCTACGTATTTATTGATGCAATGATTTGTGCGTCTATTGCCGGGGTTACCGTACCAATATGTACACACCTTGTTGGCCATGCGGAATTTTCCGGCTTTGTCGGTACGATGATTGGCTTTATCGGCACCGAGAAGATCCGCGAATTTTTATTTAAATTTATCAACCACCGTGTAAATGACGGTGATATTAGTTATAGACGCAGCAACGGAAGTAAATACGATGATGACAATTTCAGAGAGTAAATTTAATCAGGTTTTCCCGCGCGCTAAAAAAGGCATTTATGCGGCGATTGAAAAGCAAATCGAAAAAGCCGGCTGTGTAACTAAAATCCAACAAGCGATGTTTTTAGCGCAATGCGGACATGAGAGCGCAGGATTTTCTGTTTTTACCGAAAATCTAAACTACTCCGACTATGCGCTAACTCAATATTTTCGCAAATATTTTGACGCACAAACCGCTAAAAAGTACGCTCGCAAGCCGGAGCAAATTGCCAATCGAGTGTATGCCAACAGAATGGGTAACGGTGATGAGGCAAGCGGCGACGGCTGGAAATATCGTGGTCGTGGAATTATCCAAATCACCGGTAAGAAAAACTATATTGCTTTTCGCAACTGGCTTGGGCGTGATTTTGCGTTGCACGAGTTGGTGGAAGATTTAGATTTGGCTGTATCTGCTGCTGTGTGGTACTGGCAGACAAACGAATTGGCAAGTCTAGCAAGTGTTGAAAAGGTTACGATCCGAATCAACGGCGGAACAAACGGGCTTGCTGACCGAGTGGCGTTATATCGCAAACTAATGGCGTAATTATGATTGGATTAAATCAAATATTAACGGCTGCAATTTTGGGCTTGTGCGGTTGGATTTGGTATCAAAGCGACACTATCTCTGACATCCGTGCCGAAAACCAAGCGCAAGCCCAAACCATCAAAGCGCAACAGGAAGTCAACAAGGTCTTAAATGTGGCGTTACAACAAGAGCGTGCGGCGGTAATTGAGCAACAACAACGAAACGATGAAATCGAACGGATGGCAACAGAAAATGTGGAATCAATTAAAACGATTATTAAAACACAACCTTGTGCTAACACTCGCCTCCCTCAGTCTGCTCTTGAGCGCCTGTACAAGTAAGGTGACAACAAAGGCGGAATACATTTACCCCCCGCAAGCTTACACAACACCATGTGCTAAGACAGCATTTACCGGGGAGACTTACGGCGATGTAGTGTTGCAATTAGTCAAGGTAACCGCAGAGCGCGACAAGTGCGCAAGCCAAATCGACAATCTCAATAAGTGGATTAACCAAACAAAAGGGAAATCATAATGACAGACCAAATCAAATTCGCAAACGACAAAAGCACCGGGGAAAAGCTGGTCGGAATCGACTTTAACCCGGGTAACATCGGTGATGTTGCAGAGTGTAAACAACGCTTTGCGCAAGCTATTAACCAGGTAATAGCACATAAAGATGACGCATTTAACCAAGGAACGCTAACAGCAGATAAAGAGATGCTATTAGATGAGGCGGTTAAACGCATCTTAGACGCTCAAATGTGGGTGGTTAAAGCGATTACTTGGGGCTTGTAGATACATATATGGCGCAGGACTAAACAAGGATTCCTCGCCATGACTTGTCTTTCACACTTTCGCAAGGATAAAAAGTAAAGTGTATGCTACATAATTTAAATCTAATTCCGAGGTTAGTATAAAAAATCTCGGGGCTATATCTAAGCTATGTGATGTAAATGTTACTTTTCATGTAATTTACGAATATTTTTAAGTAATTCCTCTAGGGAGAACTGAACGGCATACGGGCAAGGTGTAAAACGTTGATCGCCATCATCTCTCAAGTAGTTATAGATGGTTGACCGATTAACCCCTATACGGCGCGCTATTTCACTCATAGAAATGTATTCCTGGAGAGACGATAAAAGCCGGGACACATTCGCCCGGCTTGAGTCGTGAAATTTTGATGCGTTTGGTCTTAGATTGTCCATTTAGAATTACGATACTCCTCAGTGTTTCGAATAGCCATGTTTCGCACTGCGCTTAAAAATGCTCTCTCTAAAGAGTTACCCCAATAATTGAAATTATCTGAGTTGCACTCCATAGAATCGCATAGCATATAAAGTTGAATGCCAGAGCAGCAAGTCCTTGTTGATTTGTAATATTTGAAAGAATCCGCCGCCGGCATATCCTCTCTGTATCTAGCATTATATGCGCTGATATTTGCGTTTTTAAGCGCTAATCCGATTTTTTTTGCGTCGTCTGAATTGTTAATTTTATGCATTGTGCCGTCGTGGTAAAAGGTTAATCCAATAAATTCGGCAAACTGGCAGATTGCAGTGATTTGATTGTCGCTAATGATTTGTACTGACATTTTAATCTCCATTTTTGGTATTTTGAAAATCTAGCAAGCCCGATTGCTTGCTGATGTAAAAATTATATAAAAATATGTTGCAAATTGCAACAGTTTTGATATTATAATCCTGTATTAGATAACAGGAGGGCTAAATGGCTGCATTATCAGGTGAGCAAACAATTGATTTTGTTGCAAATCGCCAAAAGAAAACATTGCTGGCTTTTAGTTGCGGTAAAGATGCCGTGGCGGCGTGGCTAGCAATAAGAGATAGATTTGATGAGGTCATCCCTTATTATCTCTATCTTGTCCCGCATCTAGAGTTTGTAGATGAAAGCATAGATTATTATGAGCGGTTTTTCGGCGTGAAAATTACACAGCTCCCGCATACAAGCGTAAATCGGATGCTTAACAATCTTGTTTTTCAGCCGCCTCAAAATTGCCGGGTGATCGAAGATGCCATGATGCCGGAATATGATTATGTAAATGTCCAGCAGGCTATGTGTGATCGCTTTGATTTGCCAGCCGATACATTGGTCGCTGATGGTGTTCGCGCGGCGGATAGCCCAATGCGAAGAATTGCAATTAACACCCATGGAAGTATAAATTTCAATCAGTTGAAGTATCACCCGGTATGGGACTGGAAAAAAGCAGATTTGATAGATTGTTTTAGAAAACATAATGTCAAGTTGGCTAAAGATTACAAGATTTTTGGGCGCTCGTTTGATGGCCTTGATTTGCGGTTTTTGTATCTTATCAAGCAACATTTCCCACGCGATTATCAAAAAATCCTTGAATTATATCCGTTGGCTGATTTAGAAATTTTTAGATGGGAGTGCGCAAATGGCAAGCATTGATAAAAAGGCATTAATTGAACAAGCGAAAATCAAGCAGCAAAAAACAAAAGCTGAAATAGCGAAGAAAAAAAGACAAAAAGTGAAAAGTTATGTCGATATGCCGGAGCCAACCGGTGATGTCGAAAAAGATAGTTATTCTGATTTAGATGCGGTTCAAAAAGGGTTCCGCGATGCAATTAAGCGTGAAGATAAAAGATTCGAATTAGCGACAGATTCTGAGTATTGGTTCTGTGTATGTTTCCAAACACGGGAGCAGAAAGAATTTTTATTAAAGGCTATGGAGCTATTTGAACATGGTGACAAATATCTAGATGGGCAGATTCTTGCTCAAAAGCTTGGCATCAAATTACCAGATGCATCGGTGCCATATCGTACCGAAGGGAAAATTGATAAAGCATATCTAGAGTTTGTCGATTAAAGTAAATTTAAAAAAAAGTGTGCCTCGATAGAAATATCGGGGCTTTTTTGTTTTGAGGATTTGTTATGCGTAGTTTTGTAAGGCTAGCAAATAATGGTGGGATCATGTTTACAGGTTCTTCCGGTCGTCGGGCGCGTAATCCTAATGCGGCGCGCTCAAGTGGTAGTTAACAATTAATCAATAAGGAGTAAATCATGCGAGGATTTTTAAGTCGCGCAGCTGGTGCGGTTCGAAATTTCTTTGGTGGTGGACGTCGAGCATCAGGCTCAAGCCGTAGCCGTTCTTCCGGTTCTTAATTTAAAAACAACCCCATGAAAAGGATGCTCAATGTTAAATAGCAAGGCTAAACAATGTACCGCAAAGAATCGTTCGGGGTGCAGATGTAAAAATCCTGCTATGGCTAATGGCAAATGTCGTATTCATGGGGGGCTTTCTACCGGTGCACCGAAAGGAAATAAGAATTCGGCAAAGCCAGGATCTATTTATTCAAAATTTATGACCGATGAAGAGTTGGATATTTTAGATCAAACCGAACTTGATAATTTAGATCAGGAAATCAAAGTTTACCGAATCAGACTTTACCGCCTACTTGCCGAAGAGCAAAAACAAAAAGACGAATTAGAGCTTAAAGTAAGAACAACGCAAACACCAGTCATTGGTGGATTGCCTGTGACAGCCGAAGAGGGAGAAGATGAAGATCTGATTGAGACAAAGCAATATGCCAAGCGAGATTATCACGCTTTAATTAATCAGACCACGGCAAGACTACAGTCCCTTATTCAAATGAGACAGGCTTTAACCGGCCAGAAATTAGATATTGAGTTGAAACAACTTCAATTAAATGCAGCCAACGGCGAAGATGGCGAGCAAGAAGAACAAAAAATTACTATTGAAGTCGTGGATGCAAGAAAACGAGATAAGAATGCCTAAGTTAAATGTACCTCAAAGCCAATTTTTAGCGATGGATAAGAAATTCCGCGCTTATGTTGCAGGGTTTGGATCTGGTAAAACGTGGGTCGGCTGTGGTGCCATTATGAAACACCTTGCTACTTATCCCAAAGTGAATTCAGGCTATTTTGCGCCTACATTCGGGCAAATTCGAGATATTTTCTATCCTACCGTTGAAGAAGTGGCCCACGACTGGGGATTTTCAGTAAAGATTAATTCATCCAACAAAGAGGTTCATGTTTATCGCAATAAACGATATAGAGGCACGATAATTTGCCGGTCAATGGATAATCCTGAATCAATTATCGGCTTTAAGATCGGTCACGCATTATGCGATGAATTAGACGTTATGCCGACCCAGAAAGCCACCGTTGCATGGCGTAAAATTATTGCGCGTATGCGTTACAAGATAGACGGTTTGCGAAACGGCGTTGATGTTACCACGACCCCTGAGGGGTTTAAGTTTGTTTACCAGCAATTTGTAAAAGCGGTACGGGAAAAACCTGAGCTTGAAACGCTTTACGGACTAATTCAAGCGAGCACTTATGATAATGAGGCTAACCTGCCTGATGATTATATAGATTCACTTCGCCAATCATATCCCGAACAGCTTATTGAGGCGTATTTAAACGGGCAATTTGTCAACTTAAATAGCGGAACAATTTATAACAATTTCAACCGTACTTTGAATCATACTGATTTAGTGATGGATAGTTCAGAGCCTTTACATATTGGCATGGACTTTAACGTAATGAATATGAGCGCGGTAACTCACATCGTCCGAGGTGGAAATCCTTATGCGGTTGATGAATTAAAAGGCGTGAGAGATACGCCTGAAATGGCAAGAGTGTTAAAAGAGAGATATCCCAACCATAGCATCATAATCTACCCCGATGCCTCCGGCTCAAATACAACAAGTAAAAACGCCTCAGAATCAGATATTAGCATACTGCGCAAAAACGGTTTCCGTGTAGAAGTTGGTGCCCGCAATCCTTATGTGAAAGATCGAATTCTTTCTATGAATGGGATGTTTTGTAATATGGATGGAGAGCGCCGCTATTTTGTGAACACGAAAAAATGTCCTGCTTATACAGAATGCCTTGAGCAACAAGCATACGATCCGAACGGAAATCCAGATAAATTGGGTGGGTTTGACCATTTAAATGATGCTGCGGGTTACTTCATTAATACGCTTTATCCGGTGGTTAAACCAATCTCAAGACAAACCGCTTTCAGACTTTATTAGGAATAACTATGAGTCAAGTTTCAACCGTTAGCACAGAAATAACTAACTTACACATTAAAACGCGAATTATTGATGATCTTCTTGGTGGTACGCTGTCAATGCGAGCGGCAGGGAAGAAGTATTTATTCCAAATGCCACTGGAAGACAAAGGCGCTTACGAGAATCGGTTGAACCGCTCAACGCTCTACCCAGCTTTAAGTGAAACGCTGGCGCAAATGTGCGGTAGAGTTTTTTATTCTCCGATCAATGTTTCTAATGTGGATAAGAAAATTGTAGAAGACATTTTGCCTGACGTTGACACCGAGGGTAATGCTTTGGATGTATTTGCGTCTCAATGGTTTTATGCGGCATTGGCTTACGGCGTAAGTTTTGTGCTGGTGGACTACACAAAAACGGGCGACGCAAAAACAAAGGCAGAAGAGAAAGCGATTGGCGCCCGCCCCTACCTTGTTCACATCAAGCCGCAAAATGTCCTAGGCATTAAATACGATCGCATTAACGGTAACAAAGTCATTACGCAATTCCGCTACAAAGAATTTGTAACGGAGGAGGATGGGGAATTTGCTACCAAAGTCGTAGAACAGATTAACGTACATGAAATTGGTCGAGTGCGTAAATATAAACCTCAAAGAGATGGCAATGGGAAATCGTCTTTTGTTGAGATTGAGAATATCGAAGTCAAAGCAAACGGAGTGCCTTTAACCTTTATTCCGATTGTGCCGTTTATCACGAAAAAGACCGGTCATTTTGCATTGGGTGAGCCACCCCTGATGGAATTGGCAAACCTAAATGTTAAGCACTGGCAAAGCCAAAGCGATCAAGACAATCTCTTAAATACCGCAAGAGTACCATTGCTTGTTCGAATCGGTGTGACTGATGATTCTACGGTAAAAATCGGAAATAGCATTGTGGATTTACCCACTAATGCCGATTTGCGTTATGTGGAGCATACCGGCTCAGCTATTGATGCTGGACAGAAAAGCTTGAATGAACTTGAAGCGCAAATGCGCGTCGCAGGTGCCAAATTGCTTGAAAAAGCCGATATGGCGATGACTGAAAGTCAGGCGCAAGATGAGCAAAATAAAGAGATTAGTGCATTACGATTATATGCTAATCGTTTTGAGGATGCGCTAGATTTAGTGCTTGAGTATGTCGGGGTGTGGCTCGGCATTGAAAGTAAAGAAGTTGGGCATGTTGAAATTAGCGGCAATATTGATGGCAACCTTGACCCTAACGCCTCAATGGATAGCGTGATTAAATTGCAATCCGCCGGCATTATTTCCAAACAAACCACGTTCGAAGAGGCGAAGCGCCGCGGGCTTATTTCTGATAACGTAACTTGGGAAGATGAGCAAGCGAGAGCGGATGGTGAGGGCTTGAGTGATGGTGACTTCAGCGAATAAAACTCCTGATGAATTATTGGAAAGCCTCTTAGCCGATCGAAAGATTTTATTGTTCCGCTATGATGCGCATTTACGCCGTGAAGTTTATAAGAAATTAACCGCTCTTCAAAAGCAGTTGATTAATAAAATTTCTGTTGTCGGTGTAGATGGGGTGAATCAACGCGAGCTTAATCTACTGCTGAAAGAGGTTAAGGAATTAGTCACAGAGACGTATAAGCACATCAGTGACTATTCGTCCGATGAGTTGAATTCGCTTTTGCCGGTTGAAACAGTAGCAGTTCATAAAATCTATAATGCGGCTTTTAAGTTTGATTTATTCTCACCCTTGCCGGAATACAAAATTAAGGCGATTAAAAGTGCCGTCATTGTTGCCGGTTCACCGCTGAATGATTGGTGGGCTAAACAAGGTGACGATGTAGCCTTTAAGTTTTCCGGCATTATTCGGCAAGGTATGTTAGATGGAAAGCAAACCTCTCAACTCGTTACCGAAACAAAGGAATTGTTGCAAGGATCGCGCAGATGGGCTGAAACATTAGTGCGAACAGCGGTAATGAAAGTGCATGATAAGGCGCACGAGGTGTTGAGAGATGAAAATGCCGATATTATCAAAGGTGAGCAGCATATTAGCACGCTTGATTTGAGAACATCCGATGTTTGTCGCGCCCGCGATGGCAAGGCTTGGAATTTGGATAAAAAGCCAATAGGTCACAATTTACCTTATCAACGCCCACCATTGCACCCGAATTGCCGAAGTACGTTACGCCTAGTTGTTAAATCGTGGCGAGAGCTTGGTCTTGATGCCAACGACATACCAGAAAGCACCCGTGCGAGTATGGACGGACAAGTTAAAGACAATCTCAATTACGAAAATTGGCTTAAATCAAAAACGACCGAACAGCAAGATGAGGTGTTAGGTAAAGGAAAGGCCGAGTTATGGCGTAAGGGAATCATAACCTTTAGAGATATGCTCGATCAGTCTGGTAGACCGCTAACCTTAAAGGAGTTGAAAGAACTTTATGAGTGAAATCATCCACGTTTACCCGCTAAATGACTTTAGAGAACATGAGTGCGATTCTGAAAGCTCGAATTGTTGGTGCAATCCAACGCTAGATGAAGATGGTATTTGTATTCATAACGCCATGGATCAGCGCGAGAAATACGAAACAGGGCAATTATTGCCACACTAAATTAATTTTTAACCACGAAACCGCTTACATCGGAAGGTGTAGGCGGTTTTTTATTATCCACGATTCGGAAGAATCACAAGCAAATAGGACGGAAGTTCATGAAATTAAAACTCGATGAAAACGGCAATGTAGTAGTTCAAGATGGTAAGCCTGTTTACGTTTACGATGACGGGAAAGAAGTTGCCTATGATGTTCCGGCGGCAGTTGCCAAGATCAGCTCGTTGAATGCAGAAGCAAAACAACACCGTGAGGCGAAAGAGGCGGCGGAAGCCAAGCTTAAAGCGTTTGATGGTATTGAAAATGCGGAGGCGGCGAAAAAGGCGTTAGAAACCGTTAAAAATCTTGACGATAAAAAGCTGATTGACGCCGGCGAAGCTGAAAAAGTGAAAGCGGAAGTCGTGAAACAGTACGAGCTAAAACTTGCTGAAAAAGATGCTGAAATTGTGAAAGCAAAAGACGCATTACACAGCGAAGTGATTGGCGGTGCATTCGCACGATCTCAATTCATTTTAGACAAAATGGCAATTCCAGCGGACATGGTTCAGGCGTACTTTGGCAAGCACTTTACCTATGAAAATGGCAAGGTGATCGCAAAAGACGCATTAGGTAATCAAATCTTTAGCCGTAAAGTACCTGGCGAAGCAGCGGACTTTGACGAAGCAATCGAGCAAATTGTCTCTAACTACCCACAAAAAGACTACATCCTGAAAGCAAGCGGCAACTCCGGTAGCGGTTCAGGTGGTAGTTCCGGTGAAGGTGGTTTCAAAAACCCTTGGATGAAAGATCATTGGAATATGACTGAACAAGGGAAAATCTTTAAAGAATCGCCTGAACGCGCCAGACAGTTGGCGGAACAGGCTGGTATCAAAATCTGACAAAAGGAAAATTTAAATTATGGCAGCAGTAAAAATTTCTGACGTTATCGTTCCTGAAATCTTTGCACCTTATGTGATTAATCGTACCGTGGAAAAATCCGCGTTATGGCAATCCGGTATCATCTCCAATATTGACGAATCAAGCTTGTTGGCTCAAAAAGGCGGTGCATTAATCAATATGCCGTTCTGGAATGACTTAAGCGGTGATTCTGAAGTGTTATCCGATTCCGGACGCTTGACCGTGAACAACATTAAAGCTGGTGCAGACGTGGCTATTTTACATGCGCGCGGTAAAGCATGGGGCGCAAACGACTTGGCTCGCGCTTTAGCTGGTGATGACCCAATGAATGCTATCGCTGAAATGGCGGTGGATTATTGGGCTCGCGAAATGCAGAAGATTACATTAGCCACCTTAAAAGGGGTGTTTGGCTCCGCAACAATGGCAGGCAACTTGTCCGACATTTCCAAAGCCTCTGGCACAGCGGCTGTAATCGGTGGTGATAAATTCATTGACGCATCTTTCAAACTTGGCGATGAAGTCAATCAATTAACCGCCGTCGCAATGCACTCAGCCACTGCCGCTGTATTAGCAAAACAAGGCTTAATCCAAACCATCCGTGACGCTGATGGCGTTGTGTTGTACCAAACCTACATGGACAAACGAATCATTGTTGATGACTCTATGCCTGTAGAATCTGGTGTTTACACCACCTACTTATTTGGTGCCGGTGCTATCGGTTACGGTGAAGTGGGCGCGCCAATGCCGGTTGAGACAGATCGTGACAGCTTGGCAAGTGAGGACATCCTCATTAACCGCCGTCACTTCGTTTTACATCCGCGTGGTGTTAAATGGAAAGGCGCTGCCGGCATTGCTCCAGTGAATACCGGATTGGCAACCGAAAGCAACTGGGAACGCGTTTACGATCCGAAACAAATCCGTATCGTTGCATTTAAGCATAAATTAGCTTAACGCAATAACCACTCACATAACCGCTCAGAAATGGGCGGTTTTTTATTGGGAGTTTTTATGGGACTAGCGTCTTTTAACATGATGTACGAAGAGCAAGCGAGATTGCGACAGCAGCAGAAGCAGAACGACTCTACATTAGATGTTGCAAAATTATCAATCGAACAAATCAAAGCCAAGTTAATCGAATTTGGTGTTGAATTTGATCCACAAGCAAAGAAACCTGAATTATTGGCATTGTTGCAGGAAACTTTGAAACAAGCATAACGGAGTGATTATGGCTGATTTAGTTATCCCTGATGATTCTTACGTTACGCTTGAGGAAGCAAATCGTTATCACGCTATGAGAGAGAGCTTTAGTGTTTGGGGCGAGCTTGAAGATAATGTGAAATTACGACGGTTAGTGAGCGCATCCGATTTTCTTGATGTGAACTATAAATTCCTTGAGAAAAAGCTTAACTCTAGCCAACCACGGCAATTTCCCCGCACTAATACCGGTGGAACAGATGAAAACGGCATTCCTACGGTAGTAAAAATCGCCGTCTTTGAATTGGCGTTGCAATCCGACCTGAATCAAAACGAAGAACAGAAAATGTCTAGCGTAAAAGTTGGGCCGTTATCCGTGAATTACGAGCAAAGCCGAGGGCTTGATACAAAAGCCAATCGTTTTTCTTACGTGAAATCATTGCTCGATTCTTACCTGGATAAAAATACTGGTTTCGGTACGGTTCAAATGTTGCGGGGGTGATATGTACGGCAAGTTGCAAAATATCTCAACAAAGCTGATAAAGCAATTCGGCGTTTCTTGCGTGGTGCAAACAGAAAAAGCCGGGCGTTACAATCCAGAAACGGGAGAGGTTGAAAGCCGTTCTAGAGCGGAAGAAACTGCGCATTGTCTTTTTGACAACTTGGCTTATGACTTTAATCAAAGCGGAAAGAACACATCCAATATGGTGCAACAAGGTGACGTATTGATTTATGTCACTGCCGAGGCTAACCCCACAATTAACTCCAAGATCGTCGCAGACAATGAAAAGTGGACTGTTATTAATTGCCAGCCAATTAAACCGGCCGGAGTGGCGGTGATCTATCAATGTCAGGCACGAAAGGTTGAGTAAGTGTTATGGGCGGATTCTCGGCTGACATAGAAAAATTTCGGCTTAGCACAATGCGAAGAGCGGATGCCTTAATTCGGAAAGTTGCGATAGACACCTTTGAGCGTGTCAGAGCAAAAACACCAGTAGATACAGGGCAACTGCGAGCAAGCTGGACGGTTTCCTTAAATAATCAACCATCCTCATTTTCTGGCGGAAGTATGGCGCTTTCGTCTGTTAAGTTTGGCGACACCATTATCATTGCAACAGATAAAGTTTATGCTCCAATGCTTGAATATGGGTTATACCCAAAGCCTGGCGCAGGAAAAACAATTAATGGATTTTCCATTCAGGCGCCAAATGGAATGGTGAGAATCACTGTTCAGGAAATGGAAGTTTGGTTGAAAAATAATGTGAGGTTCGCATGAAGCAAAAAGTGCGGTCTGTTTTACAAAAACACTTAGAAGCTTTAGGTAAGTTTAATACGGCATGGGAGGGAGTAAAAACTGCACCGAAACTGCCTTATCAAACAGTTTATTTAAACATATCTGCAAGTGAGACCGGGGCAATCTCTGATCGACCTCTTGCGGAAGAAGTCGGATTTTTTCAGGTGACGTTGTTTTATGAATCTGGAATGGGAACGAAGTCGATAGAGGATCGAGCCGACATCATCCGAAATCACTTTTACGGACAATCATTCACAAAAGACGGCGTTCAAATCGTTATCCATAAGCCACCAAATATAGGTGGTGTTTTTTTGAATGACGATAAGTTGGCACTGCCTATTACTATCAATTTTACTGCTTACGAATTATAGGAGAAAACTATGTCAAGCGCTCAAGGCGTAAAACGTAAGGTTATTTTCGCCAAAGAAACCTCCTTTGGCACAAAAGCCGCTGCCGGTTCAGGCAAAATTATTCCTCGCACGGAATGCTCGCTAAATACCAACTTTGATTCATTCTCAAGTGATGAAATCAGAGCCAATATGCAACGCTCACCATCGATTGTTGGCTTTGAAAAAGTCGAAGGTGACTTAAAAGGCGAGCTTGCAGCGGGACAATGGTCGCAATTTTTAGCGTCTGCGTTGCGAGGGAATTGGACTGAGGCAAAAGATCCAATTATCAAAAAGACCTCCGGCACAGGAGAGAAAAAAGGGAAGATACTTATCGTCCCTGAAACTGCGCATACTACCGATTCATACACGATTGAAGATGTATTTTCAGATATTAACGTTAGCCGAGTTTATACCGGTTGCCGAGTATCAAAAATCAGTATTGATGTTCAGCCAAATGGCATCGCTACGATGACCGTAACATTCCTTGGACAAAAAGGGGAAGAAAGCACAGCGCAATACTTTACCTCCCCTTCTGAAATCAGCCAGTCACCAAAACTTGCTGGCGTAAATGGGCAACTTCTTGTGAATAAGCAAAAAGCGGCGTTAGTCACCGGTTGGAAAGTTGATATCGATCTGAATGCATCTAGCGAGCCTGTACTTGGTGCCAAGTATGCGCACGATGTGTTTATTGGGACGGTGGCTGTTAGCGGATCGTTTACGATGTATTTCCAAGATAAAAGCATGATTGAGGCAGTACGCAATGGCGCCAACCTTTCTCTTGCTTTGAGAATGGATGCCGGCACAGAGAAAGATGCTGATTATATGACGTTTATTTTGCCAGGCATTAAAGCGACCAGCGTCACTATTGATGACGGTGCTAAAAACCTCATTCAGACATTAAATTTTGATGCGTTCCCAGCGGTTTACGACGCTCAAAGCACTATTGATGATGCACTGAAAAAATCAACAACAATGATTATTCAGGACACTCTCGCATAATCCACAAATAGCAAATGAATAAAGGGCTTACTTCCAAAGTAGGCCCTTTTTTTTATTCAAAAAAAATCAAAAGGAAATAAAGCATGGACTTTTCAAAGTTAAGCATTTCGAAGTCAGAGAACGAAAAATTTAAATTCGAAGTATTGCACCCAATTTCAGGTGATGGCACAGGAACATTCCTTGAAGTGTTAGGCTCAGAAAATAGCGCAGTACGTAAACACCATACCGCTCTATTGCGAAAAGCACAAAAGCAAGATTTTGAAAACTTGCGCACAAACAAACCTAAATTTGATGACTTGGAAGAATTACGCGAACAGGCTATCGAAAATGCGTTAGTGCGCCTTGTCGGATGGGAAAATTTAGAATGGGATGGTAAAGAATTAGAATTTACCACAGAAAATGCCCGTAAGGTACTAACCGCTTGCCCGTGGATGTGCGCTCAAATCGTTAAAGAATCTGACGACTTGGGAAACTTCTTAAAGGCCTAATTGATGAATTGTGCGACTACGCACAAGCAGAATTTAGGCTTGATGTCACCCCGAAAGATTCAAAATCCACCATCAGGGAACACCTAACCACAATATGGGAACAAACCGGCTTTATGCCGGCGGAGTTAGATCTAATTCCGCCATCTCCCACAATCTCTTATTTACTTCAATATTTCTACGAATTATGCCAGTCACGACAAATTGGGATGACTGTCAATCCACTGTCGTTTACTGAGATTGACGCATGGATGAGGCTCAGTGAAAGACCGTTGGCGTGGTGGGAAATTGAAGTTATTAAGCGGTTAGATGTTATCTGGTTGAAAGTTCAAAACGAATAGCCCTTGGTTCGCCTTGGGCTTTTTTATTTGGTCTCGTTAAGGAATGGAAATGAAAGAGTTTACATGGCAGCCGGACTGGAAAATGAAACGTAAGAAAAAGCCAAACGTTAACGTGATTAAGTTCGGCGATGGTTACGAACAACGACAACAAAACGGCATAAACAATAACTTGCGAACTTATGATGTGACATTTACTGGCGCAGAGCAACGAGTTAGCGAGATTGAACGTTTTCTTAGCGAGCACCGTGGAGTCCATGCGTTCTTGTGGACGCCTTACGGAGATATTCAAGGTCGCTTTATTTGCCAAGAGTGGGACGAAACCAAAGAAACCGGCTTTTCAACTTTGGCAACAACGTTTGTAGAAGTGGTGGCATAAATGACAGATTTTGCAACATTAGGCATTCAAATTACCTCCGGCGGCGCGGATAAAGCTAACAATGACATAAAATCTGTTGGCAACAACGCAAAATATACCGAGCAAGCGATCCAATCGTTTATGGGGACGATGGGCAAACTAAAGGCCATTATGGCTGCTGGCTTGGGGGTTCAAGGGTTTAATCAAATCGTGCAGATGGCCGATAAGATGAACACTCTAAACGCACAAGTTAAGCTAGTCAGTAAATCAACCCAAGAATTCACCACAGCACAAAGAAAACTGTTTGAAATTTCACAAAATACCCGAGGAAGTCTTGAAGCAACGACTACGCTTTATGTTAGATCTTCTCGCGCATTAAAAGATTTTGGCTATAGCCAGCAACGCGTGCTGAATTTTACCGAGACACTGAACAAAGCGATGGCGGTCGGTGGTGTTGGTGCGCAAGAACAAGCAAGCGCACTTTTCCAGTTATCACAGGCTTTAGGATCTGGACGATTACAGGGTGACGAATTCAGAACGATTGCAGAAGCGGCTCCAATTATCCTTGATACGATTGCTGAGTATATGGGGAAATCTCGCGCCGAAATCAAAGCACTAGGTTCGGAAGGTAAGATTACCTCTGAAATCATCTTTAAAGCAATGGAAACCGCGAGCGGTAAAATTGCGAAAGAATTTGAGGGAATGCCATTAACGTTCGGTCAAGCCATGCAACAAATGGAAAACTCAACGATGAAATTTGTCGATGAGTTTGCTAAAACGACCGGTGCATTTTCTGGCGCAGCGGAAATGGTTAGTTTTCTTGCCAAGAATTTCGATACACTTTCCGTTGTTATTGGAGGCGTGCTTGTTGGGCAATTAGCTAAATACACAGTATCTATGTCAACCGCCGCAATAGCCACATCAAGACAGGCGATAGCCAGTCAAGGTTTGGCCGGAGTGCTTAAAAACGGATTAGGTGGAGCGCTTAGTTTGCTTGGTGGGCCGGCTGGGGTGATTACGATTGCTGCCGGTGCGCTGTTTTATTTTTCTCAACAAGCCGAACAAGCACGCGCTAAATCTATGGATTTAGAGGGAGCTAATAGATTACTGGAGAAGTCCTACAAAGATCTAACGCTTTCATCGCTCGGTGTTGAGTTTTCTAAACAAATAAAAGAACTGCAAGAGCAAAGAAAAGAAATTCAGCGCTTTAAAGCTCAAATTGCAACGAATGAATGGGAGATTGATAATAACTCAGGCAACCCACTTTTCAATTCAGACAAGATTAAAGCTGAAATTGCTGAGCTAAAACGTCAATTAAATGCCGCCTTGGAAGTAGAGGGAGTACGCTCCTCTGCGCTAAATAATTTACTTACCGAGTTCGCAAATAAAGCGCTTTTATCCGGGAAATCATTGAAAGAATTCCGCGGTGAAATGTTGCTTGCCGGTGTTAGTGCTGATCAACTGAATAATGCTCTTTCTCCATTAAATACTGACTTATTAAGTATCACAGGGGAGTTTCAACGCTTATTCCCAAACATTGACACGTCTAAAATTAGTATGGATGGGTTAAATGTTTCCATTGGTGGGTTCAATGTGATTGCGCCAAGTGCTGAAACGGGAGCCATTAAGATCGCAAGCGGTATTTCAAAGATCGCAGCGGTTGCCGCGATCGCAAGTGGCAATTTGGATGTGTTGAAAAAAACACTGCCAAACGCAAACGGAGGAATTAGCGAAAAAGGGCAAAGCATTATTGCCGGATTGAAACTCGACAAGCAAATCCTAGAAACAAAAGACCCGGCTGAGCGAGCAAAGCTGCAAGCGCAAAAGAGCTTGGAATACTACAAGGATAAAGTGCCGGAAAGCGATTTATCTGCGATTCAAAGCGCGCTTTATGATTACTACCTTAGCCAAAATACAGTTAAAGGTGGAAAAGGCGGTGGCGTTGACTATGTGAAACAATACACAGAACAACTATCTAGAATGCAGGAGCAATTAGCGCAAATCAAAGCTAATGCGCAGAATTTAGATGTTTTCGGAGGCGTTTCACAATATCAAGAGGTGAACAAACTCACGCAAGATATTGCGGCCAATGCCGATAAATACGCACACTATGGCGCAGAGGGCATCGCAAATTTAAAACGCCTTGCCGGTGAAATTGATAGTGCCAACCAGCAATTTAGCATTAAACAATTCGGTATTTCCAACACGGAAAAAATACAAGAGTTGGAATTTCAGCTTGAATTAATGGGGAAAACACGCCAAGAGCAGGAGCAATTACAATTTAATCATCAACTAGAGCAAGAGGCCGCGAGACTAAAGATTGGAATGTCAAAGGAAAATATTGCCCTTTTAGATGAAGAAATTGCCAAGCTTAAACAACTTCATGGAGAATACCAAGTCAATTCTGACAAAATGAAATCCGACCCAATGGCAGGTATAAGAGACGGGTTTAATCGTTTTGGTCAAGATGCTGAAAACATTATGGGAAACGTTTCAAACATCACTTTGAAAGCGTTTGACGGAATGTCTGGCGCACTCACTGATTTGGTGATGACCGGGAAAGCTGATTTTGGTTCTTTGGCAAAATCTATCATTAAAGATATTATCCAAATGACGATCAAAATGATGATCTTTAAAGCGGTGTCATCTATGTTTGGCGGAGCTGGTGGAATGAGTGGAGGTGGTGCTGTTACATCCACAGATGCTTTATTCTTCCATGGTGGACTTGTCGGGTTTGACGGGGGAGGCTTTACCGGTATTGGTGGAAAATACCAACCAGCCGGATTAGTACATAAAGGCGAATATGTAATGACAAAAGAGGCTACATCGCTTTTGGGTGTGGACTTTTTGAATTACCTTAACTACCAAACTAAAGCTAAACCAAAAGGATTTTCTGTTGGTGGTGCCGTTGGTGGTGGGTCGTCTTATGCTGCACCTTTAATGACAAGTAACCAACCAAGCAATATCAAGGTGAACGTAATTAATAATGGTGCGCCTACACAAGCTGAGGTTGAATCAAAACAAACTGGCGATGATTTAGAAATCACCATTAAATTAATGGATGAAATTGCGGATGAACGTTATAAAAAGAATATTCAACGTGATTTTGGTCGCAATGGTGGCGTCTTCTATCGAGGATAATTACAAGACCCGATTAATTTCGGGTTTTGTGATCTTGTTCAACGATTTTTAAATTTTCTTAAATATAATTGTGCACTCGTTTATTTTATTTGTGAGGGTCATAATGAAGAAATTATTACTTATCGGAATTACTGGACTGTTTCTAACGGCATGCGCTGGAATTACTCAAGAACAGATTAAAAATGCAGACTATGGACAATATCCAAGCAATTACAAAGAAATTGTTAAAGGATATTATGACGGCATTGCTAAAGACCCTGACAGCTTGAAATTTAAAGAAATAGCCGAGCCTAAAAAGGCATGGCTGAATGATTTAGGAACGCACAAATTCGGGTACATGTCGTGCGTGACAGTGAATGGTAAAAATTCATATGGCGCATATGTTGGGTATAAAACTGACGGCATTTTGATTAAAAACGGAACAGTGATTCACTTTATTGATAATGTGGCTCAGTACAATAGAATGTGGAACGGGAATTTCTGTAAAAAATAAATGCAGAAATGATCCCTCTTAACAAATAAAGCCTCTTGACTACAAAGGGGCTTTTTCATGCGGTAAGATTTTATTTCTTTTTTCGTCATTGCAAGCAATTTCTTGTCAAGATAAAACTTTTCATCTATCATTCGACACAGTTTGAACTATTTCAATCACTGTTATTTAACCTTTAATAGCACATAAATTTACCCGTCCACTTCATTTTTGGTGAGTGTTTTTATGTTGATTAGAGAAATGTGTTAGATAAAAAGAAGGCTTATAATGTCTAATAAAAAGTGTAATGTATTCACCTCAAATTTCGGCACACTCCCTTTGCGGTTTACCCTTAAAGACGGTGAACTCTTTGTATCAAAATCAGATTTAACAAAGATTCTCTATGAATTTTACCCTTCAGATTATCGCTATATTGTTGAAGAACTGATGAATAAAGGCATTACACAAATTATCGGCGATAAATCCGACGTGGTTTCAGTGGTGATTGGAGAATCTAAAATTGGTGCAGCAATTCATTTTCATGCTGTGGGTAATTTACTTCATTTTTGTAGTGAATTGATTGATGTCGATGATGAAATCCTGCGTAGTGCTGCATTCCAAATTAGCACCTTTACAACGTGGTACATTGGAACTTTATCAAACGCCAATAGTTATTTCGGCATAACCATTGAGGATACGCTCATGTCAGTGAAGAAACGCTTGGATAGAATCAATCCGCCTTATGTCGTGGAAGTGATGTACGATGTAGAAGATAACATCCCCGCGTGGATTGGCACGTGCGATAAATTGCATCTTGTCACTGAAGGTCGCACCTATGAAGAATTGCAACAACGCGTGTGGGAAATTGCACCTGAAATGCACGAATTACAAGGTTATGGCAGTGAAAGCGATAATATCCGCCTTGCTTTTATCCAAACTGAAAGCCACGCAGATTTCCAACGCTTGGAGATGTAACGATGGGCAGTGGGTATTACGATCAACTTATAAAAATACTCAAGCAATATGGTTGCACATTCTTACGTCAGGGAAAGGGCAGCCATGAAATTTGGAACAGCCCAATTACTCAAAAACCTTTCCCTGTTGCTTATACTATTACCAACCGCCACACAGCAAATGGCATTTTAAAACAAGCTGGAATTGATTCTAAAATCTAATTGACAGTCTTTCGATAAATCAATACACTTTCAATCAAGGCTCGTAACCTTATATCAGAAGCGGAAGTCCGCACCCGACAGCATAGCGGTTTTTTTATGCGTAAAATTTGTGATCTCGTTTAGTTTTATTGCCATTAAGACTTAACACGCATAAATCCAACTTCATCTATGCCGAGAGGGCGGAGAATACAATACCCGAAAGGGGAATAATCCCGGCTGGCTTCTGACAGTTTACGAACCTCTTGGCGACCCTACAAGGTCAATTCAAACTTCGTAAAACATTCAGGAGAGACATTATGTCTAACTTAACCGTTCTTAAAACTTCAATTCGTGATCTTGACGGCCTTTATTCTTTAAATGACCTACATAAAGCGAGTGGAAATGACCCGAAACATCGTCCAAATCAATTTGTTCGTCTTGATATTACACAAGATCTAATTAATGAAATTCAAGGCGAAAATTCCACTGCGCAGATCTGCGCACTACGTTCAATCAATGGCGGAGCTAATCGAGGAACCTACGCTTGTGAAGAACTTATATTAAGCTACGCAATGTGGATTAGTCCAAAATTCCACTTAATTGTATTGCGTGCATTCTTGGCTATGCAGCGCAACCAACCGCAACAGTTAGCTTTGCCCGAACCCGAAAAGAAATACACGTTTGAATTTACCGAGTATGAACTTCAACAGCTTGCTTGGTTGTGGTTCGCTTTCAAACGTGGCGTCGGCACTTTCCAACACATTGAGAGAGCCTTTAACGTTTTAGGCTCGAACATGAGCGGGCAAATCTACGGACAGGCTTACGAATATTTAAGCGTACTACGCTCAACAAACCAAATCTTAAACCGCATTACCAAAGAGTTTGAGATTGACCCAATGACAAACTGGCGAGTACTGCAACACTTGCGCCAGTTTGATCCAAAAGCCGTCAAAATCGACTTCTAAAAACACCGCAAAATCCGACCGCACTTTTCCCAAAGAAATCCGTGCGGCGGATTGCTACACCCAAAATTCACGAAAAGGACAAATTATGTTCAAAATTTTCTTTGCGGTGGCGTTGTTATGGGCCGCCTATCATTTAGACTTAAATCAAGATTGCGATGGGTATATTTGCCAAGTTGAACAGTCTCATCAAAAGTGATTATAAATTGACTTAACCCTAATTTTGCATTACTATTTCTAACAATAGCCGAGGTGTAAATTAATGCATCTCGGCTTTTTTATTGGAATTTTATAACCCGCTTGAATTGGCGGGTTTTTTATTGCCTGTAAGATAGCGATGTACACGCGACAAGCGGTGTTTCTTTCTCCACTCACTGCTTCTTACAGGACACCTTTTTGTGGAGAAAACAGGAGAAGATATGCAAACGTTAACCGCAGAATTTTTAGGCAAAGAAATTACCTTAGTGGACAATAACGGCGTTGCTTATGTAGCAATGCGTGAGATTGTTGAGGGGATTGGGTTAGACTGGAAAGGTCAGCATAAAAAACTGATGGAACAGAGTGAGAAATTCAACTGTGGACATATCACCACGGTTGCCAAAGATGGCAAAAACCGTGAAATGTTATGTATCCCTATTAAAAAGCTGAACGGTTGGTTATTTGGTCTAAATCCAAACAAAGTGCGGTCTGATTTAAAAGAACGCTTAGAAAATTATCAAGAGGAATGTTTCTTGGCGTTGTGGGACTATTGGACGGAAGGTGTCGCCCGCCGTGATGAAGTCAAAAACAAGCTGGCATTATGGGAGCAGAAGAAAGCCGAATATACTCAACGTGCCGGTGAACGGGGAAAATTATTGCAGCAATGCAAATCGGAAAAGCAAACCCTTGAGCGTGAGCTTTTACAAATTAAACAGTTAGATCTTTTCGTGAACTTATAACCGCACAATCTTTTAGAAAGTGCGGTTTTTTATTATACAAAACAAAGCCCCAAGTGCGCTAACACTTAGGGCTTTTAAATTTCTAGGAGTTCTTATGGAAGCAATTAATATCACACCAAAAGAGATTCGGAAAACGATGTGGACTGCCGCGGCAATTTTGTTTTTGTTTGCTTTTATTTGGAATTTGCCAGAATTAATTACGGCTATTCGGTGGTGGTAATATGCCTAAACCACTACCAACAGAAATGCGATCAGACTTGTTTAAACTTGAGCAAGGCGCATTATTAGAGCTTTGGGAAATTGACTTGCGCCATATCTCTAGCAATGCCGATCCTGATGTTAAAGGCGAGATCTACCGTTTTCACAACGGCGTAAGCCAAACGCGGGAGAATATTTGGTGGCAAGGTAAAGAGTACCAAGCCTACCCGATAAAAGCAGATGGCTTTGAGATTAGCGGACAAGGGCCAAGCAACCGCCCAACACTTTCAGTTTCAAACCTCTACGGCATTGTAACCGGCATTGTTGCGCACTTTGGGCAGGGTGTCGGCGGCAAGGTAACACGCCATCTCGTGCCGGCGGAGTATTTGGATGCCAAAAACTTTCCGGGCGGTGTAAATCCGACAGCAGATCCGAGACAAGAAAGCGTAAGTTACTACATCATTGAGCAACTAAAATCACTTGATGATGAGCGTGCCGTTTTTGAGTTGGCATCACCGGCGGAAACAGATAACGCAAAAATCCCGTTATTGATGATTACCTCCGATACTTGTATTTGGCAATATCGCTCCACTGAGTGCGGTTATACCGGAGGGCCCGTTGCAGATGAGTTTGATAATCCAACGTATGACAAAAAAAAGGATAAGTGCTCACACTGCATAAAAGGTTGCAAATTACGCTTTGGTGATGATGCAGTTTTGCCTTTTGGTGGATTTCCAAGTACGACACAATACGGGAATTAAACTACCCGTAATTCAAACTGCTTACCCAGCGCATGAATTGCCCGAGCAATCGTATCAATCTTTGTGTTGTGTTCAAGATTGGTTATGCGCTGGACTTCTTGCGGCTTAACTTCAATACGTCTTGCTAATTCAGCATTTGAAACGTTTTGGTCGATCATCTCATTAAGCAGTAACACTTTAGCAAAGACGCTTGCCGGTAACTCAATTAATACTTCATCTTCTTGTGGTGGGCTTGGCAATGGAACTTTTCGGTGATCTTCAAAATAAAAGTCCATACTAGTAAGTAAGGCATCTCTTGCCATTCTTACTGCGTCTTCGTAGTTATCACCACAGGTGATAGCTTCCGGAATATCGCGGAAAGACACGGCATAAAGACCGCTTTCTTCTTTGTCAAATTTCGCTGGATATAACATAGTAAACCTCTTTAGAAAACGCCCCCTTTCGAGGGCGTTGTTTAATTAAGACCTAATTGCTTTTTAACGGCTAGTTCAGTTCCTTTTGCTATCTCCTTGGCAGGGTGTCGCGGTAGAACTGACTGTTTACCATTTAGGTATAGCTTGATGTGGTTCGCACCTTCTTTTGTCTCTACACCTTGAGCTTTCAGCCATCTTAAAAACTCACTTTGTTTCAAAATATCCTCCGTTCGTTTTAAGATAAGCAAAGTATAAACAAAAATGTTTATATTGTCAAGCGATAATTAACAAAAATGTTTATTTTTATGATTAATAACAAGTTAAAACAAGAGATATTGGCGCATGCCGAGCAGTGTAAGCCGCAGGAATCATGCGGTTTTGTTGTTTTTGATGGCAAGAAAGATCGCTATATCCCGTGTGAAAACGTGGCGGCAGATCCGATTCGTTATTTCGAGATTGCACCGGAAGAATTTATCGCAGCCGAGGAAATTGGGCATATTGTCGCCCTCGTCCACTCTCACCCTGATAGTGCCGAGGAAAAGGGATTACCCTACCTATCAACGGCCGACCGTGAATGCCAAGTGCGGTTAGATTTGGATTTTTGGCTTGTAGTTGGTGGAGAGGTTAAGCAATTTCGCAACATCCCACCGCTACTCGGGCGGCAGTTTGAAAACAACAAACAAGACTGCCGAAATATCTTACTTGACTGCTATATGCTTGCTGGCGCTGATTTTCCCGACGACGTGGAATATCCGTTTAACTGGTTTGAGCAAAAAAATCTGTATGAGGATAACTTACTGCGGTTTGGTTTTTACAAGCTCATGCAAGAGGACGATATCCAGCTTGGTGACGTGGTGATGATCCAAGTCGGGGCGAATGTGGCAAATCATGCCGGGATTTATCTCGGCAATCAAACGATATTACATCACAGCCAAGATCGCTTATCGGCTCGCGTGCCTTACGGTGGATTTTGGCTCAACAATACGCACTCAGTATGGAGATTTAAAGATTGGTACAAGTTAAATTTTACGGCAGTCTTAAACGATTTGCAGATGAGCCGTTAGAGCTTGATGTTGGCAATTTTAAAGAGTTGATGAGTGGATTGCTAACGCAAATTAAAGGATTGCGACAACACTTACGGCACGGCTATTACAAGGTGCGCGTTGGTAGTAAGTATCTATCCGAGGAGCAATTAAAAGCTAACCCTATTATTGATTTAAAGGATGATTGCACAGTGCATTTTACGCCCGTTGTTGCCGGTGCCGGTAAGGGGGGCGGAGGTTTACAGATGATCGTCGGGGCGGTATTGATTGCTATAGCTTATATCAATCCTTTTGGTTATCTGAGTGGTCCAATGGTTACGGCAATGTATGCGGCTGGGGTATCAATGGCTCTATCCGGCGTTGTTGGATTGTTAACCAAGCCGCCTGAAATGAACAACAAATATGACGATGGCGAGAAAAAGCAAAGTACCTCGTTTAGCAACATCCGGAACTTAACACCGCAAGGGCGACCTATCCCGTTATTGTACGGCAAGATGCTGACAAGTTTTGTCCTGATCTCACAAGGTATTGAGACATTTGATGACTTGCCACCACCGGTTAAACCGGAAGAAAGAAAACGACACGGGAAACGCAGTTAAATTTGACCGCACTTTGGAAACAGAGTGCGGTTTTTGTTTTTAAGAGGATTGATTTATGGGCGGTAAAGCAAGCGGCGGCGGATATACACCAAGAGAGGCGGCGGACTCGCTTTTGTCATCACAGAGATTGCGCGCAATCGGGTTAATCTCACTTGGCCCGATTAAAGGATCTGTCAACTGGTGGAAATCGACTTATTTTGACAACACGCCAATCCAAAACGAGAGTGGCGTTGATGATAAGGATGAGGATAGCTTTAACTTTAAAAATATTGAGGTGCAATACACGCTAGGCACGCAAGATCAGCCTGTATTAAAAGGCTTTGAGGGCTCGGAGCGTGAGGTATCTGTCGGCACCGAGGTTAAAAAGCAACACCCTATTACACGCTCAGTCATCGATCCTGATGTGACGCGTTTACGGTTAACCATCGGCGTTAATGCGCTACTTAGCCAAAACGACCAAGGCGACACAAACGAGACCGCAGTAAATTTCCGCGTGCTGATTAACGGACAAGCTCGCGGCGCATACGAGATTTACGGTAAATCATCATCTCGCTTTTACCGCAATTACATTATTGACGATTTGCCACCAAGACCATTTACGGTAACGGTGGAACGTATCACCGATGACAGCAAATCCCAACGCTTACAAAATGCGACTCATTGGGTGAGTTACACGGAGATAATCGACACCAAGCTCAATTATCCAAACATGGCACTAGTCGGCATTAAAGCTGACTCTCGCTATACGCCAAATTTTCCGAACGTAAACTTTTTGCTTTACGGGCGGATCATTAAAATCCCGTCAACGTACGATCCGGAAAACCGCACCTATGCTAACGGAATCTGGAAAGGCGATTGGAAGTTAGGTTGGACAAATAACCCGGCATGGATTTTTTACGACTTAATCACCAATAAATTAGCCGGCTTGGGCCTGCGCATTGGGGATTATGGGATCGATAGATTCCAACTTTATGAGATCGCAAAATATTGCGATGAGCTTGTAGATGACGGCTACGGCGGCAAAGAGCCTCGCATGGTATCTAACTTATGGATCACCGAACAACGTGAGGCATACAACGTGCTGTCTGACATGGCATCCGTTTTCCGCGCGATCGCTGTTTGGGATGGCACACAGTTTACCGCAATCCAAGACAGACCGGCTGACCCAATTTGCTTGTACTCTCAATCAAACGTAAAAGACGGTAAATTTACCCGTCAATACGCCGCAGGTAAGGCTATTTTTACCGCTGTTGAGGTTGAGTATGCGGACGAGCGCAACATGTATCAAAAAGCGATTGAGTACGTTGCTGACGATAGCATGATTGCCCGTTACGGCTACAACGTCAAAAAAATGACGGCGTTTGGCTGTACAAGCCGAGGACAAGCGCACAGATACGGCAAATGGGTGTTGGAGACATCACGTCTTGAGCAATGCACGATTACATTTACTGTTGGCCGCCAAGGATTAATGCACTTACCCGGTGACATTATCGAGGTTGCCGACAATAGCTATGCCGGGCAAGTTATTGGCGGACGTGTTATTGCTGTCAATGGCAGACAAGTTACGTTAGATCAGGCAGTTGAAATCACCGAAAACAGTCACTTGAGCTATCTCAATGCCGATTACCAACTAACCAAAATCAAAGTCATTAGCGCACAAGGTGCGGTTATAACACTAGACACCGCACCGGATGGGCTACATGAATATGATAACTGGGTGCTAAAAACACCTACGGTATCAACGCAACTCTACCGCGCTCTTGGTATCTCCGAAAATGACGATGGCAGTTATACCATCACCGCATTGCAGCACGAGCCACAAAAAGAGGGCATTGTTGATGGTAGTGCGAGCTTTGATCAGCGCACATACTCAACGATACAAAAACCAAAGATTGGGCATATTGGAGTTACTACGACATCTGACGGTGGCGTGACTGTTAACTCTGATGTAAGCAGTGGGCAGGGTATTGTTAAATATGACATCCGCGTTTACAAAAACGGGGCATTGTATAACTCATACTTAAACCAAGACACTCCTAATATCTCATCCGGCAACCTATCCAATGGCGACTACTCTATTGTAATACAGGCCAAAGACCAAGACGGACGGTTGCTCGATGAAAAAACCGAGAGTTTTACTATCGACAAACCACCGGTGCCGACCGGAGTAAGATTTAGCGGAGGTTTAGGCACAATTACGCTTGAGTGGGATTGGGTTGATGGCTCGGCAACGGAAATCTTTGTTGCGGATGTTGACGACATCGCAAAAGCCACCCGAATTACAAAAGTGACGGCGAGAACGTTTACGCACGAGGTTGGCGGAAAGCAGGTGCGCTACTACTGGTTGAGACATACCAAAGGCGTTAATGTTGGCCCGTTTTATCAACAAACAGGATTGCGTGCCGAAAGCTCGGTTGATATTGATGCCGAGTTAAAGCTACTCAATGACGAGCTTAAAAAAACGTTGCAAGGTAGTTTTGAGGCGATTGTCGAGGTTACAGACAAGACATACTCCCCTTACATCAATATTGGCAAATACATCTACCACTCGGATAAAAATCAATTTTTTGTTTGGGACGGTACGAAATATGAGCCGATTGCCGTGGAGGCGGAAAAAATTGTCGGAAAACTCACAGCAATGCAGATTGCGACAAACGCAATCCAAGCCCAACACCTTGCCGCAAACTCTGTCACCACGGAAAAAATCGCAACAGGCGCGGTAACGGCAAACGAAATCGCAACTGGTGCAGTTGGAGCAAAACACGTTGCAACACAATCACTTGACGCAAGTCACATTGTCACCAAGTCATTAACAGCCAATCTGCTTAATGTTGACTCTCTATCTGCGGTGAGCTCCGATCTTGGTAGTGTTACTGCCGGCTCGCTCAAAATTGGCAAGCTAAACGGCAATTTTGGCACGATGTTTGAGGTGCAAAGCACTGGCGGATTTAGACTGATTGCACGAGATGCAACCGGTGGCATTGAGCTAAACAGCGCAAGTCGAGCGCTACACGTTTGGGATGGCGCTAAAGAGGCCGTGAGAGTGGGTAAATTATAGGAGTAAATAATGTACTACATAGATGCAGTTGTACAGATATCTAAAAGCTTTACAGAGAGTGTTAGCTGTGGTTTTCACGTTGTCTCACGTATCACTATTGATTACATCAACAAAGAGACAGTTGTAGAGCTTGCGAGTTGGGAAACGGAAGAATCATTTAAATCTCGGGGGGCGAGTTTAGTCACGTTTTTGACGCTAAATGACTGCCCGAGATTTAGTGTTGATCCGAGCCTGTTTGCGCTGCGAGGTTTGACGGCGGTCGAGGGATCGCCGTTTTATCGCGCGGAAGTCAAATGCCAATATGATGTAGATCACATTAACCAAGTTTGGCAGGACTAATTATGGGCGGTTATGGGTTGATGACGCTTGTCGATAATGAGCCATATTTTCACACCGGAAACTCAAACACGGTGTGTCTTGGGTTTATTGATATTCGTGGGAGTGGGTCTTTTAAAGTTACGGACATCGGAGACGTTATACCTGATGATAAGTCATTTTGGTATTTTCCGGCCTGCTTACAAGTAACCGAGCCACTCCCTGACACTGAGATTTTAGCAATAATCCAAGATAACAAAGTTATCGGTTTCCAATGGGGACACTTTTCGAGAGCAGCGCTCGGTGCGGTCGGGAATGAAAATAATCGTGGAATAAGGGTTTATTATGGCTACTACTAGCGGGATTAAAATAAACAATACCGTATTAACGGCAAATAATTTATTTAAATTTATCACGGTTATTGATGTCGATACTGACGGCAATATTTATATCCCAATACGGGTTACTGTTGATAACGAACAGGAAATATTTGAGCGTTGGAAATCATTAAAAAAATTGGTAAACAAAGGATATTTAGGTGCTAGAAATTATGTGAAATTTTATACCGATATTGTTTTACCAAATTTGCCACGAAGTGTTATAGACGATTGGAATGATGGTGATGAGGTTATTACTTGGTTAAATCTTAAAGATTTTCCCTTGTTTAAATTAAATAAACTCAATTTTCAAAATGAATTTACATCAACTCATATCCTAAATGAAGAATGGTTAAACTTATTTATCAGAATATTATATTTTTACGAAAATATAGGAACAAACCTGAACGAAGAATATATTCCTTTTGATGAGGAAAGTGCGGCCAAGGCATTATTTTCTTTCGGTGGGAGTTTACCAAAACAATTTATTTATTTTTACCGACCGTTAACCGGCGATTGTTTCCACGGGATTGAATTTGCTCAAGGCAACAATTCCGGCATCAGAGACGTTGCCACAAAACCGATCGTACACACATTTTACCCATCTCACATTGAGCCGGTAAAAGACGATACAAGCAAAACGGCGAAAGCAAAAACAACAAGGATTTATGTTTATGACACATCATCTACATCCGTCTCAAGCACGGAAAGCCATGATATGTCATACATGCCTTTGTTTAATGCTTATAAGTACGGCGCAATTAGTTTTTTTAGACCAAACGAGGACTATGCCACACCGTATATTAATTATCACAAGCACGCCATGGGCGTAAAAAACGTAGATATTAAATCCGATTTAGTAACCAAAAGAGAGGTGGCGGAAAATAAATTAAAGTCTTTCCACTCGCAGGAGCTTAATTTGCGAATTGCCGGTGCCGTATCATTAAGCGGACGTTTACAATGGGAGGCTAAAGGGTATAAATATCAAGATGAGACAAGATATTCACGCGTTGAATATGTTGTCACTTCTGAAATTCTTAATTTTGACAAAGACTATTATCGCAAAATTAATAAGCAGATTAATAAACCCGACAAGTTTTTAAGAATAAAAAATATTGCGTTAGATCTAAATAAATGCGCAATACCGGTTCAGATTCACACACCAATCCCAAGGGCTAGAAATATCCAGGAAAGCTTTAATTCGGGCTTTTTGGATCGTTACCAATACTCGCCGCCAATTATGTTTAGAATAAAAGATAATCATACGCTAGATGTGTCATTTTCTAATGTTGACGTGGATAGCGTGTTTTTGCCTTATGTATTTACTACTAGCGCAAGCCATTTATTTTTAATTGATGTGAGCGTGGTGGATAAAGCTATCGATAGTTTTAAATATAAAAACGGAATGAATATACCAGACCATCTGAAAAAGAATTTTGTTTAAATTTAACGGGAGACAAAATGCAAGTATTTTTATTTGATCAAAAGCAATTATCGGTCATTAACCGAAAAGAAGAAATTACACAAGAAACCTGCTTAGTCACAGAGCAAGAGGCGGATAAAATCCGTGAGACATTAGCGAGTGACGGGCATTTTTGGCGAGTAGATCAACTCACGGTAGGTTGCAGCGGAGCTAAGCCCGATGATACTCATAAATGGGATGATAAAAAGCATAAATGGGTTATCGATCCGGAATTGACCAAGCAAGCACTCGATAAAAAAAGAGCGGAATTGTGGGAAATTATCAAAGAAAAACGCTTACAAGCAACGCGCACCGGCGCCGAAGTTACATTGCCGAATGGTGATGTCCGTCATTTTCACACTAACCAAGTGGCGCGCCAAGAATATGACGGAATGGGGATTAAAATTGTGTTAGGGACATTTAAGCCGAGACAGTGGAAAACGATCGAAAATGATTGGGTGCTGTTTGATTTAGATACGTTTAAAGCATTGGCATCAGCGATCGAGGAAAAAGTCAATCACGACTACAAAAACGCCGAGATTTTAAAAGAGCAAATTGATAAATCCGAAACCCCTGAAAAAATCGATCTAAATCAAGGCTGGAGCAAATCTTATGTCTAAAGTAGTAATTGCTTTTTACAAGCATAAACGGGAGCGGAATTGTGTTAAAAATACATTATTCCGCTTTTTTGATGATGCCATCAAATTTTTTACACGTGGGCCATACAGTCATTGCGAAATAGCAATACCTAATCCCGATCCATCACTTGTGTTTACTTGCTATACCGCAAGCAATAGAGACGGTGGAGTGCGTAAAAAAGTAATGCAACTACCTCCGGAGCGATGGGATTTAATTGAGGTTAATATTGAGCCCTACAAAGTGCGAGATTTTTTTGCCAAAACACAAGGGGCAAAGTATGACTTGATCGGCGCTCTCGGTGTTGTGCTGCGTATTAGAGATAGCAAGACAAAATACTTTTGCTCGGAGTGGAGCTCGGAGTGTCTTGGGCTAAATAAACCTCACAAATTTAGCCCAAACTCTCTTTATAAGTATTTAAACAGTAAATAATCAACCAAGCCCCACAATGGGGCTTTTTTATTGAGGAAACCATGGATATTATCGATTTAGAGATGGTACGTGGAGATGATGACGGCTGGGCGTTCGATGTCTCCGATGACGACGGCGCAGTAGATCTTGGTGGTTATCGTATTGATTTACATATTAAGCCGGCTAAAGGCGAGGCTATTAAGCTCTCGAGTACAACTGGAGACCTTAAAGCAAAGGGAAATATTATTTATGCGTCGGTATCGCACGACAAAACGGAAAACATCAAGTGGCAATCTGCGCAATGGGATCTACAACTTACAGATAGCACTAAAAAAGTGCGCACAATTTGCGGAGGTGAATTTACTTTAATCCCGGATGTAACCGTGGTGGTGGATTAACGATGAGTGTTATCAAAGTAAAATTACGCGCTAAACCATTACATCACGTTAAACTAATCCCTCCCGGTAATGCGGAGCAAAAAATAATTACAGTGGATAAATCCAAGCCGTTTATGCCGGCAATTATCCAAGCGCTAAAATCAAAAGGTGTTGATAGCGCAGGTGACATTGCAAAAGTCGCGGATGATATTGCGCAGATTAAGACGGCAAAAGATGTTGATCCTAATGACATCTTTAGAGTTGACAAACAAGAGATTGCATTAAGTTATGAGCTAATACCGGATATCTATACCGGAGTTAGTGGTAAAGACATTCCTTATCGTGGGTGGAGCATTACAAACTATGTCGATGTGCAGGGCTTTGACTATCTGAGTATGATTAACGGCTCAACATCGTACTCATGTTATTACGATGCCGATAAAAATCCACTTAGCACGATGGTGTCTCAAACATACGACAAAGTACCAGAGCAAGCAAAATATGTAAGAATATCAAACGAGTCAGCAGCAATCAGTAAGCTAAGCATCAAAGGCGGACGGTTTGTTATTGTTAGCAAAAACGGCGGGTAATTCCGCCGTCTTTTTTTTAAATATTGTAGCAATTAAGCCATTTTCTTTATGATTTCACCTATTTTTAGGTGTCTCTCTTTTAACAACTCAACAACATCAAACCAAATACCGGTAGGGATCTTGCGCTCTCCTGATAGCCAAGCTCTCAACCGTCTAGGGCTTGATAGTTCAAGATCTCTTGATAGTGCCGTTTGCCATTGATCGCCATATAGTGCATTACCTACTATGGTTAACTCGTTAGCACCATAGTTTGCCACATCATCAGTTATCTTGGCGTAATGATAATAACCCAGCCAAAAAGCACCTTGAGCATCAAACTCCATCTTATCTTTAGGGTCGATTAAATCACCCGGGATTTTATCCATCAGACGCATAACCTCGTCTTGGTTTGGTGTGTTTATAATATCGCCACGCTGATTCATTAGCCCAATCCCTTTGGCCGGGAATCGAATAATCGTATTTTGTACGTTAACTGGTACATCAACGCCATAAACACAGCGGACTAATTGCCCTATTGTGTACATGATTTCTTTATAGTCCATAAATTTCTCCCCTTTTAAGATAAAGCCCCTTATGGGGCTTTTTATTATTTTTTACCGCCATCAACCATCACTACTGCAAAGATTGTTTGTTTTGGAGTTGTGCTTGTAAATCTGCTGTATTTATCAATCCATACCCAAGATTCTTGACGGCCAAAAAAAGTGTCTACAATTTTTTGTACATGCGCAATTTGTTCTGCAGTTGCGCCTTGCGGAATTTCGATGTCGCCAAGAATGGTAATGATGTTGTTGATAATATCATTAGCCCAGTTAATTTGTTTTTCTGAGCCAATTAATTGTGGTTTTGTGATTTGGATAGTTTGAGTTGTCATAATCGCCTCCTTTAGGCTTATTAGTTAGCGGCTCTGTAGCCATCTCTTGTTTAGATGAGCCTATTATAAGGCTCAATAATTATCAATGCAAGCGTTATTTTCAAATTTTTTTAATTATTTTCAGGTTTGTGATTTAGATCACGGTTTTGTGAGAGTAAAGATATATAGGGGTGTTGGTTTAGTGTGAAGCATTGTGCCGCGTGTGTCGTATTTGTGTCGTAAAAGGTGTTAAAAGGTGTTAAAAGATGTGAATACATACAGTATTTTTAAATTGAATCAACTCTGTAAGTATTTGATGTAGAAGTGAAATTTTGTTTTGGTGGAATTTGGCACAGTGGACTCTTAATCCATTGGTCATAGGTTCGAATCCTATACGACCCACCACTGAAACCCTTTATACATATATAGATTTATAATTTTGAATTAATGTCTAGATACGACATCTTTTTTATTTGTGTCGTAAATGTGACGTAGTTTTTTGTTCCCTTGTTAATTTTTCTCCAAATTAATTTTACTTTGCGATCTTACTCGCAAAATTTGCCTTTCTTCATGTTTTAGCTTTTCTTATTTCCTTAAAGTGCGGTCAAAAAAAAGGAACGTTTATGCAAAAAGGCTTCACTTTGCTGGAAATGTTAATCGCA
>ERZ772827.160-NODE-160-length-37596-cov-4.638582_pt1 | contig 37596 bp, 38 predicted proteins | sample MGYA00580850_ERZ772827 | MGnify/ENA primary metagenome ERZ772827 (study PRJEB29015, sample SAMEA2737950) | human oral metagenome | biome: human oral; feature: human-associated habitat; material: dental | place: China | collected 2145 ... | reverse complement strand
TAAGTCAAAAAGTCAATAGGTATTTTGTAAAAAAGTCAAAAAAACAACAAAGAGCATGAAGACGAAATGCTTCATGCTCCCGTTCAAGGCACGCTTCCCCGCTGCGGCAGGGAAGCGTGGGGATTTGGTTATTCTTTGAACGCCGCCACGAGATTTTTGAGCCGCGCCGTTCCTTCCTTAAACGACTGAATCTTCGCAAGAATGTCCTCGTACTCCGCTGCCATGGAGACGACCTTCTCTGCAATGCGCGTATTGCCCTCCGCGCCCTCGTGAGTCGCGTTGCGGATGCCCTCCATCGCCGCATTCATCTCACTGACGGCGTCCAGAAGATGCTGCGAACGCGCAGTAGTCGCGGCTGCGTTCTTGCGGAAATACTCCGCGTCTTCCTTGTACTGCACTGCCGTCTTGTCCATCAGATCGTAGTCGCTGCGAATATTATCATCGATGAAGCTGAGCAGCTTAAACGTGCCGTTCGAGAGTGCCTGCACGGATCCCGTGACCTGTCCCGTGAGACCCTTGATCTTCTCCGCTGTGCCGCGCGACTGCTCGGCGAGCTTTCCAACCTCGCCTGCAACCACGGCGAATCCGCGTCCTGCCTCGCCCGCACGCGCCGCCTCGATGCTCGCGTTGAGCGCGAGGAGGTTCGTCTGTTCGGCGATCTCTCCAATCTCAAGCGTGAGCTGCTCGATCTGCTCGACAACCTTTGCAGACTCGATCGCCTCTGCCACCGCGGTCTTCGTTCCGCCGTAAATCTTTCGCGTATTGAGACGCGACTGCTCCATGCTCGTCTGGAGATCGGCAGCACGCTGCGCGACCTCACTCGTATAGTCCTCGCTCTCGCGCGCCGCCGTTGCCGCCCCCTGGATTCCATCGCTCAGCTCACCGCTGAGGTGCTGGACGCTCGAGGTGGACGCAGCTGTCTCCTCCATGCCCGCAGACATCTCCTCGGTCACGGCGGACATATCCTGCGTATCGCTGTTCAGCTCCTGCAGCATCTGCTCGAGTTCGGCAACCATCCTGTCGGTCTGCTCCGCCTCCTCGTGCACCTGCTTCATGAAGCCCTGCATCTTGCCGAGCGCCTTGACCACCGTACCGATCTCATCCGCACGCTCCGAGAGCTCTGCCGGAATCGAGCGAGACAGATCGCCCGATGCAACCGCACTCAAATGGTCGATGGATGCCGCCAATGGATCTGAGATGTTATCCGCGATGCGCCGCGAGACAAGCATGCCGAATCCCACGGCAATGATGATGATGACAGCAAAACTGTAAACCGTCCGGTCGTAGCGTGCATTGTTCGCCTCAAAGACCTGCTTCCCCTGAAACACGTTGTCGGGCGTGAGCACCCCCATATTGCTCGAGATGACGGTAAGCGAAGCAAGGTTGTCGAAGATCACGGTACGATCCTCAGGTGCTGTCCCCATGTTGTTGATCGCGCTGACCTTGTCCGCAGCGATCTTCAAATTCTTTTCGAGTTCCGTGATCGTCGCCTGTGCCCGCTCACTCGTGTCAATCTTCTTGAGCTCCTCCATGTCGTGACGGATGCCATCAAGGTTGCCAAGGACATCATCGACGAGGATCTTGCGGTTGTCAGCAGTAAATCCTTCCTGCAGGATATAGGGGACGTTGACGCTGATCTTGCGCAGGCGCGTGTTCGCATCGTTGAGGTACTGCGTCGACATCAGGTTGTGGTTATACATGTCATCCAGCGACTGCTTCGCCTGATAGTTCGAGTAGATACCGACCACGGCGACAACGATCATAGCCGCGAGCAGGAAAACAGAGAGGACAAAAATCTTCGTCCGCACCGCATAATCCTTCATTGCGTCTGCCGAAATGAATGGAATGTTCATTGTGCTCTCCTCCTCACTTCGCCTGCGCGAGATTTTCCGCCGTTATTGACGTAAAGGGAATCGCGAGATCACCGGACGGGGGATTTCCCTTGAGGAAGCCCTCCGCGAGCATCAGCGCACTCTCGCCCTGTGCCTTGGCATCCTGCTTGATGGTCTGCACCATCTCGCCAGCCTCAACGGCAGCAATCCCTGCAGGCGTCGCATCGACCCCGGAGATAAGGCAGCCCTCGAGACGGCCAGCTCCTTTGAGTGCAGCAACTGCACCGAGTGCCATCTCATCGTTGCCCGCAACAACTCCGTTGATCTCGGGGAACATATTCATCCAGAGCATCATTGTCTTCAAGGCCTCAGCCTTGCTCCAGCCGGCATCCACAAAGGAGAGAAGCTGAATATCGGGACGTTTGTCGAGGCAGGCCGCCTTGAATCCCTCCCAGCGCCCCACAGCACTGTCCTGCGTACCATCGCCCTGGAGATAGACGATCTTCGCGTTCAGCGGCAGATTCGCCGCCATATATTCGCCCTGCATGCGTCCCGCCTCCACATCGTCAGAGTAGGCACGCAGGACCTTGCCCCCCGCCACACTGCGGTTGACTGTAATGATCGGAATTCCCGCATCATTGGCCTTTTCGATTGTCTTTACAATGCTCGAGCCGTCGGCGGCGAGGAGTATGATCGCTCCAGCCCCCTTGCCGATTGCCTCGTTCAGCTGGTCGATCTGCATATTGCCGTCATTCTTGGCATCAAGGAACTCAACCTCGATGCCGTCTGCCTTTGCCTTACTGGCAAAGGCATCCTTAATCTGTGCGCAGAAGCCGTCACGGTCATCGTAGTTCGCATAGATAACGCGATCCGAGCTGCCGCCGGTGAGGCCACAGCCGGCAAGGCCAAAGCATGCAGCCGGCAGGAGCAGAAGCCCACATTTTCTCAGATTCATGGCAAACACTCCTTGATTTCAAAAGTTTTAGACTCTTTGTTTGAGTCTGCCTCGCATATCATGCGGCAGACAACGTGTGCTCCTCACACGCTCATACGATTTACATGCGTTTTACTGGCACCGGCCCGCGCGAAAGTGCAATCGCACCCGTACGTGCAATCTCGATGATGCCATAGTCAGACAGGAGCTCCGAGAGTGCATCAATCTTCTTGGCGTCACCCGTCAGTTCGATGACGACATTCTCTGCGCCGACATCTACGATGCGTGCCCGGAAGATGTTCACCACATCGATAATCTCAGCACGATTCTCCTTTGTCGCCCGTACCTTGATAAGAACGAGTTCACGCGTGATGGACTCAAACTGCGTGAGGTTGACGATCTTCACGACATCGATCAACTTCGAGAGCTGCGTCACGACCTGCCGCAGCTCGTTCTCCGATGCGACGGAAACGACGATATTGATGCGTGTAACATCAGGCTCCTCCGTGTAACCGGCGGAGATGCTCTCAATGTTGAACGCGCGGCGGCTGATGAGACCTGCGATATGGGTGAGTACGCCCGGTTTGTTGTCAACGAGCACAGCAAGCAAGTACTTATCCATCTTATCTCCCTCCCAGCACCATTTGATCGAGCCGCTTTCCGCCCGGCACCATCGGCACAACGTCTGCCTCCTCTGGCACGATGACATCAATCAGACGTGCTCCCTTTTCACGCAGGACACGCGGCAGAATCTCCGCAAACTCCTCTCGCGTCCCGATGCGGCAGGCTGCAACGCCCATTGCCTCAGCAAGCTTTACAAAATCGGTCTTTCCCTTCAGCTCCGAGGCGGAGTAATGATGGCTGTAGAAGAGTCGCTGCCACTGTCCGACCATGCCGAGAATGGAGTTGTGCACAATGACGATCTTGACATCGATATCGTTGTCCGCCATCGTCGCGAATTCCTGACAGTTCATCATGATACTGCCGTCGCCCGTAATGAGAACGACCTCCTTGTCCGGGCAGGCGAGCTTCGCACCGATCGCGGCCGGCAAGCCATAGCCCATTGTCCCTAGGCCGCCCGAGGTGAGAAAATGCCGCGGCTCATGGCAGCTAAAGAACTGTGCTGCCCACATCTGATGCTGTCCCACATCCGTAACACAGATCGCGTCGGCGGGTAAGACCTCCCGCACACAGCTGATCAGCTCCTCTGGACGGATATCTGCTGACGCTTTCCATCCGAGCGGGTGGGCACGCTCCATGAGGAGGACCTCCCCCATCCACGAGCGAAACCGCGAGGGCAGCTCCTCTTGGGCACTGTTCTTTATGATGTCAACGAACGCGGGAAGCGTCTGCCTGAGATCGCCGATGACGGGAATATCTGCACGCACATTTTTATTCAGCTCTGCAGGGTCAATATCAAAATGCACGATCCGAGCCTTCGGCGCAAACGCTGCGGTATTTCCAGTCACGCGGTCGCTGAAGCGCGTACCGACAGCCAACAGCAGGTCACATTCCTGAATCGCCATGTTGGACGCATAGGCACCATGCATCCCAGCCATGCCGGTAAAGCCCTCGGTCTCAGCAGCCACACCGCCAAGCCCCATCAACGTAGCAACGGATGGCACGCCTGTCAGCGCAAGAATTTCACGCACATAGCTCGCCGTATCCGAGAGCACAACGCCGCCTCCGACAAAGAGCAGCGGACGCTGCGCAGCAAAAAGAGCTTCTGCCGCCTCCCATACGGCGGGAACCTCATAGGATGTATCCTCCGTATAGCCCCGCAGCTCAACGCTCGTAGGATATTTGTAGTCGATCTGCGTATCGAATACGTCCTTTGCCACGTCGATGACGACCACCCCAGGACGTCCCGTGCGTGCAATGTAGAATGCCTCTTTAACGACGCGCGGCAGGTCGGCGGCATCCTTGACGAGATAGTTGTGCTTTGTGATCGGTGTCGTAATACCGACGATATCCGCCTCCTGGAACGAGTCCTTTCCTATGTAGGGATTCGCTACCTGCCCCGTGATGCAGACCATCGGCACGGAATCCATATGTGCCGTTGCGATACCTGTCACGAGGTTTGTCGCGCCCGGCCCCGAGGTCGCAAAGACAACGCCGACCTTGCCCGAGGCTCTGGCATATCCATCAGCGGCATGAGACGCCCCCTGTTCATGGCGCGTCAGGATATGCGGAAATTTCATCTTATATAGTTCATCATAGAGCGTGAGAACTGCTCCGCCCGGATATCCAAAGACAACCTCGACGCCCTCTGCCTTCAGACTCTCCAAGAGAGCGCGTGCACCATTCATCTGCAATAGAACCCCTCCTAAGTGTGGGAAATCGCCCATTATAATACATCTCTATTATAGGGCTTTCCTTTGTTTTTTACAAGAAGATAGGGCATTATGCCCCATAAGATATGATATGCACGTATGAGCTCAAGACTCATTGACGTACGGACTCAGATGTGCTCGCTGGCTAGGACAAATGCATAGATCCGCGCTGCACCTGCCGTCTTCAATACGCGTGCACACTCCGTAAGTGTTGCTCCCGTCGTCATGATGTCGTCTACAAGCAGGAAATCCTTCCCTCTGACGTCACTGTCCTCCGCCACTGCGAAGGCGCCTCTCAGCTCATGCCTCCGCTCTGCGCGCGTACGTTCATAAAGCGGTGCCGTATGGCGTGTACGAGTGAGCACCGGGGACAGCCGTATGCCATGTTCGGAAAGCCACGGTGCAAAGATCTCCTCTGTTTGATTGAAACCACGCGCACGTAGGCGTTCTGGTGCAAGAGGGACGGGAACAGCAGACAAAGGATGGGGCAGCATAGGTATCACTGCCGCTCCCTCTGCCAGAATTCCATGCAGTGCGGACAGCACCGACCGATCGCACTGGTACTTCAATCTGCGCAAAAGATCACGCACGCCCTCCTGATAGTGCGCAAACGCCCAAATCCCATCGAGATACACGCGTGCATCCCCCGTTCGCACGAGCGCATGCAGACCGATTAGGCGTCCAATACACAGAGGACAAAATTTCCCACGCTGCTCCACGTAGGCGCGGCAGTTTGGACAGCGCGGAGGAAAGAGAAAGTCGAGGAATATGGAAAGCAAAACCATTCCTCCTATTCATATCATCAAAAAACTATTGCACCAAACGCTCATTTATGGTATGATAAACACAAGAAAAGAGATATATCTCCTGTAAACATCTGATTAGGAAAGAAAGGAGAATGTCTATTGACACAAAATCTTCAGCGCGGTGACCATGCCCCCTGATGGGAATGCATCTTTGAAGAAATTACGAGGCTGCTGCGAGAGCAGGTCTCATATGGCATTGTGTCAGCAAGGAATGGCTGCAGCGCCGTCATCCCCGGAGCGCCGGGCGAGTGACAATCTTCTCTGTACGATTCGTTTTTCGAAAACCTAGCGCGCAAATTGGATGATATTAGAGATCTCCAAAACGGTTTCAGCTGAACGTACAATACATGATCGAGCAGCCGCACACGGTGCTCTGCCCGATACCAACAACTGAATAAGGACGTGTTTAACTTTTATGGTAATTGCGATCTAACCGGCAGCTTGCTCGAAACAGAGCGGCTGTCGGTTTTTATGTACGCAAAGCATGCAGACTACACAAATCGAATATCTCCGCCGCTTGCCTTACGCAGGCGGTTCATGATCGCCAATCCAAGACCATCAGGCCCCGTTCCCTCGGCGAGGAGAGAGGTGATGTCACTTTCGTCAAAATGGCGAAGCGCGTCGTAGAGGCAGGCAGCAAAAGCACTATGATTACCACGCGCTCCGCAGTTGTACATATGCTCTGAGGGAATAATTTCACCGAGATCCGTCAGTGTCTCGCTGCTCGCAATAACGGCAGGCCGCTCCCCTGCTGCTGTACGCCGCATGAACTCTGCGCGCAGTGCCGCCGTAACGGCATCCCCTATCCCTGCATAGACAGTGAGCGGCACGCACGGTGCGTAGTGCGTGTACTTCATACCGGGTGCACGCGGTGTTTCGTCTGCCTCTGTGAGTGCCGCATCCATGCGTACCTCGATCGCGGGAAGTTCCGCCGCAATCATCTCGCATGTGATTGCACCAGGACGCAGGATTGTGACGATTCCCTCCTCCGTACAGTCGATGATTGTGGACTCCACCCCCAAGCGGCAGCTGCCGCCATCGAGGATGAGCGGAATGCGTCCCGCCATATCCACATGAACCATTCCTGCCGTCGTCGGACTCGGACGCCCCGAGGTGTTTGCCGACGGCGCAGCAATCGGAACCCCCGCCGTGCGAATGAAACGGCGTGCAGCGGCGTGGTCGGGACAGCGCACACCGACGGTCGGCAGCCCCCCCGTCACGATGTCTGGTATATGCGCAGCCTTCGGCAGGATAACGGTGAGAGGTCCGGGTGCAAATGCCGTAAGAAGATGTGCCGCAAAAGGCGGCATATACGATGTAACTTGATTCGCCATCGCAAGATCTGAGACATGGAGGATGAGCGGATTGTCGGAGGGACGGCCCTTCGCCTCGTAGATACGCGCGCATGCCGCCGCATCCAGTCCGTTCGCACCGAGTCCGTAGACCGTCTCCGTCGGAAACGCAACGAGTGCACCGCTCCGAATGAGATCAGCTGCACGCGCGAAATCTGCATGGGATGTTGGGCGAAGTATCTCCGTATCCATGCTTTCCCTCCTCACTCCGTATGGCCCATCACCACGCGCTCAATCCCGCCGAGATCCCTCAGCGTCTCCGTCCGCACAATGCGCGGATGCGTCTCCATCAATGCCGCAACATCATGCGCCTCGCCGATTCCGACCTCAACGGCGATCGCACCACCATCCCTCAGCATCGCAGGAATGTTCACCATCAGGCGACGGTAAATGTCCAGACCGTCGGCACCACCGTCGAGCGCAAGATGAGGTTCGTAGCTTCGTACCTCCGGCATAAGAGTTCCAATATCCGCCGTTGGAATATAGGGCGGATTCGACAAAATCATATCATACGTACGACCCATGAGCGGTGCAGCGAGATCCCCCACATGAACATCAATACGCTCCGCAAGGCCCAGGCGCTCTGCATTCTCGCGTGCAACCGCGGCGGCAGCAGATGAGATATCCACGGCATCTGCATGCGCCCCCTCCGTATAGTGAAGAACAGAGAGTGCAATTGCGCCCGTCCCCGTACCGATATCGGCGATACAGAGATCACCTGCTCCTGCTGACGCGCGCGTGCGCAGAAAGTCCACGGCACACTCCACGAGCACCTCGGTATCCGGACGTGGGATGAGGGTATCGCGCGTCACACGAAAATCCAGCCCCATAAACTCACGCGTGCCAAGCACATAGGCAAGCGGCATATGCGCCGCCCGGTCCTTGACATATGCACGAAACCGCGCAAGCTCCTCAGCCTCGAGCGGCTCATCAAAATGCACGTAGAGATACATCCGATCTCTGCCAAGGACAGCAGAGAGCAAAACCTCCGCGTCAAGGCGCGGGTTTTCGATGCCGCGCTCTCCGAAGAAGTCCGTCGTCCACGTAAGGAGCCGCTGAATCGTCCAAACAACATCCGCCATCAGTTCACCTGTTTCAGACGCTCTGCCTGATCCGCTGTGATGAGTCCCGCAAGGATTTCATCGAGTTCACCATCGAGAACCGCATCGATCTTGTAAAGTGTCAGCCCAATGCGGTGATCGGTCACGCGCCCCTGCGGAAAATTATACGTGCGGATGCGCTCGCTGCGGTCCCCCGAACCGACCTGGCTGCGCCGATCGGCGGCAACAGCATCCGCCTGCTCCTGCTGTGCACGGTCATAGAGGCGTGCACGGAGTACCTTCATCGCCTTCTCACGATTCTTGAGCTGGGACTTTTCATCCTGGCACTGCACAACAATGCCCGTCGGGATATGCGTGATGCGGATCGCCGTCTCCGTACGGTTGACGTACTGTCCGCCTGCCCCCGATGCGCAGTAGGTGTCGATGCGCAGATCATTCGGATCGACCGTGACCTCGACCTCCTCCGCCTCGGGGAGCACTGCGACTGTGACAGCGGATGTATGGATACGCCCCCCCGACTCCGTGACGGGGATGCGCTGCACGCGGTGCGTCCCGCTCTCGTATTTCAGACGGCTGTATGCGCCTGCACCATTGACAAGGAAGGAAACCTCCTTAAAGCCGCCGATCTCGGTTGGATTGCTGCTGAGAATCTCCGTCCGCCAGCCCTGCCGCTCGGCATAACGCGCATACATCCGAAAAAGGCTCGCGGCAAAGAGCGCCGCCTCCTCGCCGCCCACGCCGCCGCGTATCTCGACGATGACATTCTTGTCATCGTTCGGGTCGCGCGGAAGGAGAAGGATCGGCAGCTGCGCTGCGAGGGCGTCACGCTCTGCCTCTGCCTCCGCAATCTCCTCGGTGAGCATTTCCTTCATCTCAGCATCCGCCTCGACGAGCATTTCCTTGTCCTCGTCGATGATCACAAGTGCTCGCTGATAGGCCGTATACGCTTCAATGATCGGCGTGAGTGCCGCGTGTTCACGCGTATAGCGCTGCCACTTTTCCATATCCGCCATCACAGAGGGATCGCTGAGAAGTGCCTCTAGCTCATGATATTTATCCGCAACGGCATTCAGTTTACTTAACACGTTACTTCCTTTCGATAGTTTCCACTGCCTTCTGGGATATCCTCAGGCGGGAGTACTGCCTTGAGGCTTTCAATCGCGACCTCAACCATCTCATCGGCGGGCGGGCGCGTCGTCAGATACTGCAGCCACAGCCCCGGCGCAATCAAGATGTGGATGAGGCGGTTCTCGCTGCGTCCTGCAAACCGAATGATCTCGTAGGAAACGCCCGCAACGATCGGCAGCACGGCGAGTCGGGAGAGGATGCGCAGCCAGAGGTCGGGCCAGCCGAAGAACACATGAAAAACAATAGCGACGACCATAACGATCAGTAAAAAATTTGTACCGCAGCGCGGATGCAGGCGTGGAAATGCCTGCACATTCTCCACCGTCAGCGCCTGCCCCGCCTCATAACAATGAATCGTCTTGTGCTCCGCGCCATGATACTGGAAAACGCGGCGAATACCGTCCATGAACGAGATCCCCCAGATGTAGAGGAGAAACACCGCGAGACGAATGCCACCCTCGATCAGATTGAAAACGATGGGATCATCCGTATACGCCGCCGCGAGATGTGCTGCTCCCGTCGGAATGATAATGAAGAGTACACTTGCGAGAACGAGCGCGAAGAGGATTGTCATCGCAATCTCCTTCTTTGTCATCTGCTCATCCTCCTCGCCCGCCGCCTGTGCAGAGAACGAGAGGGCACGCATGCCGATAACGAGGGACTCCACCATGATGACGGAACCACGGATGAGCGGCAAGTTCAGCACGGGATAGCGGTCGCGAATGGAGGTGACGGGATGCGTCTCCACCTCGATCTCTCCATTCGGAAGGCGCACGGCGGTTGCGGTCTTTGCGGCGTCACGCATCATGACCCCCTCGATGACCGCCTGCCCGCCGACCGCAAGGTCAGTTATTTTCTTTGGCATAGGATTTCCTTACTATATCAAAAAAGAGGCTATTGCACGATCTCTCGTACAATAGCCTCTTCCTGTTGTCGTGCGGCGAAGAGGCAAGGCGCAGTGCGCCTCACCTACGCTGCTATTTCCGCGCGTAACGCTTCTGGAACTTCTCGATGCGTCCGCCCGCCTGAACGTCGCGCTGACGCCCCGTGAAGAACGGATGGCACTTCGAGCAGACGTCGATGCGCAGATCCTGCTTCGTCGAGCCGGTCGTGAACGTATTGCCGCAGCCACACGTCACCGTCGCCTCGAAGAACTCGGGATGAATGCCTTCTTTCATGTAAATACACCTCGTTTCTTTTGCCGGATACAAGCACGCTTGTGCACGCTTGGTTGAACTCAGCTGTCTTGCCGAGAACGAGTCATGGAAACAAACGCCCTGCGTTCATTACCGCGCAAGTATAGCATAAAACAGCACAAGGTGCAAGTATTACTCCAATTTACTGTGAATGATGCGTGCGAGACGGGTGCCGAAGAAGAAATTCCAGATCCACTTGATGGAGACTGTGAAATCTGCATACTTTCCTGCGAGACGGATGAGGTGAACGACCATCCAGGCAAACCATGCGATGAAGCCCTTTGCCTTCATCACAATCCCAAGCCCAGGGATCGGGCCCTCCATGACGGCCTCGCCTTTTCCGATCGTCGCCATCGCCCCCACATCATGATACGTAAACTTTGAAAGCTGATCGGGCGTTTTGCCTGCAATCAGTGCCATGATATTCTTTTTAGCCAGCACAGCCTGTTGGGTCGCCACAGGTGCAACGGTTGGAAGCGGGCGCTCCAAGCCGCCATGCTGGAAGTTTGCACAGTCGCCGATGGCAAACACGCGGTCACTGCCCTTGACAAGCAGATTCTCCTCGACAATCACGCGCCCCGCACGATCCACCTCGCTGCCGCAATTCTTGATAAAGTCCTGTGCACGCACACCTGCCGCCCAGATCACCGTCTTGGTCGGAATGATCTCGCCATTTCCAAGTGTTAGATCGTTGCCGTCGTACTCCGTGACGGCTGTGTTAAGACGGACATCCACGCCTCGTTTGCGCAGAACATCGATCGTATGCTGCTGCAGATCTGGCGGCACCATGGGGAGAACCGTCCCCATCGCCTCAAGAAGCATAACGTGAACCTCATTGAAGTCAATCGTATGGAACTCCTTTTTGAAGACCTCAATGAGCTCCATCAATGCCCCCGCCATCTCGATGCCCGTCGCTCCGCCGCCAACAATGACAAAGTTCAGATGACGCTGACGCGCCTCGCGCTGATCTGGCCCTGACTTGCGCGCGGCACGCTCGAACTCATGGATGAAATGACCGCGCAGTGCAATCGCCTCCTGCAGCGTCTTCATCGCATAGGAATTGCGCTCAACGCTCTTGTTGCCGAAGAAGTTTGTTGTCGCACCGGCCGCGAGCACTAGATAGTCATAGGAGATCTCGCCGTGCTTCGTGATGAGTACACGGCGATCCTGATCGATGTCCAGTGCTTTGGACATATAGAAATTTACATTCGGGTTGTTCTTGAAGAATTGGCGTGTGGGGTACGCAATCTCCGAGGCTGAAAGTACTGCCGTACTCACCTGATAGAGCAGCGGCTGAAACAGATGATAGTTATGCCGATCCACAAGAGTAACACGCACGTTTTCCTTGGCAAGCTCTTTGGCGAGGGTCACGCCTCCAAAACCAGCTCCGACGATGACAATGTGTTTCTGATCTGCCATATTTAACCCCACTCCTTGTCTCGATAGTGAAAAAAATCACATATCTATGTATTTTCCCCCATGAAAAATTATCGTGAGTACATTCTCCCCATGTCGTACATAATAGCATGTTTTACAAGAAATTCAATAGGTTATTTCGGATTGCTGCACGATAAAGAATCTCCATTATCTATTTGTTCATAGAAGAAAACGATCACGAACTGCCCGCAAGCTTTGCATGACGCATACGGTTCTCGATGACACGCAGACGGACCATGAGCAAAACCGCGCCGACGATAATGCCGCCATTCAGCCCCACCCAGTAACCATAGGGTCCGAGGTCTGTCCATCCTGCGAGCACGTAGCCGCTTGGCAGGCCAATCCCCCAGAACGAGATCACGGCGAGCCAAAATGTCACGGTGACATCCTTATAGCCGCGCAGAGCGCCCTGCAGCGGTGCATTGACGCAGTCGCAAAACTGCATGACAAGCGCATAGAGCAGGAAGACACGCAGAAGCTCCTGTACCTCTGGGTTTGTCGTATAGAGTTCGGCCACCGTATCACGCATGGCCGCAAGCAGGAGTGCAATGATACCAACAAAGAGCAGTGTCAGCACACGACTGAGACGGATGTAGGCGCGCGCTCCATTCTCACGACCGCCGCCGACCTCGTACCCCACGAGGATCGTGATTGCCATCGAAACGGAGAGCGGCAGCATATAGACAATGGTGGTGAAGTTCATCGCTGCCTGGTGTGCCGCGACCACAGTAGTCCCATACGATGCCATGAGGAGTCCCACGGCGCCGAAGATGCTCTGCTCGCAGAATACCGTAAGTCCGATGGGGACACAGATGGCAAGCATTTTCCACCAGTCGCGCGGGATCGGCCTCGGCGGATGCGCAAAGACATGATAACGCGCAAACTCTTTCATCCGCAGAACAACGATGCTGTTCAGCACGAGAAACACGCCGTAGCTCAATGCCGCACCCAGACCCGCACCAGGTCCGCCAAGGGGCTGTATCCCGCATGCACCGTACATAAAGATATAGTTGAGGACGATGTTGATCGGGATCGTCGCCATTGTGATATACATCGTGAGACGCGTCCGCCCATGCGCATCGATGAAATTGCGCAGAACGATAGCTGGCGCGACAGGGATAAGACCGAGCACAATATAGGAGAGGTACTCCATCGTAATCTGCTCTACCACGGGTTCGAGCGCGAGCGCACGTACAAGATGAGGAACGGTAAGTACACCGGCGAGAAGCATGAGTATGGCAAGAAGCGTCGCCCAGTAGAAACTCTGCTGAACAACGCTCCGAATCTCCCGTATGCGGCGTGCGCCATAATGCTGTGCAATGATGGGAGTCAGTCCCGAGACCAACCCCATAAAAGCTCCGAACACAGGAAAAAAGATGCTTGCCCCGACGGCAATACCCGCAAGATCTTCCTTGCTGATATGCCCCGCCATAACAGTGTTGAAGAATCCCGGAGCCATAAGAGAGACTTGCGTAACAAGGATCGGGAGGAGCACAATGAAGAACTGGCGTGCACGCGCCGGATAGCCATGAACCTCCTGCACTTTCTCCCTCCCTCTCTAAATATCACCCAAAGAAATCAGCAATGCCGTCCGCAATCCCCTGTGCGATCTTCTTGATGCCAGCCTCGCTGTTCATCATCTTTTCCTCATCTGGATTCGAAATAAAGGAGATCTCCACGAGGATTGCAGGCATATCTGTATGCTTCACGACGTAGAAATTGCTCGTCTGCGTGCCGCGGTCGAGTGTCCCAATGGCATCGATGAGAGCCATGCGCACACTGTCAGCAAGACGCTTAGACTGCTTTGTCCCCTTGGTGTAGTAATACGCCGTCGTCCCCTTCACCTCGCGATTCGTAAAGGCATCTGCATGAATCGAGAGAAAGATGTCTGCATTGGCACGATTGGCGACCTCACAGCGCGCCTCCAGTTCCTCAACTGCAGTCGCCCCCGAGCCCTTTGAAGAGACCTCCGTATCTCCTGTACGGGTGAGAACGACCTTGGCTCCCTCCGCCTCGAGCAGCCGCTTGAGTTCACGACTGACGCGCAGCGTCACCGACTTCTCCATGATACCCGTCGGCCCAATCGCACCGGAGTCACTTCCTCCGTGTCCCGGATCAATGGCGATCAGGCGGCCCTTCATCCCCGTGATTGCCGACAAGTCACGCTCGAGGCGCTCGGAATCATGTTCTTCCTCTCCGTCCTTGTTATCCTTTTCTGATGCGGGCGGCTGCGCTGGTACTGTCTTCTTTTCCTCCTGCACAGGCTTTGCCGGTTTTGCACCGGCGGGCGGCTTGCCAAAGTCCATGACGATGCGCGGCTTTTCCCCAGTGAGGGAAAAGAGGCGCCAGCCCCCCTTGCCCACAGAGGTCTCCACCACGATGCGAACCGTCGTTGCATCAAACTGTGCAACGCGCACAGCTGAGACGAGCGGCGAGTCCACAGCAGTATTCTTCTTTGCCTCTGGAGCAATCCACGCATTCTGCAAATCCAGTACAATCCGTGTCGGATTTGACAGGACACTCTGCTTATACGATATGGGGCGATCCGAGTCCACGACAATACGAACACTCCCATCCGCCTTGCCGATGCGCACCCCTGTGACCTTCGTCAGCTCTTTTGCGTGATCACTGAATGCTGCTTCCACGGGACGCACGTCAAAAGACGCCCCGAGCAGCGCGACCAGAAACATGGTCAGCAGAAAATATGTACGGCCCAAGAGCCTGCCCTCCCAAAGAACAGACGGAGAAAGGAACCACCGATAAAATTTTATCAGTGATTCCTAAAAACCTGCGAAGTATGCTTTTCAGCTGCTTCGCAGGCTCTCTCCGTCGCTATGTTACGATTCCCTTATTTATTGTGCCGCTGCTGCATTTCGTGCCTTTGCGGCCCGCTGCGGTACGCCCTCATAGATGATCTGTGTGATCTCTGCCGCACGATCGGGTTCGAATGCCGCCATGATCTTCGCAGCATTCCCCTCATCCATACGCTGCAAAATGGCGATGCAGAGGTCGACGTCCAGCGACTCCATGACCTTTGCCGCATCCGCCGCTTTCATGTCATTGTAAAGGCGTGCGAGCTTCGTCACACGTTTTTTCTCTGCCGCTTCGCGTTCTGCCTGCTGCTTTGCAATCTCCTCCGGTGTAATTTTCACCGTCTCTGGAGCCTTTCTCGAAGCTGCAGCCGCAGGTGGCGCTGCAGATGTTGAGGAAGGTGCAGAGGCAGCCATCGACGTCTCCTCCGTCGGCGGTACAAAGTATTCCCCAACAATCGGAAGCTCATGAAGCGCGTATTCTTCATTGAGCTCTTGCGTGTCAAAGAGTCGGAGATAGACCCCGAGTGCAAAGCCTCCCGCGACCAATACGAGGAGTAAGACAAGTCCGAATAGGGTCTTCAATATCTTCCGCATGGAATTCCCTTCCCTCTTCCCCAAAAAGAATTATATAACCTACACTGGCTCAGCGATAGATGTCCAGAACACGATTGACATAGTCTTGCGTCTCCGCATACGGCGGGACTCCACCATATGCCTTCACGGCATTCGGCCCCGCGTTGTACGCAGCAACAGCCTTCTTTACGTCGCCGTCAAAGGTGTCAAGCATCTCTCGCAGATATTTTGTACCGCCGTCGATGTTGCTCTCCATGTTGTATGGATTCGCGCCAAGACCTGCCGCCGTATCCGGCATCAGCTGCATCACACCAACTGCACCGGCGGGAGAGACAGCACTTTGATCGCCGCCGGACTCAACCTCCGCAACCGCGGAGACGAGCTTCGGATCGACTGCATACTTGGCAGCCGCTGCATGGATCGTTCGCGCGAGCTCGGGATTGGCATAGTTGGCCGTCGTCGATGCAGCCGCATGCTGCGCCGCAGATGTCGCCTCTGCACGCTGCACAGCATGTGCCTTATGCGCAGCAGAGACAGAGTGCTTACCGATTTCCTGCTGCAGACGTTCGGCAAAGTCCATGCCGGGCATCGTCTGCGTGGGCAGCGAAAACTGTCCCTCAATCTCGGCAATACGTGCCTGTATTTGATTGATGCCGGAAAGATCCATCATACCGCATCCTCCAATTCCCTATTTCTCATGGTCAGCTGCAGGCCGATCTCATCGAGCATCTTCTGCTCCTCCTGCAGAACCTCTGCCTTGTATTCCGCAAGGCGCTTCTCTTTCAGCTTCTCAATGCTCTTCAAAGCACTCATCTGCTCCATGAGCACCTTGAGGCGCTTTTGCCGCTCGGCATTTGCCTGCAAAATCACCTGCTGCTGATCCTCAATCTGCTGGCGCTTCCACCCAAAGAACTGATTGAAACTCATCAGCGTCCCGATCTTGATCCGAGTCCCCTCCTTTGAGAGGTTCTCATAATCAAGCTGCCCCTGCTGCATTTCCTCGAGCAGTCTGCGCTGGTATGCGCGTGCCTCCTCAAGACGGCGCACAGCCTCGGCAAAGGCAACCTCTGCCTCCTCCTTCTTCATGCGCGTAACCTTGAGCAGTGTTTCGAGCTGAAATCGGAATTTTTTCATGTCACTGCCTCAGCAGGCGCAGATACATCTTTGCCGACGGCTGTGAGCAGTCTTTTCTCCGTCTCCTCATATGAGGTCACCTCATAGATGTCCTGACGGAGGAATTCATTGATGCCATCTATCTTTTGAATGGCCGCATCAATCTTGGGACTCGAGCCCTTGACATACGCCCCAATATGGATGAGATCCTCAGCCTCAGCATAGACCGCCATGAGCTGGCGCATCTCCTGCGCCGCCTCAAGATGACTCTTATCAACTACCTCATACATGACACGGCTGACACTTCCGAGAACATCGATTGCAGGGAAGTGATTCTGTGCTGCAATCCGACGTGAGAGCACGATATGTCCATCGAGGATGGAGCGCACAGCGTCTGCAATCGGTTCATTCATATCGTCACCATCGACGAGAACCGTGTAGATGCCCGTAATCGATCCCTTTTCACTCGTACCTGCGCGCTCCAGGAGGCGCGGCAGCATCGCAAAGACAGACGGTGTATAGCCGCGTGTTGCAGGCGGTTCACCAATGGTCAGGCCAACCTCACGCTGTGCCATCGCAAAGCGCGTGACGGAGTCCATCATAAGTACGACCTTATGCCCCTGATCGCGGAAATATTCAGCAATCGCCGTGCCAGTCATCGCACCCTTGATACGGACAAGTGCAGGCTGATCTGAGGTCGCAACAACGACGACAGATCGCTTCAGCCCCTCCTCGCCAAGGTCACGCTCGATAAAGTCACGCACCTCACGGCCGCGCTCCCCCACGAGGGTGATAACGCTGATGTCCGCCTCTGTGTTGCGCGCGACCATCGAAAGAAGTGTGGACTTGCCGACGCCCGACCCCGCCATAATGCCGATGCGCTGACCGTCACCGAGCGTGATCAGCCCGTCAATCGCACGCACGCCGACGTAGAGATTATCGTGAATGCGCGGGCGTGTCAGCGGCGGCGGGGGCGGTGCCTGGAGCGGATATTCCTCCTTGGCGAGGATTGGTCCCTTTCCATCAATCGGATTGCCGAGACCATCGAGCACACGCCCGAGGAGCTCAGGCCCCACCTTGACGCGCAGACGGCGTCCTGTCGCAATGACCTCACAGCCTGGGCCAATTCCTTGCATCTCACCAACCGGCATGAGCAGGACACTGCCCTCGCGAAAGCCAACGACCTCTGCCGGCACAGGAGGCAATCCCACAAAATGCGAGCTCACGTAGCATAGTTCACCTACAGTGACGGTCGGCCCCTGTGACTCAATCACGAGTCCAATGATCTGCGTCACCTTTCCCGTAAGCTTCATCGGGGAGGATGCCCGCAGAGCATCCTGAAATTTTTGGATATCTATGGAAAATGGGGGATTCCCCCCCGTTTCACTTGTATTCATAACATAACTTCCCGGACCGCTTTTTTCAGCTGCTCGATCTGCGTCTGGAGGCGTGCATCGACACTCCCGTTCGGAGTTTCCACGAGACAGTCGCCCGGCTTCAGCCCCTCATCGGAGGTGATCGTCAGGTTTGTATCCCCAGCCGTTAAAATGCCGCGGAGTTCATCACGCGCCATGAGCACAAAGTCATAACTATTGGGTGGAACGTGAACGAGAATCTCCTTCTGATCCTTGACACGCAAAATCGCATCACGTACAACGGGCAGAACCATCTGCGGCACATCAATAAAATGCTGCGGCAAAACGCGCTCCACGGCCGTCATGGCAATCGAGACAACATCCTGCTCTGCATGGATGAGGTAGTCGCGCATGGCATCATGTGCATCGCGCAGTGTTTTCTCTGCCTGTGCATTCGTCTGACGGATCAGATCCGCAAGTTCCTCACGCACAGCAGCCTCTCCTGCCTCTTTTCCCGCAGCAAAGCCTTCCTCATACGCTTGCGCACGAGCTTCTTCGCGGTCGTGTTCGATCTGTGTTTGAGCCTCACTCAGAAGACGATCACGTTCCTCCTCGGCTTCCCCGCGGAGAACCGAGACCCGTATCTCCGCTTCTCTGACACGCTCGTCCATAGCCTGCTCACGCGCTGCAATTCGTGCAAGCAGATTTTGAACAGCCTCTTCGCTGAGGCCCTCCTCCTCACCATCCTCGCGGGGGGGAGAAGGCGGTGGTGGAACATCAATGAGGTGCGGATTCTCTTCCCAGACGGCTGCCTTGATAACCCTAGACAATCATCTCGTCTCCCTTGCCACGCGAAATCACAATCTCGCCCTTGTCCTCGAGCATGCGGATGACGCTGACAACCTTCTGCTGCGCCTCCTCCACGTCGCGAATCTTGACCGGTCCCATGAACTCGATCTCCTCGCGCAGCATATCGGCCGCACGCGTCGACATATTTTTGAATACTTTTTCGGCAACCTCCTGCGGTGTGGCCTTGAGTGCAAGCGAGAGATCTTTTGTCTCCACTTGACGCAGCACAAGCTGCAGGGAACGGTCGTCGATCTGAACAATGTCCTCGAAGACGAACATGAGCTTCTTGATTTCCTCGGCAAGCTCTGGATTGTCGACTTCGAGAGTTTCGACAATCGCCTTCTCCGTCGTGCGATCGACGCGATTGAGCACCTCAACAATTGCCTTGATGCCGCCTGCCGTTGTGAAGTCCTGTGTTACCATCGATGACAGTTTTCTCTCAAGCACACGCTCAACCTCACGAATGAAGTCAGGAGACGTGCGGTCCATCATCGCCACGCGCTTTGTGACCTCGACCTGAGACTCCGGCGAGAGTGATCCAAGAACAATCGCCGCCTGATCAGGATCGAGATAGGCAAGAATGAGCGCAATGGTCTGTGGATGTTCACTCTGAATGAAGTTAAGCAGCTGCGCGGGATCCGTCTTGCGCAGGAAGTCGAAAGGACGTACCTGCAGACTCGTCGTGAGACGATTGATGATCTCGAGAGCCTTGTCTGGGCCAAGAGCCTTCTCCAAGACATTCTGCGCATACTGCAGACCGCCAGAGGAGATGTAGTCCTGTGCCATGCACATGGAGTAAAACTCAGCAATGATCTCTGCCTTGAGAGCGGAAGATACCTGTTTCTGGTTTGCGATCTCAAGCGTCAGCTGTTCAATCTCATCATCGTCCATATGCTGAAAGAGCTTTGCCGAGTATTCCGGCCCGATTGCAATGAAGAGGATTGCCGCTTTCTGCTGATTGGACAGATTGGCGCCACCATACATATCCGGCATACTTACTCCTCCTCCGTCAGCCAGGTCTTAACGAGGAGTGCTACTTCCTCTGGCTTCGTATCGATGAGCGTGAGGAGCGCGAGCTTCTGGTTCATCTGATGCTGCTCCTCCTCAGAGAGATCTTCTTCCTCGACCTCTCCTGCCGCGATCGCCGCGGCACGCTCCTCTGCAAGCCGCTCTTCCTCAAGGCGGCGCGCCTCTTCAGCAGCCTCACGCTCGAGACGCTTCTTGCGGCGATACATAAGAATACCACCAACGATAAGAGCAATGACAAGCAGTGCAAGCCCGACCTGCGTGTAGAAGATGCGGTCCTGACGATCCTTCTCCGCCTGCTCCTCGGCCGCGCGGCGTTCCGCCGCCTCCGTACTGAACGGCAGGGGTTCCACGGAGATCGTATCTCCGCGCTGCGGGTTGATCCCAGCAGCACTGCTCACCGTACGGAGAATACTCTCCTGCTGCGGCTGGGTCACGTCCTCGTTGACAAGGACAGCAACCGTCAGACGACGAATGGAGCCTGGCGACGCAATGACATGCTGCCGTTCCTCGTTGATCTCATAGTTCTTCGTGGATTCCTTTTTCTCGTATTCGGCATTGGCATTCGCCTCCTGCTCCACATAGCCGGGAACATTGCTCTGTACGCCTGCCGGGCCGCCGGGATTCGTCGAACTCCCGACATAGCTCTCGGAGATGTCCTGCTGGCTGCGAATGATGCCTGCATCATCGACGACCGGTGTAAAGGTCTGGCGATCCGTAAGGCGGTCATCGAAGTCAAGCTCCACACTGACACGCGCGAACGCACGCCCCTCACCAAGGGTCTGGTCGAGCAGAGACTGGACTTTCTTCTCGATGTTGTCCTGCACCTTACGCGTCATGTCGAGCTGCGTAAGCGTCTTGACGCCGATGGAGTTCTCATCCTGGTCATCTGGATCGTTTAGAATTTTTCCTGTGTCGTCAACGATCGTAATATTCTCAGGCGTCAGTCCCTTGACACTGTGCGCCGCAAGGTTGACGATGCCCTTAATCTCTTTCTTCGTCAGCTCCGCGTGCGGCTTGAGGCGCAGCATAATAGAGGCTGTCGCAGGCTTCTCCTCTTTCTTGTAGAGGCTATCCTCTGGCAGCACAATATGGACACGTGCCTTCTCAACAGCCTCAAGCTGCTCAATCGTACGCGTCAGTTCTCCTTGGAGTGCCTGAAGATAGTTCACACGGTTCTGGAACTCAGTGACGCCAAGCTTACTGTCATCGAAGATCTCAAATCCCTTGTTCCCACGAGGAAGCCCCTGCGTTGCAAGATTCAGGCGTGCCTCGTGGACATTCGTCGTCGGTACAAGGATCGTTGTGCCCGTCTTGCTCTCCTGTACCTCATATGTGATATTCGATTCACGCAGTTGGTTGGCGACCTCACCTGCATCCTTGGTCTCCATGTTGGTGAACAGCGGCACCATATCCGGCTTGCTGCCATACCAAAAGCTCAGTCCAAAGATGAGGACGAGGATCGCGAGTGCCGACCCGAGCATGATGTAGCGCTGGCGCTTGTCAAAGCGTTCCCACATGGCAAGGCCGCGCTCTTTCCACTCTCCCATAATCTCTTTCCCTTCAAGTCATCACGGTTATGCGGTGCCTCCAATAGGCACACGAAAACGGCAGGCTGCAATTACACCTGCATTCGCATGATTTCCTGATAGGCAGATATAGCACGATTACGCAGCTGCAGTGTCAGCTGGAGTGCGATCTCTGCCTTCTGCCCTGCCACGACGACCTGAGAGATATCCGAGACTTCGCCAGCAGCAAGCAGTTTGTTCTGCTCATCCGATGCCAGCTGAAGCTTGTTCACCTCGGAGAGGGCGTCTTTCAGATAGGTACCGAAGCTCTTTGGCGGTTCTTTCTCAATGGTCTCACCCAGATGGCTCGTTGCGCGCATCGTTACGGGGGTCATTTGCAGTGCTTGTACTTCCATATACATTGATCTCCCTTAAAATGTGCGCACGGCTTAGTTGCCCGCACCAATACGAAGGGCTGCCGTCACCATAGATTTTGCAGCATTGATGGTCGTTGTATTTGCTTCGTAGCCGCGGGATGCCGAGATCATATCTACCATCTCAGCGACAATATTAACATTTGGACGCTCTACATAGCCATCCGCATTCGCATCCGGGTGCCCCGGATCATAGACAAGCGGCCCCTGCGTGCGATCCGACTGGATAGATACCGCACGCACGCCATCCCCGGGGCGCATACGATCCGATGCACGCGCAAGGAATGCCTCGAATCCGATGCCATTCCCCTTCTCGCGCGGCTGAAACACAACGTAGCGACGATGGTAGGCACCGCCTCCCTGTGCACGCGTTGTGTTTGCGTTTGCAATATTGTTGGAGATCACGTCCATGCGCAGGCGTTCCGCCGTAAGGCCGGAAGCGGCCGCATCAATTCCCAGAAACATTCCCATATCGTGTCCTCCCGCTTATCAGCTGCCCTGTCCACTGGTGATGACAGACTTTAGTTTACTGATATGTCCGCCCACCGCTGTCGCCAGAGCACTGTAATAGAGCTGATTCTTTGCGACCTCAGCCATCTCGATGTCAATATCGACGTTGTTGCCGTCCAGGCGCATGTTCGTCCCAGCATCCTGCTCGATCACAGGACGCACCTTTCCGTGAAAGGCAATGGGAAGATGCCGGTCATGCGTACGCACAACCTTCATCAGGGGGTCCCTGTCAAGTCCGAGTTCCTGCTTCAGAAGATCCTCGAAACGGACATGACTCCGTTTGAAGTTCGGTGTATTCACGTTGGCAATGTTGTTGCTGAGCACTTCGTGCCGCAGAGATGCTGCCGAGAGCGCTCGGCTGCCGATATCAAGCGTCGAGGTGTTTACCAGCTGCTCAAGCATGAAACGTCACATTCCTTTCCCCGTAATTTTTTGAGTACAGAAAAAAACTGCACACAAAACAGATATATATTTAGTTCTACGTTTCTAAAAAAAACCCTTTTCATTCTAACATTTTTTCCAGAAAAAGTGAAGAACGGTTTCGATGATGGCGGCAAATCTAATCTATGGTCGTTCTACGCACGCGCGGCAATTGCCTTGTCCACATGCAGGCTCTTGACGAGAATATCAATTTCGTGCACGACCATGCCCGTCATACGCTCGATCTCGACTTGCAGGTCTTTGCGCAAAGCTGCCATCGTTTCCGCAATAGCATGCCCATAGGAAAACACGACTTCGATCGTCACCATGATCCCGAGATCATCATCGCCGTTCACAAGATGTTTTACATGGGTCGTGCCGACACGGTATACTTCTTCAAGTTTTTCTGCAACGATGTGCACAATGCTCTTGATCACTGAGTCATCAATGACGAGTTTTCCATAGTAGCTAAATACTGGCCGTACAATGGAACGTTCGCCGAGACGGCGGCGCTTCGAGGACGAAGTCTTGAAGAGGCTCTTGATCGGGTCGATCAGATAGCCGGAAAAATGGGGCTTCAGCTCGATGGTCGGCACGGGAATGATGTGTTCTCCGCGCCGCAGGCGGTGGTACTGTGCGAGTTCCATATCCTTCTTCGAGGCGATATCCTCAATGCGGATTATTTTGCTCACAGAGCCGATCTTGAGCGCCTTTGCAATCTTTTGCACCATATTTTCCGAGGTGCCGAGGATCAGGATGCGGCGCGGCTGCGACTCTGCAATCGCCCGACGTACATCAGAGGCATGTCCAGGCAGCACGAAGATCGCACGACGAACAGCCATGATGCGATTCTTCTCCTTTTTTGCAGAGGTACCGCCAATCACCTTTCCATCCTTGATGAGAATGCCGTCATCGATGATGGCATCTGCGCCATTTTTCTGAGCTACCCATAGGGCGCGGTGGCTTTTGCCGGTACCGCTTGGTCCGACAAGTGCAATGACGTCCATTGTGTCTCTCCTCTTTCATTTCACGCGACGATCTCTCACACCGGAAGCGGCGGACGATAAAAATTTTCTGCGTAAATATCTTCGATTGAAAACTCTCCAAGTACATCGGGTTCGCGTCCACTGAACCCGCGATAGCCTGACCCCCCAGAAACGAGAAGGCCATTTTTCTGTGCGATGTCGAGATAGTGCTGCGTATCCTGACGGTCATACGTCGGATAAAATGCCTCAATTCCCCCAAGTCCCTGCTCGATAAGGCGCTCAATGATGCCCTCGTCCTTAATTTCTTTGGGGTTGGCGAGGACGGGAACCCCTCCCGCCTCTTTGATGAGTGCGATCAGCTCCTCCGAGCTGAGTTTGAAATGCGGTACATAGGCCGGCTGTCCACGGCGCAAAAGTTCATCAAAGCAGTCGCGTATCGATTCAAAGTATCCCTTTTTCACAAGTACGCGCGCCACGTGAGAGCGGCCAACTGCCTTGCAGAGCCCCTCATCCGTCAGCACCTCGGTCTCACCGATTTCATAGCCAAGGCCACGCAGTCGTTCCACAATCTCTGTAAAACGGATCCAGCGCGCTTCACTGATCTCTTCGAGCTTCTCTTGAAGCCCGGCATCGTATATATCGATGTGGTAGCCAAGGATGTGGATATCGTACTCTGCACCACCCGCAGTGAACCCCACTCCAGGAATGATGCGGAGGCTGCTGCCTGATGTATAGTGACCACTTTCATACAGTGCAGTAACGCCCTCAACACTGTCATGATCTGTAATGGCGATGTAGTGCAGTCCCGCACTCTTTGCAGCCTCTGCGACCTCCTCTGGTGTATCCCGACCATCGGAAAAGCTCGTATGAATATGCAGATCACTTGGCATACGTCTTCTCCTCACTCAAGATTCTTCGCGGAGCAAAATGCGCTCGATCGTCGCCGCACGGCTCCCACTGGGGTCGATGTCCACGATCACGGCGGCATACTCCGATGGCCCCTCCGCCATTTCAAACCGCACGGGCATGCCCGTGCGAAACTTCTGAATCACGATGTCCGTACGTACACCGAGGATGGAATCGTAGGGGCCCACCATGCCAAGGTCCGTGATATAGGCAGTGCCCCTTGGAAGGATCTGCGCATCTGCAGTCTGCACATGCGTATGTGTCCCGACCACGATATCAACACGTCCATCAAGATAGTGACCCATCGCTAGTTTTTCCGAGGTGGTCTCGGCGTGAAAGTCGAGCACAATGACATCCACCTGCCCTTCAATCTCACCGAGAAGCTCATCTGCCTTCTGAAAGGGGCAGTCAAGTGCAGGCATGAAGGAGCGGCCTGATAGGTTGAGTACAGCGATGTTTGCTGCCTTGAACGGAAAAATGCAGTATCCTTTTCCTGGGGTCCCCTCCGGATAGTTCGCAGGGCGAACCAGAAATGGTTCCTCATCGATGAAGGCAAAGACATCCTTCTTATCCCAGACGTGGTTGCCCGCAGTCACAATATCCGCGCCGCCTGAATAGAGTTCGTCAAGGGCCTTGCGTGTAAAGCCCTTTCCGCCGGCCGAGTTCTCTCCGTTGACAATAACGACATCGATCCTGTGCTCCAGACGAAGACGCGGCGTAATCGTACGAAATGCCCGTCGTCCCGCACGGCCGACGACATCACCGACCAGCATAATACGCACGACTATTCCTCCTCCGAAGCTCCATTCTGCTCATCGATTGTAGACGACGACCTGGTCGCGCTCTCGGATACCGACGAGACGGTCCCGCAGAGGAAGCTCCCGCACCGCCATCAGCATGCGTTCAAGCGTCTCATGCTGAAGTGTACGAAACTCCGAGTCGAGCGTATCCGCTCCATGCGGGTCGATGCGCAGCTTTTCCCCAAAACGATCTTTCAGAATCTGCACGACGAGATTCAGCTCCCGCTCGGAAACCTCATCCATTCTGCGTGAGAGATGAAACATCGTGAGGCCCTCATGCCGCTCATAGGAAAAATCCATCTCGCTAACCGTGCCGCCCTCGATCATCTGATACGTTTCAATGCTCTCGGCGAGGAGGGCCGCAAATTTCTCGATCTCCGCCGGGGGCACAAGATCACGAACGATGAAGTCCATCGTCAGCAGTTCCTCAGCAGGATCATAGGAAACAGCCTCGATCTCGGGGAAACAGACGAGAACGGAGGCGAGCAGCTGAACCCCTGGGCGAACTTGGTCGCTCTTTGTGGAAATGGAGCGGCGCCCCGAAAAATGTTTGCGCAAAAAATCAAACACGACACCTGTCTCCTTTCCTCATCTTATTATTCCGCACTGCTGATACGTCCAAGGCCGAGCGCATAGACTGCATTGCGGCCTGCGTTCTTTGCCTGATAAAGAGCCTCATCGGCATTCTTAAAGAGCTGAAGCTCGTTGTCGTTCTCCGGGTCAAACGCTGCGACGCCGACGCTGACCGTAATGTGACGATCAAAGGGCATATCGGCGGCCTCTACCCTACGGCGAATGCGCTCACCGACTCTGCCTGCAACAGCGATCGGAGCTCCCTCCAGGATGATAAAGAACTCATCGCCGCCCCAGCGACAGCCAGCGTCTGATCCGCGGATCGTATGTGAGATAGCGTCTGCAACGACCAACAGCACCTTATCTCCCATATCGTGTCCATAGGTATCATTGACTTCTTTAAAGTGATCAATATCCATCAGAATGACAGAGAGCGGTGTCTTAAGTTCCTGCGAGCGTGCAACAGCATCCCTCAGGAGACGATCCATCTCGCGGCGATTCAGGAGATTCGTCAGAGCGTCACGGCTTGCGAGGTCGCTGAGGCGCTGATTTGCCGTAGAGAGTTCCGCCTCCGAGACACGAATAAAGTGGGACATAAATGCGAGCATCTTGCGATTGTAGGAAAGATGTGCAACACGTTTGGTCTGGAGTCGAATATTCTTGACATACCCTGGATCCTCTTTCAGTCCCACGAGAAGGACATTCAGATTCGCTGGGGAGATACGTTTTCCCACGCGGCGCACCTCACCGAACACAAATACGGTCGATGATGGAAAGCCCGCACATGGCGTCATCTCTGCTAGAATATCATCTCCCAGCAGAAGATAGTGTCCGATGCAGGAGGTGCCAAGGATGACCTGAGGAGAAAACTCTGACATACCGCGCGCATTCTCTGCCGCCTTGGAGAGGATCCAGTAGGGATCACCATAGGAAAGGCGGAACTTCGTCCCCACCTGCATGGGAATGCCGAAGGTGAGCTCGCCGCTCCCCTCCTCGATCTTGATGGGCACGCGTGCAGAGATAGATCCATCTTCCTCCTCAAAGCAGAGGGGAAAGAGCGCGGCATCCGCACTGAAGTCGCCATCCCCCTTGATCCCGAAATATCGTTCATAGATCTTGAGAGGGGTGTCCCCATCAAGCTCCTTGATCGTGCAGCCATCCACACGTGTTGCAACGATCTCACGCCCGAGTGGGTTCCATCCGAAATTTTGTGTGACATATGCCTCCAATGTTTCGCCGTGGAAGACAACGGCGAGTATACCGAGGTTTATCACAGCATCATCGGCGATAATGTAACCATGTGCATCCATAGGCGTCGCATCAACAAATGCGCCGAAGACCTCAATGCGCTCATCAATCGCAGAAAAGCCCTCAAAAAGATCATCAATTTGATCCATTAGACCAACCACAAAGAACTCGATGAGCCTCGTGTGCGGGCGCGCAGCGACAAAGTTGATGAAATGCTCCGTCGTTGCCGTATCCGATGTGTTGCCGTCCACGGTAACGAATTCCACCTGCGAGGCCTCAAATGCCGTAAAGGTCAGCATAACCCCATCCGTATCGAGGCGCAGATCAGCCATCTTAAGGGCACATGTATGCACCAAAATACGTGCATCCGGAAACAGCTCACGCACGGCCTTCTGTATACGCAGAGCCTTATCAATCGGCATCTCACAAGGTGCCGCGATCGTGATCAGCAGGGACTCGACATGTGGGATGCGATCCAGTTTTTCCTTTGCCTGTTCCGCTTTGCGCTGGGCATCAGCGGTACCGGAAACGATATATGTCAGCTGCTGCATATGCCCTCCTAGCAAAATCTCTGCACAACGCAAAGATTCCTGGAAAAGGGGTTATACCCCCATTCGATCCGTCACAATGGCATTGACATTACTTCGCATAGTCTACAACACGCGTTTCGCGAATGACCGTCGCCTTGATCTGACCAGGATATTCGAGGTCGCCCTCGATCTTCTTCACGATGTCATGAACAAGCACGGCCGCTCCCGCATCATCCACCTTATCCGGCTTCACCATGACGCGGATCTCACGCCCTGCCTGGATAGCAAAGCAGCGTTCCACGCCGTCAAACGACTCAGCAATCTCCTCGAGGGCTTTGAGGCGCTTGATATACGACTCCAGACTTTCACGCCGTGCGCCGGGGCGTGCTGCCGAGACAGCATCTGCTGCCGCAACGAGAACGGCCTCGATCGTCGTCGCCTCCACGTCGCCGTGATGGGATTCGATAATATTGATAACCTCTTTGGACTCACGGTACTTGCGCGCGAGATCCGCTCCGACCGTGACATGCGGTCCCTCGACTTCGTGACTGACAGCCTTGCCGATGTCGTGCAGGAGTCCGCCGCGCTTTGCCAGCATCACGTCACACTCGAGTTCGGCCGCCATGAGCCCCGCAAGATGTGCAACCTCAATAGAATGCGCAAGGACATTCTGCCCATAGCTTGTCCGATAGCGCATCCGTCCGAGAAGGCGGACCAGTTCGGGATGAATGCCGTGCACCCCCGTCTCAAATGTCGCCTGTTCTCCTGCCTCCTTGATGCGCTGATCGACCTCACGACGAGCCTTCTCGATCATCTCCTCGATGCGTGCCGGGTGGATACGGCCATCCTGGATCAGCTTCTCGAGAGCAATGCGTGCTACCTCGCGCCGTACGGGATCAAATCCTGAGAGGATAACCGCCTCCGGTGTATCGTCGATGATGAGATCGATGCCCGTCAGTGTCTCAAGGGTACGGATGTTGCGTCCCTCTCGTCCGATGATACGCCCCTTCATCTCGTCGTTTGGAAGAGCGACGACCGAGACCGTCGTCTCTGCCACATGGTCCGCCGCACAGCGCTGGATCGCAACGCTCAGAATCTCGCGCGCAGCCTTGTCAGCCTCATCCTTCGTCTGCTGGATGTACTCCTTGATTTTGCGTGCCTTTTCGTGCTTCAGTTCCTCCTCTGCCTCAGCCATGAGGATCGTACGAGCCTCCTCTGCAGAGAGTCCCGATACACGCTCCAGTTCCTGTTTCTGACTTTCATAGAGGGCCGTGATCTCCGCCTGTGTCTTGTCGATCCGTGCCTCTTTACGCGAAAGCCCCTCTTCTTTCTTCTCGATGGATTCGAGTTTGCGGTCGAGGTTTTCTTCCTTTTGAATTGTACGGCGTTCAAGACGCTGCAGCTCACTGCGGCGCTCCTTCGTATCCCGCTCGAAATCCTGTCGCTGACGCTGAATCTCTTCCTTTGCCTCGAGCAGAACTTCCTTCTGCTTGGTCTCTGCACGCCTCTCGGCCTCTTCGAGAATGCGTCTTGCCTCGTTTTCCGCTGATCCTATCTGAGCCTCTGCCGAGCGCCTGCGTGCATAGTATCCTGCAGCAGCACCGATGGCAACAGCAATAATTACCCCCAGTATTTCAGTAAGAATAACGGCCACCTCCTTTTTCATTGTCCATAAAGTCATATAGAATACTTCTATCCATTTTAATGTTTTTTCTCTATAGTGTCAAGAATTCTATGTAAGACGGGTCCTCGTTATTCATGAAATCAGCCTCATATTCACAGGCGTTTTATAACCTCTCTTCCATAGACGAGGATCACTCTATCATATATAATATTGTCCTAGGATGGTGGAATGAGGAGGACATATGAGAAATAAAAAATGGATGAAGAGAGCCATTGCTCTCGCACTCTCCGCGGTGATAACAGGGGGTATTGCTTTGCCGCCTGCCGCTGCGGAGGCAGGTACGGGCAGCATCATCGGGGCCGTTATCGGCGGTGCGGTCGCAGCAACCGAAATGAACAAGCAGATCAAATACTACAACACGACCGAAGAAGGTCGCCAGCAGCTCTTGGATGAACTCAAGGGGGAATATGGCATCTACTATCGCCATGATCTCAATAATCAGCTCGACCGCATCTTCGCAAATCTGACGGCAGCAATTGGTTCGATGGACCCTACGGTCTACGATCGTCCCTACAATTACTTCATCAATCGTGAGGAAAGCTTCAATGCCTTCTGCACACTCGGGCACAATATGAGCGTCAATGTTGGACTCTACGGTTATCTGACAAACGAGGACGAAATTGCCGTTGTTCTCGCCCATGAGATGGGGCATGGACAGAAGGACCATCCGGCAAAAGGGATGAAGCGCTCGTTGGGGCCTGCTATCCTGGCAAATGCTACCGGGACCGTCCTCGGTGCCATCGCTGCAAACATTTGGAAGGGACAGGGACTCACGAAGCCGATGGAGTGGGAGGCAGATAATCTCGCATTTGAGTACATCTCCCGCTCACCCTACAACCCCGGTGCAACGGCTGCTGTCTGGCAGCGTGTCATTGATCTCTCAGGAAACAACTCTGCGAGTGCCTTTGACATCATGTCCGGTGCTGCCGATCATCCATCCAATGCGGCGCGCCGCGACAACTATTCAAAGAAATTGACAGAGATGAGCGGCGGCAGGGTTACGGTAAAGGACGGCGTCGTATCTGTAAATAAGAAAGTTTTGTTAACTCCTGCCCCATCTGGCGGCATGAGCTCTGCCGAACGTGCTTATTTCGTCATGGGGAATCTTGCAGCAGCATATAAAAACGGGCATGCTGCTTCCGGGGCACACGTCGAGGGCCGCACCGTTATGCTCGGTGCACAGCCCATCATTAACTGCACTGACCGCGATGCAAATCCATATGCAATTGCAGAGCTGCTGAATCAAATTAAATAACTGCATCAAAAAAGCCGAGCCCCATCGCAAATCGTGATGAGTCTCGGCTTTCTTTATCTCTGTGGAAATCTGCGCAGGGCGCGCGGTTTTCCAAGGATTTCAGCAAAGACGACAGCCTGTTTCATCGCATCTGGCGTGAGCTGCGGAAGCACGGCAGCCGTTCTTCGCCCAGCCGCTCGCGGAGCAGCTGAAAGCGCCGCCTCCGCCTCCTCTGCAGCAAGGCGGGCGGCACGCTCTTCACGCTCACGCGCGCGTTTTGCGCGCTGTGCCTCCTTGCGTGCATCTTCCCACTTTGTACGAAGCTCCTGGGCATGCAGTACATCTTCCTCTGCTGCGATCTGCACATCAACAGGAACGCCGCGCATCGGCGGGATATCGAATGTCGCATTCTGTTCTGCACGCTTCTTCGGACGCGGAATGTCCTGCGGCACGGTCGGCGGCGGCACCTTCTTTTTGCCGCGCACACGATCGTCCAAAAGGGCAACCGCTACGGCGATCACAATGAGTATGAGATATGTCATACCACATCCCTCACTTTAGAGGCTGTGCCGGATGTTTTTCCTCCGCCTTGCCTGCTGAACTGATCGCCTGACGCATGTCGGTATCGGATTGGATATTGTTCAGCTGATAGTAGTCCATCACACCAAGTTTTCCCTCGCGCAATGCCTGTGCCATCGCGTGCGGCACCTCGGACTGTGCCTCGACCACCTTTGCCTCCATCTCCTGCGTATACGCCTTCATTTCTTGCTCACGCGCAACCGCCATCGCGCGGCGTTCCTCTGCCTTTGCCTGTGCGATGCGCTTGTCCGCCTCTGCCTGATCGGTCTGCAGCTCCGCACCGATGTTGCGCCCAACATCGACATCCGCGATATCGATCGAGAGAATCTCGAATGCCGTCCCGGCATCAAGTCCCTTGCCAAGGACCGTCTTGGAGATGTCATCGGGATTCGCGAGCACGTCCTTATGGTTCTCCGAGGAACCGACCGTGGTGACAATGCCCTCACCGACACGCGCGATGATGGTCGGCTCGCCCGCACCGCCGACGAGACGGTCGATATTCGCACGCACGGTGACGCGTGCCTTGATCTTCAGTTCGATGCCGTTTGCCGCAACAGCGGAGACAATCGGCGTCTCAATGACCTTCGGGTTGACACTCATCTGCACGGCATCCAGCACATCGCGGCCTGCGAGATCGATCGCTGCCGCCCGCTCGAAGGGCAGATTGATCTGGGCGCGATGCGAGGCGATCAGTGCATCAACGACCTTGTCCACATTTCCGCCCGCAAGATAGTGGGCCTCAAGCTGATTAACGCTCACATCCAGTCCCGCCTTATTTGCCTTGATGAGCGGCAGCACGATGCGGCTGGGCGGCACACGACGCAGGCGCATACCGATGAGCGATATGATGCCCACCGAGACATTGGCCGAGATCGCGGACACCCACAGGCCGAGGGGCACAAAGTGCAAAAAGATGGACACAGCCAGAATAACGATGACAATGAGGAATGCTCCTCCAAACAATGTTCCCATACGAACCTCCTTAATTATCTCCGTGAATCTTTATTATGCCTCGCGCACAACGACTCGGCTGCCGTTCACGGACAGGACAACAATCTGCTTTCCCTTCTGAATAAAGGTGCCCTCTGAGATCACATCCACAGGACGCCCGTCGATGCGAGCCATCCCCGAAGGACGCAGCTCTGTGAGCACCTCGCCCACTTTCCCTACAATATCCAACTGCTCCTCAGCACTGACATAGCCTTCTTCCGTGCGTGAACTCTTTTGCAGAACAATCTTATTCCAGAGTTTGCTCGACGGCAGGCGCGAGACGATGAGCAGGAACAGCACAATCGAAATGACAAGCGCGATCCCAAGTGCGGCCAGTGCACCAATATCCCCACCGAGAGCAAGGACAATGCTGTAAAGCATTGCCGCAACGCCGAGTCCCGCCAGAAGTCCTACCGTCGGCAGCAGGATCTCCACAATGATCATCAGGACGCCCGCGAGAAAGACCGCAATGTGATAAAGCTCCACAAGCCCACGCGTATACTGACTGCCCCAAAAGACGGCAGCCGCAACGATGCCAAGCAGAACACCGACGCCGAGTCCTCCTGTTTTGACCTCCACCATGACGGAGAGGAACATAACGACAATCAACAGTACCTGCAAAATGCCGTTATCTACGATCAGATTCATAGAAACCCTCCTCTTTACGCAAAAAACCCTCCGCGCACTCGCGCGGAGGTTCCTATGCTGAAAAATGGTCGGAACGACGAGATTTGAACTCACGACCTCTTCCACCCCAAGGAAGCGCTCTACCAAGCTGAGCTACGTCCCGAACAAGAGGTATTATATCGAGGTTTTGTCCGTTTGTCAATCCCTCTGCGTCATCTGCTTCATGAGGCGAAGCGCACCGATCTCAACTCCAGTTTCACGTGCTACCTGTTCAATACTCCGCCCCGCACGCAAAAGGGCACGTGCCTTGATGAGAGCCTCATCTTCCTGCACATCCGCTGCCTCCTCGATCACAGCAGGTTCCTCTGTAGGCAGGATGGGCGGAGGCGTGGAGGGATATTGAATATGCGGCATCTCCTGCGGAGGCATATGAGGCATGCTCGCCTGTACGTGTTCCTGCACAACAGCTCTCGGCATCGGTGCGGAAATTGGTGTTGGGCGAGGCGCTGCATAAACCGGCTGCGGGGTTACGTCACTGGCGCGAGCCTGCTCACGCAGAATGGATTGGTGCAGCACAGCCGCGAATTCATCCCCATCCGTACGCCTCGTCTCCTGTACCTGAGGGGGAATCTCTGCCATATGCGCGGCATGGCTCTCCGCAGGATGCACGACTGGTACAGACTGTATCTGTCCGAGATCACTCAGGCGCCGCTCCAGTTCTTCAATGCGCTGACGCAGCGCCCATTCGAGGCGCTGTGCATCTGCCACGCGCGTCTCGAGACGCACACGGCGGTCATCCGCCTCACGCAGGAGGCCCTCGAGTTTTGTCACGTGAGAGCCGAGCCTCTTGATAATCGTATCTGCGGACTGTTGCAGTTCTTTTTTCAGTTTATCAATGGACGCTGCAAGATCCTCATCATCCTCCTCGCTCCGCTGTCTGCGATGAAGGATATACCGCACGATGAGCAAAAGGACAGCGCCGAGGATGATGAGTGCGCCCAAAATTTCGGTGATGGATATAATAACAGGATGCCTCCCTTATCGGTGCTTTCCTAATGACTTACAAAGTAATATCGAGATGTACGCCGCGATTTGGATCAGAAGCCAGGCGCTGCAGCAGCTCCGGCCCATGATCCTCGCCGCGTGAACGGCGGCGCTGATGCTGCTCCTGACCGCCCTGGCGACGCTCACGTTCTGGGTCATCCTTCACGCGGGCATCCTCACTCGCCTCTTCCTTTGCGCGCACCTGTTGGCGCGCAAGTTCGGCATCCTCTTTCTGACGGATCGACTCAAAGCTCTGCTGGATATTAACCTGGTTCTGCAAATTGCTTTGCACATTCCCCGCCTCATTGGACTGCGGAAACATCATCTGCATGCTGATCGGTGTAACATTCATGGCGATACCTGCCTCTCTTAAAAGATACCTACAGCAATCTCCCCGTCGATCATCTGCAGACGTGCGTGATGCAGCTCTCCCTCAATGGATTTCTTTACCCCATTGATCGTCACATTGACACCTGGGTAGATCGTTTCCGAGGCAAGAATCACACCGTTCTTCATCTGCTCCAATTCCTCATTCATCCGCTGAAGCTCTTCCTCCATTTCTTTGACTTTGCCGGCAAGCGGGAACTGCGCGTGCGTCATCTCGACGAGCTGTTCTCGGCGGCGCTCAGAAAGGCTCATAAGAGGTTGTTTTTTTAACGTTTCGAGCGAGAGCCGCATTTCGGTCAACCGCTTGACCGCCATCTCGCATTCCTTGGACAGCGCCTCATAGCGATGCTTCAAGTTTGGATCAACACCAACATTCAAATTTGTCTGCACGTAGAAGTTATTGCCATAGGTCTTAGCGAGGATGGATTCTCCAGCGCCGATGCTCCCTCCGGTAATAACGCCGCGTCGCCCCTCTACACGGACGTGATGTCCGGCCCGCATCTCCGAATGCAGGACGACGTCATTGACGTATATATCCCGTCCAGCAGAGATGTTGGCATTCTCGACGAACGAGATGCTGACATCCTCCGTAGCAGATATCTTTCCAATATTCATGCCGCGAATGCCGCCGTGCACGATGACGTTGCGCCCTTCCACCTGCGCACCGCCGATCATCCCCTTGATCTCAACATCTCCTGCAGCCTTAACGGTGAAACCGCTCTCCACATCCCCCTTAATTTCGACGCTGCCGGCAAAATCAATATTGCCCGTCCCGACATCGACGCTCGAGTCGATCACCAGGTGCGGATCGACGCTGATCTTCTTCCCATCATCCGCAATCTGCCCGTCGATGAGTGCCACGAGCTCATGCTCGTTTACAATCTTGGTATTTTTACCTTGCGGCAGCACTGCAGGTTTCCCCGGCCTCGCCGGAACCTCTTCCCCAAAGACATTTTTTCCGGACACGCCGGCAGTTTCAGGGATGCGAACCGCGAGCACATCACCAATCTGTGCTCGGATAAAAATATTCATATCCTTATAGTCGACACGATCATAGGCACGCTCAGCAGGACGTCCCTTGGTGCCCATATCAAATTTCTTTTCAATGCGTGCATCTGTTCCCGCCTCGGGCTGCGTCCCACGCGCTGCCATAAAGGGTGTGAGTCGTGCGACACCTCGTCCAATCGCCTCGCGATCAATGCCGTAGATTACTTTTTGGGCTGCAAGCGCATTGAGCACATCAGTGACATCAGGCGGCAGATTTCCATGCTTCTCATCGAAACGAATCGCAGCCGTCATTGCATCACGTGCAATCTCAATGGAAAAGGGGATGACCTCGTTGCCCCCCTCATCGTCCGATGCCGGATTCAATTTCACCTCAAAACCGTCCGCTGCACGCACAAGACGGGCCAGCTGGATATCATCATAATTGATGACCCCCTCCTCTGCGAGACGGTCCTTCAATGCCGCAACGCTGATGACAGGTCTATCCTTGTCCTCCGGGTAAACGGTAACATAATTTCCATCCGCTTTGATAACAAGCTGAAACCCCTCGCGTACTCCCCCAATAGTTCGATCCACAATACCACTCCCGATCCATCAAAATTGCGGCTCTATTACAACTATTTTCTGTGCAAACGTAGCTCATTCCTCATCATTCATGCGGACCAAATACCCGCGCATACGGAAAATCGCCTTCGTGTGCAGCTGTGAGATACGAGCCTCCGAAAGATGCAGAATGGCTGCAATCTCTTTTAGGGTCATCTCATCGTAATAATAAAGACCAACAACAACTCGTTCCTTCTCTGGAAGTTTCTCAATCGCTGCCGCAAGTGTATCCTTGACCTCGCTCCACTCTGCGTGCTCGACGGGACCATCTTCCATAGACGCAGGTGAGTCTGTGCGCAGATACTCCTCAAGCGGAATGATTGTCGCAGCACTAACCTGCCCCTCCAGACGGTGCAGACCTTCGATTGAGAGATCCAGCTCTGCAGCCAGTTCCTCATCAGTTGCTGTGCGGCCAAGCTCTCCCTCGAGGCGCGCAACCGCTTTCTCGTATTTCTTGATATTCTGGCGTACACTGACCGGAATCCAATCTTTTGCACGCAGATGGTCAAGCATTGCTCCGCGCACACGCACGCCTGCATATGTCTCAAACTTATTGCCGCGTGCGAGTTCGTAGCGCTCAATGGCATCCAGCAGACCGAAAAAACCGCTGCTCAGCAAATCCTCCCGGTCGACGTGCTGTGGGAGACTGATGGCGATGCGTCCGGCGACCAGCCGAACAAGGGGAAGATAGTATTCGGCAATGCGATTGCGCACATCAACCGTCTTCTCGGTTTCATACAACTGCCAGAGGGCCTCAATATCTTCTGCCTCCTGCATCGCCATCTTCATCATCTCCTCCCCTCGAACGCTCAGTATATGGGTCAAGCCGGCGCTGCCGCTCCGTCTCTATCCTCCGGCTCATCCGCCGCGGGGCTTCTCATATGTGTGAAAGCATCCTCTGAGAGCGGTCGAAAACTCGACGATGCCGCAAACTCCTCTGTTGCACCGCTTCCCTTCTCCACTGCTTCAAAGTCGATATCCTCTGCATCGTAGAGCGTCGCCTGCATATCCTTCATTCGCTCTGTGGGATCCTTATCAAAAGCCGCCCAGCCCTTTGCCTCCAGAATGAATGCGGCGAGATAGGTGAATATTCCCGCGCTTACAAATGCGATAAAGCCGCGACTGAATGCCGTCATAATGCGTGCATCGCTGACGAGTCCTGTAATAAATACAACGAGCGCAGCAATCACGGAAAACACGAGTGCCATGCCGAGTTTGAACATACTTTTCACCTGCCCCTTATATTGTCTTATCTCCCTTGCTTACGGTTTTCACGGTATAGGTACCATCGTTGAGATCGATTGCCACAGTGCGGCCATAGTTTAGGCCAGTATCCTCCGCAATAAGACGGATACCATGCTGTGCCAAGAGCTCTTTTGCCGCCTGTGCATTCCTCTCCCCGACACGCATGACACTCGTCGTATTGGAGAACGCGAACATCTGTGCACCGCCCGCAATCTTTGCTACGAGACGCGTTTTTGACGCACCAAGCCGCAGGACATCCGCCAGCATAAGCGGAAATCCCGTATCAATAAACTTTGCCGGTGTATCTGTAGGACGTGCCTGTTTGCTGTCCGGCAGCATATAGTGGAGAAGTCCTCCCACCTTTGCTTGTGGATCATAGAGAGAAAGTCCGATACAGGAGCCCAATCCATAGCTGATGAGTGTGGATGGAGCTGCGCCGACTTTGTAGTCGGCCATACCGACTTTTATCAAATCC
>ERZ772827.154-NODE-154-length-38288-cov-4.922188_pt1 | contig 38288 bp, 28 predicted proteins | sample MGYA00580850_ERZ772827 | MGnify/ENA primary metagenome ERZ772827 (study PRJEB29015, sample SAMEA2737950) | human oral metagenome | biome: human oral; feature: human-associated habitat; material: dental | place: China | collected 2145 ... | reverse complement strand
ATGTACGAGGCTACCAAGCTCCGTAAGCAGCTCCTCGAGCCCATCAAGGAGAAGACGGGGAAGAAGCTCACGGTCACGGACATCATCTCCATCGCTGTGGTACGCACGCTGATGAATCATCCCTATATCAACGCTTCGCTCTCGCCCGACGGCTCTCAGATCGAGCTGCACCACTACGTCAACCTCGCTATGGCTGTCGGTATGGACGAGGGGCTGCTGGTACCCGTAGTGCATGGCGCTGAGAAGCTCAGCCTCGTCGAGCTGATGCTCCGCCTCAAGGACATCACCGAGCGCGCTGTGGGTAAGAAGCTGACGCCCGCCGACCAGGAGGGCAGCACCTTCACCATCTCTAACCTCGGGATGTACGGTGTCGAGTCCTTCACGTCGATCATCAACCAGCCTAACTCGGCCATCCTCTCCATCGCAGGTACGAAGGAGATGCCTGTCGTACGCAACGGCGAGGTCGTCGTACGCCCCATCATGAAGATGAGCCTCACCTCCGACCACCGCGTCATCAATGGGCTGGCTGCGGCTAAGTTCATGCAGGAGCTCAAGGCTACCCTGGAGTCACCACTGCCTCTCCTCGTTTAATCCCTCTCATACGAACCACAAAAGAAGATCCTAAATAGATATGGCAACAGAGATCATCATGCCCAAAACGGGCCTAGACATGACAGAAGGTGAGATCGTAAGCTGGCGTAAGAACGAGGGTGACCCCGTACAGGCTGGTGAAGTCCTCCTAGAGATCATGACCGATAAGACGAGCATGGAGCTCGAGGCAGAGGCCTCCGGCGTCCTGCTCAAGATCACCCACCAGGCAGGCGAGACCGTGCCCATCGCTGAGGTCATCGGCTATATCGGTGAGGCAGGCGAGAGCCTCGACACCGTCCCCTCCAAGGATGAGATCATCCCTGAGAAGAAGGATGGCCCCGCACACGAAGGTGCTCCCCAGCCCCTCATCCACCTCGACGGCTCCTATCACCTCTGCGTCATCGGTGGTGGCCCTGCTGGCTATGTAGCTGCTATCCGCGCCGCTCAGCTTGGTGCTAAGGTCGCTATCGTAGAGAAGGCAGAGTTCGGTGGTACCTGCCTCAATAAGGGCTGTATCCCCACCAAGACCTTCCTCCGCAATGCTGAGATCCTCGACGGGGTAGCTCAGGCAGCTGCTCGCGGGATTAACTTCGCAGACATGAGCTTCTCTGTCGACATGAAGAAGCTCGTCAAGTACAAGGATGGTGTCGTCAAGAAGCTCACCGGTGGGGTCTACTCGCTGCTCAAGAGCAATGGCGTAGAGGTATTCCGCGGTGTCGGTAAGATCAATCGCGACAAGGACGTCGTCGTCGACGGTAAGGACATCATCAAGGCCGATAAGATCATCCTGGCTGGTGGCTCCAAGGTCGGCCGCATCAATATCCCTGGTATCGATCACCCCGCGGTACTGACCAGCGATGATATCCTCAGCCTCGAGGAGCGTCCTGATAGCCTGGTCGTCATCGGTGGCGGTGTCATCGGTGTCGAGATGGCTGAGGCTCTGGTTTCACTTGGGACGAAGGTCACCATCATCGAGATGGCAGACTACATCATCCCTGCTCTGGACAAGGAAGTATCGCAGACGCTACGCGGCGAACTCGAGAAGCGCGGCGTGACGATCATCACCGGTGCCGCTATCGACAAGATCGAGGACCGCTCCGGCAAGCTCGCTGCTATCCTCAAGGATGGCCGTGCGATCGAGGGCGACAAGGCGCTCCTCTCCATCGGCCGTGTACCCGACCTCGAGGGTGTCGGCGAGATCGAGTTCGAGATCGAGCGTGGTCGCATCAAGGTCGACAAGTACATGGAGACGAGCGTCAAGGGTATCTACGCTCCTGGTGACGTCAATGGTCTGAAGATGCTTGCCCACACGGCCTTCCGCATGGGTGAAGTCGCTGCCGAGAACGCCCTGCACGGCAACGAGCGCGAGCTGAAGATGCTCTCTGCTCCCTCCGTCGTCTATACGCGTCCCGAGGTGGCTACCGTCGGTCTGACCGAGGACCAGGCTCGCGAGCACTACGGTGACATCCGTGTCGGTAAGTTCCCCTTCGTGGCCAACGGCCGTGCCCTTGCCTCTGGTGAGACGGAAGGCTTCGTCAAGGTCATCCTTGACAACAAGTATGGCGAGATCCTCGGGATCCACATCATCGGCGCTATGGCTGCCGAGATGATCAGCCAGGCTTCGCTGATCATGGAGATGGAGGCTACTGCAGAGGAAGTCATCGCTACGATCTACGGTCACCCCACTTACTCCGAAGCGCTCTACGAAGCGATTGCTGACGCTCTTGGTCTGGCTATTCACCTGCCTGCTAAGAAGAAGTAGGCTTCGCCTAATCCCTCTTACGACGGCCGCCCGATCTACTCCAGCAGTAGGTCGGGCGGCTGCTTTTATACTCGCTTCCTTTGTAGGGCGTCTTCGCCTAGCCTCTGATACCAGCTCGGGCACAAGCCTTCCTCCACCCCTCATGATTTGCTCTGGGCTAAGGGGCGAAGATAGCCCACCAGTTCGCAGCCATAGGAATAGGGCTCCTGAGGGATATCAGTGGGGGTACTGAGGGACGTCCCTCACGAGCGTGCGGGCTATCAGTCAGGAGGCTGAGGGATATCCCTCGCGGAGCTTAGAGCGGTAAGTCCCTTTACTGAGACTCTGAGCTGCTTGTTTAGACCGTCCTAGGCGATCGCTGTTTATTTTGCAACTTAGCTGTCCCTATAAGGGCTCAAGACGGCTTTCTCTAGCAGCATGGAGCGCCATAGAGGTCTTTGACACCCCAAGCTGGGATGCAAAGGGGAAGACCTCTATAAACTAAAAAAGCAAAGCCCCGAGCAGTATCAGTGCTCGGGGCTTTGTCTTTAGGGAAATAGGGTGGAGCCGCTCTAGGGCAAGGCAGGACACGGAACGACGTACTCTAGACTTGCGTTCGGGATCCAGCCATGACGTCCATCGGGTAGGGTGATAGGGATGCGCTGCAGCGCCGTAGAGGGCTCGCCCTTGATGCGAATGAGCGTCCCCTCATGCAGGCTAAAGAGCGCCTCGGCATCCGTATCCCCCGAGGTAAATACCGATACCTCGGGATGGATAATGACTGCTCGATGGCGGGCCTCACGCTGCTCGTGTACCCAGTGCAGGATCAGAGCCAGCGTGAAGAGGCTCAGGGCAAGCGAGCCCAGCCCCGTGTAGAAGCTCCAGCGGCGAGCGCTGCGACGCCTCACGAGGAAGAAGCGAACGAAGGCTGCTGCAGCTAGTGCGAAGAGCAGCAGGCTAAGGGCTATCAATAGGGGCAGGGGTAGGGCATAGGCCATCTGCTCTCCAGTACGCTCTACCCAGCCTTTGCCGTCAGCTAGGCGGTCGATACTCTTAGCTCGGATGAGCTGACGATTGGACTGAGATGCCTCGTCTCTGGGATCAAGCTGTAGGCTACGCTCTATATAGAGACGTGCGTGCCCTAGATCCCCAAGCTGATAGTAGCAGGAGGCTAGATTATAGTAGATGCCAGCACGTGGCCCCTCCTGTTGGAGAAGCTGCTCATAGCGAGTGATGGCTTGCTTGTAGTCTTTGCCTTCATAGAGGCTAGCTGCCTGATCCCAAAGCTTGGACTCGGCGGCAGAGGCCGAGACACTGCCCACGGATAGGGTCAGGGCAAGCAGAAGAACGTGAAGTCGCTGTGACATGGGTGGGATCTCTATCGGCTGAGGTGATGACTATCCATTTGACTGATGAGGCGTGCCGTATCGTCGTAGAGCTGCTGCATATCGCCCTCCTGGGCAGGTGCGTAGCGGGCGAAGTCGGCTGCGTCAAGTAGGTCGGTGAGCTGTGCGATCAGTTCGTCAGGCAGCTGACGCTCGCGTAGGAGATCGGAGATACTGCTGCGGCTAAGCTCGGAGAGGGGCAGACGGAGCTTATCTCCGAGGTAGCCCCACAAGGCCTTGGTGAGCTCTTCGTAGAAGGCCTCACGCTTCCCAGCTGTAAGGAGCTCGTGCGCCGTACGCAGGCGGCGTGTCGCGACCTTGCTTGCCTTGCTCGCACGATAGCCTACGCTGTCAGCCAGTAACGCACGGCGTCGGCGCAGCAGGACGTAGCCGAGGAGTGCAGCCAGAGCGATGAAGACGAAGGAGAGGTAGTAGACGAAGCTCTGCACGAAGCCGAGGCCAGGGATGGCACGGGCTCCCAGCTCTTGCTTGAGTGTCGCGAGGCTGAGGAGCTGCTGATCAGCACTGACGACCTCATCCTGGGGCGCATTCTTCCCCTGGGCTATATCGAGGCGGAATGATTGGCTGCGGATCGTCTCGTAGCGCTGTGTCTGCGGGTTGAAGTAGCTAAAGCTGACAGCCGGGATCGTCACGATCCCGACGCGCTTGGGGATGGCGTAGTAGTCGATCACCTTATGCCCCTGGACATTGTTCGCCCCGACCTTCTGCTCGTAACTTTCCTTAGGGTCATAGACCTCGAAGGTATCGGGGAACTTGACCTCGGGGGCCTTCGCGAGCTTCAGGTTGCCTTGCCCCTGTAGGGTGATGCGTAGGGTGAGTGCCTCATTGGTCTTGAGCTTCTTGCTCAGGAGCTCTGCCTTCATCGTGAAGGCACCGACAGCACCGGAGAAGTCTGCGGGGCGCCCCTCGGTCGGGAGCGGCTTGACCGTGATCGTCACAGGAGTGGAGCTCACCGTACGCTCCATGACACTGGCAGCCCCGATGAAGAAGTCATCTTCGTCCTGAGCTATAGGCGCTGGGACACGCAGCCCAATCTCGCTGGCAGGGATGGTCAGCTGACCACTGCGCTGGGGGAAAAGGACCTCCTGACGCATGACGACGGTACGCCAGTTGCGCCCTTGATAGCTCTCGAGGACAAGTTGTCGGCGCCCATCATCGGGCTCCATCTGCGAGAGGAAGCCCTCGTACTCGGGGGCCTTGAGCGAGGCGATCTCAAACTCCGTGGAGGCATACAGCTTGTACTGCATCGGGATGGCCTCCTGCTCGTAGACTGAGCTGCGTCCAGGGATAGCACGGTATAGGTAGTGCCCCACGCTGCTGGCCTGAGCAGCCTGCTGCCCTTGCTCGCCTGGGAGGACCTTGATACTCGCGCCGCGCACCTGGACTTGGCGCCCCCCGACGACAGCCGTCGTGGGAGCGATGGAGACCGTGCCTACCTTATCGGCTAGGAGGGTATAAGTAAGCTGTGTGGAGACGGAGCTGGTGGTCCTACCGTTGACGCTGCTGAAGGAGCTGGAGGTCTGACGCGCTGGGCCGTAGAGGAGATTGAGCCCCGAGAGCTTGGGTGCGTCGAGGCGCTCGAGCTCAGCCGAGCCCTGCAGTAGATATACGAGCTGAAAGGGGCGTCCCTTGATAACAGTCGCTGGCACCTCGACCTTGATAGTCTGAGCTGCCAGGGAGACTAAACCTAGGAAGGTCGCCGTACCAAGTAGGGCGGTACGGCAAAGAGGTGTGCGAGATATGCTTACCATCGCTTCTTGTTCTTGTTGCTATTCTGACTCTGCTCTTCACGCTGGCGCTGCTCTACGCGTCGGCGCGTCTGCTCGTCATCGGAGCGGAAGGAGTTGAGGAGCTGCTCAGCTTGCTCCTTGGACATCTGTCCAGGGCGAGGCTCTGCTGGCTTCCCCCCCTGCTGCTTGTTGTCCTGCTTCTGCTGAGCGTTCTGCTGCTGATCCTGCTTCTTCGGATCCTGCTTGTCCTTTTGCTTGTCTTGCTGCTGTTGCTGTTGCTGCTCCTGCTTATTCTGCTGCTGCTTGTTGTCCTTCTGCTGCTCCTGCTGCTTCAGTAGACGCTGCGCTAGGACTAGATTGTAGCGCGTACCCTCGTTCTGAGGGTTGCGGATCAGCGCTTCCTCATAGGCCTCGACAGCCGCACGGTAGTCCTTCTGCTTCATCGCTACGTTGCCGAGATTGTGTAGGACGTCGGCCTGCTGACGCTGAGGAAGCTGCTCATTCCCCGCCAGACGCTCTAGATAGCTCTTGGCCTGATCGTAGTGCCCCTCCTGATAGGCGGAGTTAGCTAGGCCGAAGCTAGCCTTGGCATAGAGACTGTCCTTGAGCATAGCGCGTCGATACTCGGCTGAGGCCGCAGCATAATTCCCCTTCTTGTAGAGCTTGCCTGCACGGCGGACATCACTCTTAATCCACTGGGCTGAGCTGCTGCCGTAGGCGAAGGCCGTGAGGCAAAGGATATAGATGAGCTTACTTCTCATGACCGAAGATATTGTAGCGGATGAGGAACTTGTTGCGGCGCCCCATGATACAGAACTCTAGGACGAGGAGGATGAAGGCTGCCCACAGCCATGACTCGTAGTCCTCTATAGCGCTGCTATCGGAGCCGCCCGAGACGCTGCCCTTGGGGAGCTCGTCGAGCTGCTTCTTCAGCTCCTTGACAACGCTAGCCTGCGAGGCGGAGCTGACGAAGACCCCTTCGCCTGCCGAGGCCAGCGACTGGCAGATCTCGGGATTGAAGCGCGTGACGACCATGTTGCCCGTCTCATCGGTCAGGGGCCCTCCGCTCGTGGGGATGTTGCCGCCCTCACTGGTACCTACGCCCACCACATTGATGCGGATGCCAGCCTCCTTAGCCGCCTTCGCTGCCTCGAGGGCATTGTCCTCGAAGTCCTCCCCGTCCGTCAGCACGATGATGGCCTTCCCTAGGTCCTTACGGTCAGAGAAGGACTGACGAGCGAGGTCGATCGCTGCGCCAATGGCCGTGCCTTGGTCAGAGATCATGTTCGGGGAGATGTCCCCGAGGAACTCCTGGGCGGTGCTCAGGTCGGTGGTAATGGGGAGCTGGACGAAGGAGCTGCCAGCAAAGACGATGAGCCCCACGCGGTCGCTCTTCATCTCGCCTAGCAGCTTGGATATTGTCCGCTTGGCGAACTCAAGTCTATTCGGGGCAATGTCCTCGCAGAGCATCGAGTTGGAGATGTCGAGGCAGATCATTGCCTCGATCCCTTTGTTGTCCTCGCTCGCGCCCGCAGTACGCCCCGCGATCTGAGGACGTGCCAGCACGATGAGCAGCAGCGCTCCCGCCAGGAGGATCATCAGGTCCCTCAGGAGTAGCTTGCGTCCCGTAGCTAGCGGCATGATGAGCTGCTGCATCTCAGGGCTAGCATAGCGGGCAAGCTGCCTGCGGCGCTGGAAGAAGCGCCACACAGCCCAGCCCAGGAGGGGCAAGAGCCCCAAGAGGAAGCTGAGATACTCGGGGGACTGGAAGTGTATGTTCATACCCTAGGGATTGAGTCGGAAGATGGTGGAGCGCAGCAGCCACTCCAGGAGCAGGCACAGTGCTGCGATGAGGACGAAGAAGGCGAACTGCTCGTAGACCTTGTGGTAGCTGCGTGTCGAGAGCTTGGTCTTCTCTAGGCGGTCGATCTCCTTGTAGATCTTGGCTAGGGACTGATTATCCGTAGCGCGGAAGTACTCCCCACCCGAGATCTCTGCGATCTGACGCATCGTGGGTTCGTCGAGGTCCACGGGCATATTACGCACCACGGTGCCCACAGGCGTCTCTATAGGGTAGGGGGCTTCGCCTGAGCCTGAGCCTACGCCGATCGTATAGACTGAGATGCCTAGCGTCTTGGCTAGCTCCGCAGCCATGGAAGGGGAGATATTGCCCGTGTTGTTTGCTCCGTCCGTTAGGAGGATGACGACCTTGCTCTTGGTCTTGCTGTCCTTGAGGCGGCTGATGGCCGTAGCCAGCCCAGAGCCAATGGCCGTCTGATCCTCGATGATCCCGGGCTTCATTTGGCTCAGCCTATTGATGAGCGTCGCGTGATCCTGCGTAAGGGGGCAAGCCGTGAAGCTCTCCCCTGCGAAGACCACAAGCCCGATATTGTCATTAGGGCGATTGGCGATGAAGCGCATGGCGACCTCCTTGGCCGCCTCTACGCGGTTGGGCTCGAAGTCCATAGCGAGCATGCTCGTGGAGATGTCCATCGTGAGCATGATATCGATGCCCTCTACCTGGCTCTCTGTCCAGCTCGTCGAGCTCTGAGGACGAGCTAGGGCAATGATGATAGCCGATAGCCCGAGGAGGCGTAGGATGGGGACGAGGTGCCGTAGACGGACGCGCCAGCCAGCACCTGCCCTCTGGAGTAGCTGTAGAGAGGGCGTGCGTAGCGTGGCCTGCTGCTTGCGCTGCCAGAGGATGTAGAAGAGGGCTAGCGCAGGTATGAGAAGCAGTAGCCACAGGACGTGAGGATGGAGGAAGGTCATGCCGTCACCTCCTTTCTCTCTGATTCTTCAGGACGCTCTGCCGTATAGAGCTCACCCGCCAGCTCCAGGGCTAGACGGTAGGACTCGTGGGCTTCGCTTGGCATCGGAAGGCTCTTGGCGAACTTCACGAAGTCCGCCTGGGCGAAGATCCCTTCCAGGTGCCGTAGTATGCGCGGATTGACCTGGCGACCGCTCAGGGCTGCGATGAGCTCCGAGCTCGTCAGCTCGAGGGCCTCGATCCCCCATAGCTCAAGGAAATAGTGACGTAGCCCCTCGGTCAGCAGGGAGTAATAGGCCTTGAAGTCCTGCTGCGTCTCCAGCGGAGCCTTCGCAAGCGGGGCAAGCCGCTTCTGCAGCTGCTCCAGAGGCGTATAGGTACGGACTGGGACAGGCTTCGTGGGCTGCATATACCGCGCCCTCCTCTTGTACTCGTATACGAGGATTGCGACAAGGAGCAGGCCTGCTAGGACGTAGCTGATCCAGCTCGTCCAAAGGATGAGGAAGAGATCCAACAGGGTATAGGGCTCCTCCCAGGGATCCATGATGGGCTTGAACTCGTCGGGCTTGGAGACATCGACCTGTGGGGCGATGACGTTTAGGGCTAGGGCCTTGGAGCTCGCCTGCCCAGAGGGCGTCTCGACGATGATGGGGGGGAGGTTGACGAGCGTCGAGTCGAAGGAGGTCACGATCATACGCGCCTTGATCTCCTTGACCCCGTTCCCTATGTCGAGGGTGTCGAGAGCGCCGAACTCAAGGACACGGAAGCGGGCGTTGCCCGTACTGTCCTCGCTGAGCCAGAAGCGTGTCTGAGGTAGGTTGTCCGTGCGGATAATCATATCTATAGCCGCGGGCTCCCCGATGCGTATCTCGGGGCGATCCAGACGTGTCTGTATAGAGACGTTCTGCCCCGAGGCTAGATGGACAGCCCCCAGCATCAAGATACCGGCTAAGCTATAGCGTCTTGTCTGTAGTGACATAGTGTTAGGATCTGCGTCCGAAGAGGCGTAGGAGCTCGGGCGTATAGTCTCGGCCTGCTGCGAGCTCAATGTGGTCGACTCCCGAACGAAGGCAATTTTGGTGGAAGGCCGCGAGCTGGGCCTCTAGCTGCTGCTCATAGGCCTCCCGTAGGCTACGGGAAGAGGTGTCTACCCAGCGGCAGCGCCCAGACTCAGCATCCTGGAGCTGCACCAGCCCAAGCCGTGGCAGCTGCATCGCCCCCGCGTCATAGGTGCGGATGGCCACTAGGTCATGACGCCGAGCAGCTAGGCTGAGCGAGGTACGATAGTCCGCCCCCCAGTGGAGGAAGTCGGAGATCAGGAAGGCCGTGCAGCGTCGCTTGATGACCTGATTGAGGTAGCTCAGAGGGACGTTGAGGTCCGTCCCTTGGCTCTTGGGCTCGAAGGACAGCAGCTCGCGGATTAGGTAGAGGATATGCTTGCGCCCACTACGTGCGGGGATGAAGAGCTCTATCTGATCGGTGAAGAAGATAGCCCCTACCTTGTCGTTGTTCTGTATCGCGGAGAAGGCTAGCGTAGCCGCCAGCTCAGTATTTAGCTCGCGTATGCTCTCGCTCTGCGTCCCGAAGGCAGTACTCCCCGTCATATCTACGAGGAGCATGACCGTCAGCTCGCGCTCTTCCTCGAAGACCTTCACAAAGGGATGCGCATAGCGTGCCGTGACATTCCAGTCGATATCGCGTACGTCATCACCGATCTGATAGTTGCGCACCTCGCTGAAGGCCATACCGCGTCCCCTAAAGGCTGAGTGGTACTGCCCAGCAAAGACCTGCTCGGAAAGCCCCCTTGCCTTGATCTCAATGCGGCGAACTTTCTTGAGTAGCTCTGTGGCTTCTTGCTTCGATTTCATCTATACCTCTTTCCTTCTCCGATCTTAATTGTCCAGTGTCCTAGTGAGCGACTCCCACTAGGGTACCTCTACCTTGTTAAGGATCTCCTTGATGAGCTCGTCGGCCGAGAGATTATTGGCTTCGGCTTCGTAGGAGAGGCCTATACGGTGGCGCAGGACATCATAGCAGATGGCGCGCACATCCTCGGGGATGACGTAGCCGCGGCGCTTGAGTAGCGCGTAGGAGCGGGCCGCCAGAGCTAGGTTGATCGAGGCGCGAGGCGAGGCGCCGAAGGAGATGTAGTTCTTGAAGTCCGCCAGCCCGTACTCCTCAGGGCGGCGCGTGGCGTAGACGATATCGACGATGTAGCGCTCGATCTTCTCGTCGATGTAGACCTCAGAGGCCGTAGCACGCAGGTCGAGGATATCAGCGATGCTGACGACGGGCTTGACCTCGATGGGCTCAGGGCGTATCTGCTGACGCACGATGAGCGCCTCCTCTTCCTTGCGAGGGTAGGAGATGAGCACCTTGAGCATGAAGCGGTCTACCTGTGCCTCGGGTAGGGGATAGGTACCCTCCTGCTCGATGGGGTTCTGCGTCGCCATGACGAGGAAGGGGTTGGGGAGCTTGAAGGTCTGCTCACCCACCGTCACCTGATGTTCCTGCATGGCCTCGAGCAGGGCACTCTGTACCTTGGCAGGAGCTCGGTTGATCTCGTCGGCGAGGATGAAGTTGGAGAAGATCGGCCCCTTCTTCACCTGGAAGTCCTCGTGCTTCTGGCTGTACATCATCGTCCCGATGACGTCGGCAGGTAGCAGGTCGGGGGGGAACTGGATACGCTTGTAGTCGGCCTGTATCAGCTGCGCCAGCGTCTTGATCGCGAGCGTCTTGGCAAGGCCAGGCAGCCCCTCCAGCAGGATATGTCCTCCCGAGAGCAAGCTGATGAGGAGTGAGTCTACGAGGTGTTCCTGCCCGACGATCGCCTGACGCATGCCCGTGCGGAGGGCATCGACGATGTGGCTCTTACGCTCAATCTCGGCCGTGAGCATGCGTATGTCTACTGATTCCATATATGTCTAATGTCTAGTGCGTGCTATGATTTTACTTCTTATTCCAAAGGTTACGCTGTAGTACTAACGCACGCCGCACCGAATTCGTATCAAGGGCGTTGATACGGTATTTGGAGGCAGCGGGCAGCGTGATACGCTTCCCGAGTGGGAGTTTATCAGGGTCCTGTAGCTTCGCCTCGTTCTCCTGATAGATGTAGACCCAAAAGGCCTTGTGCCCATACTTCTGATAGGCAAGGCGTGTCAGGCGATCCCCTGGGCGCAGCACACGCGTCTCCGTGCTGTCCCCTCGAAGCCTGGGCTCAAGGGCTTGGGCTAAGCTATCCCGACGAGCACTGTCTAGCCGCAGCTGAGTGCTATCCAACTGGGCGGGCTGTGTAAGAGGTGCTGAAGGAGAGGAGGGGAGTGTAGGCTGCGCTTTCTTCGGCTTAAGCGGAGCCGATGACTGGGTGCTCAGATGCGCATTATAGAGGTAGTAGCCCCCAAGCCCGAGGAGCAAGCCAGCGAGCAGCCCAAGTAGGAGTAATGCCCACGAGTAAGGGCGGGGCTTTGCCTCCTCTGAAGCAGGGGCGATCGGCACAGCAGGCTGTGAGCCTTCTCCCACCAGTGTGTGAACCTCCTGACTGACGTCAGTGATGGTCTTGACTGGTAAGGGGGAGCTAGGCTCTTCCAATACCGGGGATAATTCTTCCTTAGATGAGGCTTCCTCCACCACTGGGGTCGGGGCTTCTTGTCCAAAGGCGACTTCCTCAGAGAGGACAATAGGTTCCTCTGCTGCGGGTTCAGCTTGACGAGCCGCGTAGCGAAGGGTCGTATAGAGGCTGGCTAGGGATTCAAGGGAGGCCAAGGGACGCTGCTCCAAATCTCCTTGGGAACGGTAGTCGGGGGCCAGGCGCACGGGGACGAACATCGCGAAGGGCTTGTTCAGTCCCTCGGCGAAGGTGGAGCTAAGCTGCAGGGTGTAGCCTTCGGAATCCCATCGAAAGACACCCAGCCCAGGCCAATGGAGGAGCTGATGCTGCTCTAGGAAGGTCGCCCAATGTCGGGGCAGGAGCTCTAGCCAAGCAGACACGAGCCCGAGACTCAGCTTGCTGGCTTCAGCTAGGGCGGTGGCTAGGGCAGGGAGAGCAATACTTCCCCCTTCTGACGCCTCCGTACTGAGCTCTAGATGCAGCTGCGGGGGGATGAGCCACAGCTCTCCCTCGGGGAGCTCTGCGATCCATTCGGTCTCGGTGGCTAGGCTCCAGCAGCCCAGCTCCTGTAGGTCTAGCGTCTGCCCCGCCAGGAGGCGCTGCTCGAGCTGAGCACCCAGCGCCTGCAGCAACGACTCTACCGTCGTCAGCTGCAGACCAGCGTGCTCGGCTAGACGCAGTACCCAAAGTTCCTCCTGCAGCATCTTAGCTAAGCCTTGAATTGTCCGTAGAGATCAAAGGTATCGGCGGAGGTGATCTCGATGGGATAGAAGTTCCCCACTGTGAGCTCGGTCTCCTTAGTGATCAGGACCTCCTGATCGACCTCGGGGGAGTCGTACTCGGTGCGCCCGATGCAGTATTCGTCCTCGGCTCTGTCGATGAGTACCTTGAAGGTCTTGCCCACCTTCGCTGCATTGAGCTCGGTGGCGATCTCCTCCTGAGTGCTCATCAGCCGATCCATACGCTCCTGCTTCACAGCAAGGGGGATGTCATCCTCGTACTTGTCATAGGCGAAGGTCCCCGTCTCGTGTGAGTAGACGAAGGCGCCCATACGATCGAAGCGAATGTCACGGATGAACTGCAGGAGCTCCTCGAAGTCCTGCTCCGTCTCCCCAGGGTGTCCCGTCATCAGCGTCGTACGCAGGTGCAGGCCGGGGATGGACTCGCGCATATAGCCGAGCAGCTCGTAGGTCTCCGCCTTCGTCACGCGGCGACGCATCTGTCGCAGCATGGGGTCACTGATATGCTGTAGGGCGATGTCGAGGTAGTTGCAGATGTTCTCACGCTCCCGCATCACGCTGAGGATCTCGCGAGGGAAGTCTGCGGGATAGGCGTAGTGCAGGCGTAGCCACTCGAGCCCCTTGACATCAGAGAGCCGCTGCAGGAGTTCGGCTAGGCTGTTCTTCTTGTAGCGGTCGAGGCCATAGAAGGTAAGGTCCTGAGCGATGAGCTGGATCTCCTTAACCCCCGAGGCCACGAGGGACTCGGCCTCCGCGACCAGCTCCTCCATAGGACGAGACTGATGCTTGCCCGTGATGAGCGGGATAGCACAGTAGGAGCAGCTGCGGTTGCAGCCCTCCGAGATCTTCATATAGGCGTAGTGGGATGGGGTCGTGATGCTACGATTGCCCCCGAGTGGGTCGTGGTGGTACGCCTTCCCGAGGTCGGTGAGGAGGTTCTTCCAGTTGAACTTGCCATAGTAGCCATCGACCTCGGGGATCTCTACCTTGAGTTCGTCCATGAAGCGCTCCGTGAGGCAGCCCATGACATAGACCTGCCCGATGCGCCCCTGCTTCTTGGCCTCGACCATGCTGAGGATCATGTTGATCGACTCCTCCTGGGCATCACCGATGAAGCCGCAGGTATTGAGGACTACGATCTCTCCGTTGACTGTGGGCGAATTGTGCTGTACCTTGTAACCGTTCGCCAGGAACTGGCGGATGAGCTGCTCCGAGTCCACGAGGTTCTTGGAGCAGCCTAGAGTGATAACGTCGACTTTGTTCTTTCTCATTCTCCGAATAAGGAGTCTACAAATGCTTTCTTACGGAAGAGCTGAAGGTCGTCAATGCCTTCGCCTAGTCCGATGTACTTGACAGGGATCTTGAACTGATCCGAGATACCGATGACGACACCGCCCTTGGCCGTGCCGTCGAGCTTGGTGACCGCCAGAGCATTGACCTCAGTGGCTGCGGTGAACTGCTTGGCCTGCTCGAAGGCATTCTGCCCCGTGGAGCCATCGAGGACGAGGAGTACCTCGTGTGGAGCATCGGGGACGACCTTCTGCATCACGCGGCGGATCTTGGTCAGCTCGTTCATCAGCCCGACCTTGTTGTGCAGGCGGCCTGCCGTGTCGATGATGACCACGTCACTGCCCGCCTTGACTGCAGCGCTGAGGGTGTCGAAGGCTACCGAGGCAGGGTCGGCGGACATGTGCTGCTTGATGATGGGCACGCCTACACGCTGCGCCCAGATGTCGAGCTGCTCAATCGCTGCCGCGCGGAAGGTGTCTCCCGCCCCGAGCATCACGGAGTAGCCCTGCCCCTTGAACTGATGAGCGAGCTTGCCTATGGTCGTAGTCTTACCCACGCCATTGACACCGACGACCATGATGACGTAGGGCTTCTTCCCCTCGGGGAGTGCAAAGCTTTCTCCATCCTCCGAGCCGCTCTCCAGCAGGAGCTGGGCGATCTCGTCACGAAGGAGGGCGCTCAGCTCGCTTGTGGAGACGTACTTGTCTCGGGCTACACGTTCCTCTATTCGCTTGATGATCTTAAGGGTCGTCTCGACCCCGACATCACTCGTCACGAGGATATCCTCTAGATCATCCAGCACGGAGTCATCGATGGTACTGCGCCCAGCCACTGCTCGGGCAATCTTGCTGAAGACGCTCTCCTTGCTCTTGGAGAGCCCCTCGTTAAGCTCTTCCTTCTTCTTACGGGAGAAGAGTCCAAATAGTCCCATGATCCTTGCTTTAGGTGATAAATCGATGATGTGGGCAGTCTCCACTCCCCATGCAGTAGGGTAGTGGAGACTGTCCTTCGGTGACTAAGCCTCGCAGCTGGTGCAGGTCACCAGGTTGGTGATCATATCTTTGGATACACTATTGCTGCGCTGATAGTAGAGCCCCTTCACCCCGAGCTTCCAGGCCTCGATGATGAGGCGGTTGAGGTCCTTGATCGGCATCTCGGGCGGGATGTTAAGGTTGAGGCTCTGCGACTGGTCGATGTACTTCTGACGGATGGAGGCCTGCACGATGATGTCCTTCTGAGAGATCTCACGGAAGGTCTTGAAGACCTCCTTCTCGTGGTCGCTCAGGAAGTCGAGGTGCTGCACGGAGCCTGCATTCATCATGATCTCACGCCATACCTCGTAGGTGTCCTTGCCCTTGCTCTCGAGGAGCTCACGCAGGTAGCGGTTCTTGCGAATGAAGTTACCCTTGGCTAGCCCTACCTTATAGTAGTTGCTTGAGTAGGGCTCGATCCCTGGGCTAACCTGGCCAAGGATAGAGGAAGAAGAGGTCGTCGGGGCAACGGCTAGGCGCGTTGTGTTGCGGTACTTGACACCCTGATAGCCGCCCTCCTCGAAGATGGGTGCTGGTCCGAGGAGCTCTGCCAGGCGCAGGCTCTCGGCCGTAGTCTTCTCCTGGAGCTGCTTGAAAATCTCGGCCGTCAGCTGGTTGGCCTGGAGCGACCCGAAGGGAATCATCTTGCTCTGTAGGTAGGAGTGCCAGCCGAGGACGCCGATACCGATAGCGCGGTGACGCTTGGCGAAGTTAGCCGCGTACTTGAGGAACTTCTTGCCCTCGGTCTTGGCAATGTACTCGGAGAGAATACCGTCAAGGAACATCACCGCCAGCTCGGGCAGGTCGCTGTCGCGCCACTCATCGTAGAGGGCGAGGTTGAGCGAACAGAGGCAGCAGATGAAGGTCTCCTTATCCGAGTCGGGTAGGGCGATCTCGCTACAGAGGTTGCTGTGCGTGATGTTGCAGCCGAGGTGCTGGTAGATCTCGGGCTTGTTGATATTATTCGTGTCGCTGAACCAGATGTAGGGGAGTCCTTTCTCTCGGCGCGACTCAAGGACGCGTGCCCAGATCTTGCGCTTGGCCTCATCCCCCTCGATCATCTCGACCATCCAGTAGTCGGGGACGCATACGGCGTAGAAGATATTCTGCAGCTCGTTACCGATGTCCTTGATGGCAAGGAACTCCTCGATGTCGGGATGGTCAATGTCTAGGTAAGCGGCGAAGGAGCCTCGGCGCGAGCCCTGTGTGACGACGGTCATCACCGTGTCAAAGAGCTTCATGAAGGATACGGCACCCGTGGACTTGCCATTGTTCGCAATCGAAGCCCCGCGACCGCGGAGCGAACCGAAGTAGGCGGAGGTGCCCGCACCCATCTTGGTGTGCATCATGACCTCGCCGAGCTTGGTCGTGATGTCGGCGATGCTATCCCCGATATAGCAGCCCTGGCAGGAGATGGGCAGCCCACGCGAGGTGCCGGCGTTGGTCCAGATAGGAGAGGAGAGGGATAGCCATCCCTTGTAGATGGCGTCCTTGAATCGCTCCTGCAGCTCGGGCGTCCCGAGTTCGCCCAGGTGCTGGCACACCGAGGCTGTGATGCGGTCTATAGCATCGTGTATCGTCTCCCCGTTGAGGAGGTAGCCGCGATCGAGCACCGCACGGGACTCATCGTTGTACCACCAGGGTTCTTGTCTTAGTTGGTTCATCTTGTCTCTAGGCTAGGGGCTAGAATAGGTCGTTAGCTGTGACGGGTTTGTCGTGCTTGGTGTAGGCGGTCGGACGCTTGGCGAAGAAGTCGTCTAGGTCGTTGGCGAAGACGTACTCATCGAACCACTCCATGGGCATGTACTGCTCGGTGCTGATGTTGTAGACCTGCCCGTAGGACATCTGCGTCAGGGCCTTGTCGACACGGTACTTCATGAAGTTCAGCATGTCCTGCTTGCTGAAGAACTCCAGCTCCCCAGGCTCGTAGATCCAGTCGAGCAGCTCCTCCTCGTAGCTCAGGTAGCTACGCACCATACGCTCTACCTCGCTGTAGTCGAGGCGAAGGTCTGGGCGCTCCTCAAAGATCTTATTGATAATGTATACCCCCGCATCGGCGTGGCACTGCTCATCGATGCTGCTCCAGGAAACCATGTTCGCGGTGTTCTTCAGCATGCCACGGAAGTGGGAGAAGGCCACCATATTGGCGAACTGCGAGAAGAGCGAGGAGTTCTCGATGACGATGGTGAAGAAGAAGAGCTTATGGATGAAGTCCTGCTGGCTCGTCAGATGCTCCTCCGTGAGCTCCAGCTTGCGCTTGAAGACAGGCACCTCAAGGATGCGCTTGAATTCCTCCTCCAGCCCGACGACCTCAAGGAGGCGGGCATAGGCCGAGGAGTGGCGGCATTCGGATTCGCTGAAGGTAGCCCCGAGGTCGTTGAACTCAGGCTTGGGGAGGAAGTCGTAGAGCTTCCCCCAGAAGGTCTTGACCGTCACCTCGACCTGGGCGATGGCCAGGAGGCTTCGCTTGATGACTTCACGCTCCGTGTCGCTGAGCAGCGTCTTGAAGTCCTGGATGTCGTCGCTGAAGTCCACCTCCGAGTGTACCCAGAAGGTACGGTTCATATTGTCGATGAAGACCTGAACCTCGGGGTACTCGAAGGGCTTGTACTCCGTGCGCTTATCGAAAATCATAGTTATATCTGTTTGGCTGAATAGGTTTGGCTCTAGTCCATGCGCCCCTTGTAGTCGCTGTAGTCAAAGGTGCGCAGCAGCTCCACCTCGCCCGAGCTCCGCAGCAGGCTGATGCTGGGGTGGGAGATCCCGTTGAACATCGTAGTCTTGACCGTCGTGTAGTGCAGCATATCCTCAAAGATGATCTGCTCGCCGATCTCTAGGGAGTGGTCGAACTCCCAGTAGCCGATGAAGTCACCACTCAGACAGCTATTCCCCCCGATACGATAGCAATGGGCCTCGGGACGATACTCCCCGCTAGTCTTAGCCCCGCGGATCGCAGGCTGATAGGGCATCTCGAGGCAGTCAGGCATGTGGCAGGTGAAGGAGACGTCGACGATGGCCGTACCTATCCCGTGGTGCTCCACGATGTCGACGATGCGAGAGGTGAGGAAGCCGGTTTGCCAGGCGAAGGCGCTCCCAGGCTCGAGGATGAGCTGGAGCTGGGGATGACGTGCCTTGAACTCCTGCAGCACGCGCACGAGGTGCTCCACGTCGTAGTCCTTACGCGTCATCAGGTGTCCGCCTCCCATATTCAGCCACTTGATGTGGGGGAGGATATGGGCAAAGTTGCGCTCGATGAGGCCAAGCGTCACCTCGAGGTCCTCTGCCGAGCCCTCGCAAAGGGAGTGGAAGTGCAGCCCCTCAATCCCCTCGGGAAGCTCTGAGAGCTCGCAGGCAGGGACGCCGAAGCGAGAGCCTGGGGCACAGGGATTATATAGGTCGGTCTCGACCGCTGAGTACTCGGGATTGATACGCAGCCCGAAGGACACGCTGCCGTCACGTGGCATCAAGGGGCGCATACGCTCGATCTGCGATAGCGAGTTGAAACTGACGTGCGAGCTGTAGCGTAGGATCGTGGGGAACTCCTCCTCGGTATAGGCTGGACTGAAGGTATGCGCCTTGGCACCCATCTCCTCATAGGCTAGCTGCGCCTCCCAGATGGAGCTAGCCGTGCTGTGGGTAATGTACTCACGTATGATGGGGAAGGTCTTCCACAAGGCATAGGCCTTGAAGGCTAAGATGATCTCCACGCCTGCACGGTCGGCGACACTACGGATAAGGCTTAGGTTGGCTCTCAGCTTATCTTCTTCGAGGACGTAGCTCGGTGAAGGCAGCTTGAGGGTATCTAGGGATGGGGCTTGAATCACTGTTGTTACCTTTCTGTTGATTGAGCTGCAAAGATAAGTAATAATAATCGGAGCGCTTCGGAGAGGCTGGCTGTGCTTAATGCTACCTGCGATGCATCCGCTCCCTAAAGGGAGGGAGTGGCAAGGGGGAGGGCTGAGGCAGCCATGCTGAGCTTGCTTTGATAATCGCCACGCACCGACTAAACATAACACAACTAATCACTCAATAGGATCTGCGGAAGGAGCTGATGGCTTGTTGTGCGGCACGGCGGCCGTTTATCGAGCCTTCGTTCCAAGCCTAAGGACTAGCCTTTGGAGGGTAGCTGGAGCGCTCCGACTAGATCATTCACCGAGGAGAAGCCATGACGGCGCATGTAGTCCTCGATGCCGTCTACGATCTTGACTGTCGCCGTGGGGTCGACGAAGTTATAGGTACCGACCTCGATCGCTGAGGCCCCAGCGAGGAGGAACTCGATGGCGTCACTCGTGGTGGCGATCCCTCCCATGCCGATGATGGGCAGCTTGATCGCCTGCGCCGTCTGCCAGACCATGCGTAGGGCTATGGGCTTGACTGCGGGTCCCGAGAGCCCCCCTGTGACCGTCGAGAGGACGGGACGGCGACGCTCGGCATCGATGGCCATGCCGAGGAGCGTATTGATCATAGAGACAGCGTCGGCCCCCTCTGCCTCTACAGCACGGGCGATCTCGGTGATGTCCGTGACATTGGGCGAGAGCTTGACGATGAGCGTCTTGTCGTAGACGGCGCGTACAGCGCGCACCACGGAGGCAGCCCCAGCGCAGGTCACGCCAAAGGCCATGCCGCCCTCCTTGACATTGGGACAAGAGATATTGAGCTCGATGGCAGGGATACGCTCTAGGGCGTTGATGCGCTCTGCCGTAGCGATATAGTCCTCTACCTGCGAGCCACTCACGTTGACGATCATAGCCGTATCGTAGTCCTTGATGCTCGGGTAGATGTGCTCGCAGAAGTAGTCGACACCCTTGTTCTGCAGTCCTACGGCATTGAGCATCCCTGCTGGGGTCTCGGCCATACGCGGATAGGGATTGCCCTGACGCGGGTGCAGCGTCGTCCCCTTGACCATGATCCCGCCGAGACGCTGCAGCTCTACGAAGTCCTCGTACTCTAGGCCATAGCCGTAGGTGCCCGAGGCCGTCATGACGGGATTCTTGATGTAGAGCCCTCTCCCGATATGTACGCGCGTGTCTAGTGTATTCATCATCGCTTATTTCTTGAGTAGACGGGAATCGAAGACAGGCCCCTCGGTACACACGCAGGTATTCCCCGTACCGATGAGGTCCTCCACGCAGCAGAGGCAGGCACCGATGCCGCAGGCCATAGTGTTCTCCAGGGAGACAAAACAAGGGATCCCACGTGTCTCAGTGACGCGAGCCACGGCGAGCATCATCACCTTGGGCCCGCAGGTATAGACGCGATCGAAGGCCCCCTCCGAGAGGATGGGATGATCTGTCACCCGCCCCTTGATGCCGTCTGAGCCGTCATCCGTTGTATAGTAGGTATCCCCCAGCGCCTCGAAGTGCTCGCGCAGCACGATATGCCCCGCCGTACGCCCTCCGAGGAGGATGCTGGGGCGCAGGCCGCGCGCGGCAAAGGCACGCGCCAGATAGAGCATAGGCGCTATGCCGACACCTCCACCGATGAGCAGGGGGCGCTCCACCCCCTCCGTGGGGAAGGTATTGCCCAGCGGGAGCAGGAGGCTAAGCTCCGCTCCGTCGGGGAGCTGCGTGAGGACAGAGGTACCCGTGCCCACCCGAGCGATGAGCAGCCACAGCGTGCGCTGCTCTCGGAGCACATTACAGACCGATATGGGGCGTCGGAGCAGAACGAGCCCGCCAGGTACAGCGACCTGAACGAACTGCCCTGGGCGTATCTCGGGGAAGTCTCCAGCCTCACGGGGCAGTACTAGGCGCAGCAAATGATTGCCCGCACCCAGTACCTGCGTCTCCACGAGCCTAAAGCGGAGGGAATACTTTTTCATTGATCTATGCGTAAGGGTTAGCCCTACAAAGATACTCCTTATTATATAGAATTATATAGAGCCCCCAGCGCTACTCCGTAGGCAGCTCGCTGCGGAAGCGCTCGAAGCTATTATCACTGTAGTAGATGGCGATGTGGTCTATGCTCCTCGTATGGCTGAGCGCTGCCAGCTCGCCCTTCAGCCGCTCGATCTCTAGGCACTGCGCCTCCAGCCGATCGAGGAGCAGTGCTAAGGCTGGGCTATCTGCTGCGGCATCCGCACGAGGAAGCTGGCTCGCCCCTTCGAGGGGAAGCGCCTCGCCTCCTCCGAAGAGTAGCCAATAGGGATCGAGCTCCTCGGTGCTATGGGTCGCGATGACCTTATTGATGATGGGGACATTGATCTCCTGCTTGGCATTGAGGATACCCGAGAGGGTCGATTGAGCTATGCCCACCTTCGCGGCAAATTCCTTTGCCATCATCCCACTTCGTTCGTAGAGTTCTCGCAAGCGTTGAGAGATAGCTCCGAGGTCGAGAAAGTCTGCCATTACGTCTCTGTTTTAGTGGTTCCAAACTACGATACAAAGATACACAATTAAGTATTCACGATTAGCTAATTCCGAATTAAGAAATCACTCATCGCGAAGCGCGAGCTAAGTCAAACAAGTGCCTTCACCCTCTTTGCGATGCCCTAATTGACACAAGTAAAACTTAACAAATCAAGGTCAAAAAGCTGGGAAACAACACGCTAAGCCCTGCGGCACGAGACGTAGGCCTCTATTCAGATACCCTAAAGAACAGACGCACTAAAGCGTTTCGTGACACTACGACTTAGAATAGAATGAATACAAGATACTTACACCACCCGACCGACAGCCAAGTCGCAGCAGCAGTTCGATCTGCCGAACCACACCCGCCCCACCCAATGCAAGCGCATTCCCCCACCCTTCGATTCGTCCCTCCGATTTACGAGCAAGCGCTATTCGGAATATACGAAGCGCTTGCTGGCTGGTGAAATTCGGAGTCAGCGAAGCAGTGACAGCCTGTCACACTCCTTGCTCGAGGGCTTAGCTCCTCGATCTGCGGGAGGGAAGCAAGGAACAAGCACGAGCGGCAGCCCGAGACAAAGCGCAGCCCAGCCCAAGCTCGGAGAGAAGCCAGGGCTCCCTAAGCGAGGCTAGAATTTCGGAGGCAAGATGAAGGGAAAAGGAAGGAGGTATGCCGAGTCGCAAGGACAGGACTCGGCGCCGTGAGGGATGTCAGTCAGCGCCGTGATGGATAGCAGTCAGCTCGTCGAGGGATATCCATCAATGTGCTGAGGGATATCAGTCACGACGCCAAGCGGCGTTAGTCAGACAAGCGAAGGAGGTAGTTCCGTCGAGGCAGCCGGGAGGATGCAGAAGCCAGCTGGATGAAACTGGAGGCTTGAGAGGCTAAGCAAGGAGAGGCGAGAGGCAGGCAGCAAGGCCCTTGAGAGCACCACGCCGCACGCTTCCTAAGTCCCTCGGGAAAGGCGGCGGAGCAAGTCGGGATTTGTCTGCCACAGCCTTTTTTCGTACTTTGGCTTAGCCCTAGGCGGCTATCCCCAGCATGAGGGAGTTAGCCTGCCCGTGGCCCCTTATCCTAAACTCGATACATTATTATATATATGGAGAGAAGCATCAAGATCAACTACCAGGTGCTCCAGCGCAGCGAGCTATCCGAGGAGCAACTACGCCTGGAGGCCGCCGCACTCAAGGCCGCCGAGGGAGCCTACGCCCCCTACAGCCACTTCCATGTAGGGGCAGCCGTCCTGCTCGATAATGGCGAGATCGTGACGGGCTCCAACCAAGAGAACGCTGCCTACCCCTCGGGCCTCTGCGCTGAGCGCACGGCCCTCTTCTGGGCAGCCTCCCAGTGGCCCGAGGCCGCTGTAGCGTGTCTGGCCATCGTGGCGACGAATGAGGCGGGACGTGTCCCCTTCATCTCTCCCTGTGGAGCCTGTCGCCAGGTCATCCTCGAGACAGCTACCCGCTACCACCCCTTCCCCGTGCTCCTCTGTGGGGAGCAAGAGGCCTTCCTGCTGGAGGATAGCCGCCAGCTACTGCCCTTCGGCTTTGATGGTAGTGCCCTCTAGCCCCCCAAGACTATCCGCTATGACCCATCTCAGACGACGGGGACAGCACTTCCCCTACATAGAGCGCGACACGAGCTGGATGTACTTCAATCGCCGCATCCTCATGGAGGCGATGCGCGAAGACCTCCCGCTGCTCGAGTGCTTCAACTATCTCGGGATCTACTCCAATAATCTAGATGAGTTCTTCCGCGTCCGTGTGGCCTCGCTCAGACGTATAGTCGACGCTACGACGGAGGCGACCGAGCCCGAGCGCCGCAAGGCCAAGGAGACGCTGCGCAGCATCCTGAGGCTGAACCAAGAGTATTCCGAGATCTTCGAGGAGACACTAGAAGCGCTCATGCGTCGCCTAGCGCAGGAGCACATCCACTTCGTCAACGAGCAGGAGCTATCGCCTGCACAGGCCGAGGAGGTCCTAGACTTCTTCATCCGCAAGATCAATGGTACGACCAGCCCGATCTTCATCAATAGCCCGACCTTCAGCCCTGAGCGCCACCTCCGCGAGACGCTCTACCTGGCGGTCGTCCTGTGGCACGAGGCCACGGAGCCCGAGGAGAAGCACGAGATCGCCCTCCTGGAGGTGCCGACGAAGGCGCTGGGGCGCTTCTTCCGCCTCAAGGATCAGGGCGGCGAGAGCTACCTCATGTTCCTCGACGACGTGCTGCGCTACTGCCTCCCCTATATCTTCGTAGGGACGAACTATGCCCGCTACGAGGCCTATGCCTTCAAGTTCACCAAGGACGCCGAGTTCGAGATCGAGCAAGACCTACGCACCAGTGTCATCGAGAAGGTCTCGCGCGGGGTCAAGCGCCGCAAGCGTGGCGAGACGGTACGCGTAGTCTTCGACGCCGCTATGCCCCCAGACGTACTGAAGCGACTGAGTGATATGGCGGAGCTCAACTTCAGAGACACACGCGTCGGGGGCGGACGCTACCACAATATGCGCGACCTGATGACGCTCCCCGACTTCGGCCGTCGCGAGCTGCGCTTTGCCCCTCAGCCTCCGCTGCGCCCCTCGGCACGCTGCTACCGAGAGAGCCTCATCGAGCGCATCCTCGAGCGTGACCTCTGCATCCACCTGCCCTATCAGAGCTTCGACTACATCCTGAGGCTGCTGCAGGAGGCGGCGATCAATCCCCTTGTCACCGAGATACGCATCTCGCTCTACCGCGTAGCGCACAACTCCAAGGTCATCCGTGCGCTCACCGCCGCTGCGCTCAATGGCAAGCGCGTCACTGCCGTCATCGAGCTGCTCGCCCGCTTCGACGAGGAGTCTAATATCGGCTGGAGCAAGAAGATGCAGGACTCGGGCATCAACGTCGTCTTCGGACACGAGAAGCTGAAGATCCACTCCAAGCTCATCTACATCGCCACCAAGCAGGGCAATATCTCCTGCATCGCCTCGGGCAACCTCCATGAGGGCACGGCTGAGCTCTATACCGACCTCATGCTGATGACCGCCCACGAGGGGATCTGCGCCGATGTGGTACGCGTCTTTGACTTCATCGAGCGCCCCTTCCTCACCACCAAGTTCAAGGAGCTGCTGGTAGCGCCGAACGAGCTGCGCGGCAAGCTCTACCAGCTCATCAACCGCGAGATCCGCCTAGCGCGCAGCGGGCGTAAGGGCTTGATCCGACTCAAGCTGAACCATATCGTCGACGAGCGTATGGTGCAGAAGCTCTATGAGGCCTGCCAGGCGGGTGTACAGGTGGAGCTCTGCCTGCGTGGCAACTGTTCCCTTGTCCCCGAGGTCCCAGGCTACAGCGAGGGACTCTACATCAATGCCATCATCTCCCGCTATCTCGAGCATACGCGCATCTATATCTTCGGCAACGATGGGGCTCCCCGCTACTTCGTCGGCTCCACAGACTGGATGCCGCGCAATCTCGATAAGCGCGTAGAGGTCATGACGCCCGTCTACGATCCCGATATCCAGCGTGAGCTCGACCTCATCGTAGAGGCAGGGCTCGCCGATACCTCCCAGGGCTACTACACCCGCGAGGGCGTCGTCCATGCCCGCCGCGAGGAGCTCCCGCCAGGCACCGAGCCGTACAACTCACAGCAGGTGCTCTACCAGTATTACAGCGATCGACAAGCCAAGGAACATGAGTAAGTCCCACTACGCAGGTATAGACATCGGCTCCAATGCCGTGCGCCTGCTCATCAAATGCCTCAACGAACCTGGGAGCAGCGAGCCTCTCTCCAAAGTACAGCTCGTGCGTGTCCCCCTCCGTCTCGGAGAGGACGCCTTCACCGAGGGGCGCATCTCCAAGAAGAAGGCCAAGCAGCTCGTCTCCCTCATGAAGGCCTATAGCTCCCTCATGGAGATCTACGAGGTGACGGCCTGGCGTGCCTGCGCCACCTCTGCCATGCGTGATGCCGAGAACGGGCAGGAGCTCGTCGAACGCATCTACGAGAAGACGGGTATCAAGGTCGAGATCATCGACGGCAAGGAGGAGGCCCGCCTCATCTCGGCCGACCTCATGCGCTCGCTCGCTGGGCGCGATGGTGACACCTATTTATATGTAGACGTCGGTGGGGGGAGTACGGAGCTCAACCTCGTCCAGGGCGATCAGCTCATCGACTCGCGCTCCTTCGACATCGGTACGATACGTCAGCTCAATGGGCGGGTGCGTGACGAGGTGCGCGAGGCCTTCGCGGGACACATCCACGAGCTACATGCACGCTTCGGGGAGCTGCAGCTCGTCGGTACTGGGGGCAATATCAATAAGCTCCTGCGCCTGGGTGCCCCCTCCGAGCGCGCCAATATCAATATCCTCTCGGTCGAGAGCCTGCGTGAGGTCGCCGATCAGCTGCGTCAGCACACGCCCGAGGAGCGTATGCAGCTCTTCCGCCTCAAGCCCGACCGCGCCGAGGTCATCGTTCCCGCAGCAGACATCTTCCTCACCGTCTCCGAGCTCACAGGCGCCAGCAAGATCATCGTCCCGACGAAGGGGCTCGCCGATGGTATCGTAGACTCCATCTGCCCCATCCTCCCAGGCTAAGCGTCCCCAGCTATAGCCTCAAGATAATGAGCCGCCCCGTAGACCACCTCGTCCACGGAGCGGCTCAGCACTTCGCTAGCCCAGCGCTCCTAGCTCTACCGCGCATCACGCAGAGCCTGCGCCCCCTTCCCCCTCCTCTCTACACAAAGCCTTCCTAAGCGGACGACAGCGAGGACAAGACCTGCCTCGAGAGCACACTCCCGAGCGATTAGCCTAGGCCCCGAGCGAGCCTCGAGCTGCGCTCCCCTGCAGTTAAGGCTTTTTGTTACCTTTGCAGCCGGAGGTGCGACGAGCCTCCCCCAGCATTATATACGTAGGTGCAGCCAAATCAGACGATGAACCTAGTCATAGTAGAATCCCCCAAGAAGGCCGAACTCATCCAAGGCTTTCTCAAGAAGCATAAGCTCAATAACTATAAGGTCATGGCCAGCGCGGGTCACGTGCGTGACCTCAAGAGCCATTCCTTCAGCATAGACGTAGCGGACAACTTCCGTCCCGAGTACGTCATCACGGAGGACAAGAAGAACCTAGTGCGCGAGCTGAAGGAGCAGGCCAAGAAGGCCGACATCGTCTACCTCGCCTCCGATGAAGACCGCGAGGGAGAGGCCATCGCCTGGCACCTCAAGGAGGCGCTGGAGCTGAAGCCAGAGAAGACCAAGCGTATCGTCTGCCACGAGATCACCGCCGAGGCCTTCCTCCACGCCCTAGAGCATCCCCGCGACATCGACATGCACCTAGTGGACGCCCAGCAGGCGCGCCGCGTACTGGACCGCATCGTGGGCTTCGAGCTCTCGCCCGTACTTTGGAAGCGCATCCGACCCTCACTCTCGGCAGGGCGCGTGCAGTCCGTAGCCGTGCGCCTCATCGTAGATCGGGAGCGCGAGATACGCAGCTTCGTCGCCGAGAGTAGCTACCGCGTGCAGGCCGACTTCCTCCTCCCCTCGGGGCAGACCCTACGCACCGAACTCAATGAACGCTTCGCCAGCGAAGCTGAAGCCCAGGCGCTGCTAGAGCGCTGCATCGGTGCACCCTTCCAGATACAGAGCATCACCCGTCGTGCAGGTCGCCGCTCCCCTGCCGCCCCCTTCACCACCTCCACGCTGCAGCAGGAGGCCGCGCACAAGCTCGGCTACTCCGTCTCCCAGACCATGCGCCTGGCACAGTCGCTCTACGAGTCGGGGTACATCACCTATATGCGTACCGACTCGGTGAACCTCTCGCAGCAGGCGCTGGCTGCCATCGGCCGACAGATCGCCCAGCACCCAGGCGCCGAATACCACCAGCCGCGCCAGTACCACACCCGTAGCAAGGGAGCACAGGAGGCGCACGAAGCCATCCGCCCCACCTACATCGACCGCGCTCAGATCGAGGGCAGCGCGCAGGAGCAGCGCCTCTATGACCTCATCCGCAAGCGCACTCTAGCCTCGCAGATGGCCGACGCCCAGCTGGAGCGCACGACCGTGAGCATCCCCGTCGAAGGGACAGAGCACGCCTTCGTCGCTCAGGGCGAGGTGATCACCTTCCGAGGCTTCCTAGACGTCTATATGAGCGCTGGGGATGAGGAGCAGGGCAAGGCCAATCGCCTCCTGCCCCAGGTAGCCGAGGGCGAGGCACTCAGCCTCCAGAGCCTGCAGGCCGAGGAGCGCTTCACCCAGCGCCCCGCCCGCTACACCGAGGCCTCCATGGTCAGCAAGATGGAGGAGCTAGGCATAGGCCGCCCCTCGACCTACGCCCCGACGATACAGACAATCCAGAATAGAGGCTACGTCGAGCGCGGTGACCGCCCTGGTGAGGAGCGTAGCTATACTATCCTTCAGCTGCAGGACGGCCAGATCAAACGCTCGACCAAGACCGAGATCTACGGCGCCGACAAGGGCAAGCTCCTACCGACAGACGTAGGCATCGTCGTCAATGACTTCCTCGTAGAGCAGTTCCCCAACATCGTGGACTACAACTTCACGGCGCGTGTCGAGGAGGACTTCGACACCATCGCCGAGGGAGGCACGCAGTGGGACGGCGTCATCGGAGACTTCTACACAGGCTTCCATCCCGAGGTGGATCGTGCCATCAGTGAGCGCAGCGAACACCGTGTGGGGCAGCGCGTCCTAGGGGTAGATCCCGCCACGGGACTACGCGTATCGGTGAGCATAGGCCGCTATGGCCCCATGGCTCAGCTCGGGACGCAGGAGGACGAGGCTAAGCCTCGCTTCGCGTCCCTCCAGTCGGGGCAGTCCCTCGAGACCATCACGCTGGAGGATGCACTGGAGCTCTTCAAGTTGCCCAAGGTCATCGGTCAGTACGAGGGTGAGGACCTCCTCGTCGCCACGGGACGCTTCGGTCCCTATGTGCGCCACGCAGGGAAGTTCTACAGCCTCCCCGAGGGGCTGGACCCGCTGAGCTACACCGCCGACCAAGCCATCGAGCTGATCCAGACCAAGCGTCAGGCTGAGCAGCAGAGCCTGCTCCGTAGCTTCGATGAGGATCCCGAGCTCGAGATCCGCACGGGACGCTTCGGCCCCTACATCAAGTACAAGGGCTCGAACTACAAGCTCCCCAAGGACAGCGACATTCCCTCCCTCAGCTACGCGGCTTGCCTCGAGCTGATCGAGAGTAGCGGCAACAAGCCTACCCGCAAGGGCTCGAGCCGTGCACGCTCCAGCTCCACGACGAGACGACGGAAGTCCTGATGCGCTACTTCATCACCCTCCTCTATAAAGGCACAGCGTATAGCGGCTGGCAGACCCAGCCCGACGCCCCTACGGTACAGGAAACCATCGAGCGTGCCTTGACCTTGGTCTCCCGCAGTCCCGAGCCTATCTCCATCGTGGGGGCAGGACGTACCGATGCTGGGGTACATGCTCGTGCCATGGTAGCGCACGTCGATCTTGACCTCAGCCCAGAGGAGGCCGAGGAGCTACGCTTCCGCACCGACCGCTACCTCCCCCACGACATCGCCTTACGTAGCATCGTCCCCGTCAGCGAGGACGCGCATGCCCGCTTCAGCGCTACGGCCCGCACCTATCGCTACTATCTGACTACGAAGAAGAACCCCTTCACCGAGGAGCAGATGCTGCGCATGCACTTCGACCTGGACTTCGAGCGCATGAATGCCGCAGCCGCCCAGCTGATGGCGTACAGCGACTTCACGAGCTTCAGCAAGCTGCACACGGACGTCAAGACCAATAACTGCCGCGTCACCGAGGCCTATTGGCAGCAAGGGGCGCACGACGGCGAGTGGATCTTCACCATCACGGCAGACCGCTTCCTCCGCAACATGGTGCGCGCCATCGTCGGCACGCTGCTGCAGGTCGGTAAGGGTCGCCTGAGCCCCGAGGACTTCGCTGCCATCATCGAGTCCAAGGACAGAGGCCAAGCAGCCGCCTCTGCCCCAGCACATGCCCTCTATCTGGAGCATGTCGCCTATCCCCCCTCCATTTACCTATAGCCCTATGCGTATCCTTACGATCATCCCAGCACGCTATGCCTCCACCCGTTTCCCCGGCAAGCCGCTAGCCAAGATCGGAGACAAGGAGATGATCCTCCATGTCCTCGAGCGGGCCAGTCGTATCAGCCCCAGCCTCTACGTCGCGACCGATGACGAGCGCATAGCCAGCTGCGTACGGCAGGCAGGCTACGAGGCCATCATGACCTCGAGCGACCTACGTTCGGGCACAGAGCGCTGCATCCAGGCCTATGAGCGTCTGGGGCAGGAGGCTGATATCCTCGTCAACCTACAGGGGGACGAGCCCTTTATCGCCGCCGAGCATATCGAGCTACTGCTGGCGGCCTTCGAGGATCCCGAGGTAGACATCGCTACCCTAGCGCAGCCCTTCGGTGAGGAGTGCAGCGATGAGGAGCTGGCGAACCCCAACGCCGTCAAGGTCGTACGCGGCCAGCGTGGCCAGGCGCTCTATTTCAGTCGCTCGGTCATCCCCTACCTAAGAGGTGCGCAGGAGGGCTGGGCTCACCAGCATCGCTACCTCAAGCACATAGGCCTCTATGCCTTCCGCACCAAGATCCTCCCCCAGCTGCAGCAGCTCCCCGACTCCCCGCTGGAGCTCGCCGAGAGCCTAGAGCAGCTTCGCTGGCTCGACGCTGGCTATCGCATACAGGTGCAGTACACCGAGCTCGGGACCGTCGGTATCGACACGCCCGAGGACCTCGAGGAGCTCAGTGCGCTGATCCTCGAGCGCGGCCACACGCAGGACTAGCACTATGATCGACCAGCAGACCCGACAGCGCATCATCGACACAGCGCAGATCCTCGATGTCGTCAGCGACTTCGTCAGCCTACGACGTCAGGGGATCAGCTACGTGGGTCTGTGCCCCTTCCACAGCGATAGGCACCCCTCCTTCTACGTCACTCCCTCCAAGAATATCTGCAAGTGCTTCTCCTGCGGTGAGGGGGGCACGCCACTCAACTTCATCATGAAGCACGAGCAGCTCTCCTATACCGAGGCGCTGAAGTACCTCGCGAAGAAGTACAACATCGAGGTCGTAGAGCGTGAGGAGACCGAGGAGGAGAAGCAGCGCAACAACGAGCGCGAGAGCCTCTTCATCGTCAATGACTTCGCCGCGAAGTTCTTCCAGCAGCAGTTGACGGAGACAGAGGAAGGCCGCAGCATAGGCCTCAGCTACTTCCGCGAGCGTGGGATACGCCCCGAGACTATCGAGAAGTTTGGCCTGGGCTACTCTCCTGAGGACAAGTCCGCCCTCAGCACACAGGCACAGAAGGCAGGCTACAGCCTCAAGCGCCTCATCGACGTAGGTCTGTGCTCGCAGTACGAGGACAGGCCTGGGCTCGTACTGGATCGCTTCCGTGGCCGCATCATCTTCCCCGTGCGCAATCTCAGCGGGCGCTACGTAGCCTTCGGGGGACGCGTCATGAGCAGCCAGGCCAAGACGGCCAAGTACGTCAACTCCCCCGAGAGCATCATCTACTCCAAGAGCCGCGAGCTCTACGGCCTCTACTGGGCTAAGGGTGCCATCTCCAAGGCCAATAAGTGCTACCTCGTCGAGGGCTACACCGACGTCCTCTCCATGCATCAGGCCGGGATAGAGCACGTCGTATCGAGCTCGGGGACGGCGCTTACCCTCGATCAGATCCGCCTGCTGCGGCGCTTCACGCCGAACATCACGGTCCTCTACGACGGCGATGCTGCAGGCATACGAGCTGCGCTGCGCGGGATCGACCTCCTGCTGGAGGAGGGCTGTCGCATCAAGGTCGTCCTGCTCCCCGAGGGTGAGGACCCCGACTCCTTCGCCCGAAGTCATAGCCCGAGCGAACTGAAGGCCTTCCTCGATGCCGAGGAGACTGACTTCATTCACTTCAAGATCCAGCTCTATCAGGAGGAGATGCAGCGCGACCCTATGCGCCGTGCCGAGCTGATCTCGGACATCATGCGCAGCATCGCGCTTATCCCCGACAGCATACAGCGCGCCGTCCTACTGCAGTCCTCAGCGAGCCTGCTGCGCATGGACGAGCAGCTGCTGATCTCTGAGGTCAACAAGCTCCGCCGCCAAGGCATCACCGCTCATCCCTACGCCACCGCTCCAGCACGCCCTACCCCCTCAGGGCAGCCACAGCAGCCCGCAGCGACTGCGAGCCCAGTGCCCCAGCCTAATCAAGGCGTGCCAGTCCATACGGCTGCGGATAGTACCCCTGCACCCGAGCCCCCCTCTCCAGCACCCGCGAACTCTATTGCCCCTGCAGAGCGAGAGCTCATGCAGCTGCTCCTCCTGCACAGCCGGCAGAGGATCCTCATCGGTACGGGACTGGCTAGCCCCGATGAGGAGGGGCAGCCCTACCCTAGCGCGCCCACGGAGTTCATCCTCGGTCCCTTCGTCCAGCGAGAGCTCGAGATCGATGGGCTGAGTAGCCTCTACACGCCCCTCTTCGCCCTCTTCATGGAGGAGCTCCAGGCATTGCCCCCAGAGGGACAAGACCCGCTGAGCTACTTCACCAACCACCCCAACCCCGAGCTACGTAGTCTCTCCACTGAGCTCCTCAGTGGTAGCGAAGCGCTCGAATACCGCCCCAGCTTCACCAGCTCCCTAGCCTTCACGCGTATGATGGGCCAGAGCTCGGAGGCGGATGCCGAGAGCCAGCTTCTGCAGCAGGCTGAGGAGACGCTCTACTATGGATCGCTCACGATGCGCGTATGCAATAGCTACAAGATGGCCATGCTAATCAAGTACATGGTGGAGATCAACCAGCAGATCAAGCAGGCCCAGCGCGCGGGCGATCTAGAGACCCTCACCGAGCTCGTCCAGGAGCTCAGCCTGCTCAACGAATCCAAGCGCCGCCTCTCCGCCCTGCTCGGAGACCGCACCATCGTGGGCTAGTTAGCCTAGCCCTAACCGCGGTCTAAGCCTAGCCCCGAGCGCCCGTATTCACCTTTACCCAAACAAGATGACCGTACCCTTCCTCCCTGGCGAGATCGAGCTACTCCAGGCGATCAATGGCACGCATAGCCCCTTCTGGGACGCAGCCATGTGGCTGATCTCCAACTTCGCCGCATGGATCTACCCAGGCCTCGCCCTACTCTTCTTCCTCTTCTGGCGCAAGCCCACGAGCGAGGCCCTACTCCTCCTGCTCTGTGTCGGGCTCTGCGTCGCGCTGTGCGATCTGATGAGCTCGGGTATCGCGAAGCCCTTCTTCGCCCGTCTCCGCCCCACGCACAGTCCTTGGCTGCAGGAGGGACTACACTACGTCTACGGCTACCATGGAGGCAAGCACGGATTCTTCTCGGGGCACTCAGCCAACTATACTTCGGTAGCTACACTGCTTTGCCTCACCTTCCGTGACCGCCGCTTCTCCTTAGTGCTGGCTGTGCTCGTTGGCTGGGTCGTCTACAGCCGCATGTACCTCGGGGCACACTTCCTCTCGGATTGCCTCGTAGGTATCGCTGTAGGGCTGGTGGTCGCGCAGCTCGTCTACCGCATCTACCTCTGGCTGCGTAGGCAGCTCCTCTCCACGGGCAAGCGTCAGCCTCAGGCGATCTACCGCCCAGGACTGGGCTACCTAAGTCTCGCGCTAGCGATGACTATCCCCCTGACGCTGACCATGGCGCTACAGGTGAGCCGCATCGTGCGGGATGCACTGGCAGCGGCAGCCTAAGACACACATCCTCCCAAGCAATAAAGCGGGGCGGCTACAGCAGTGTAGCCACCCCGCTTCGTTTAGTAGGGCTCTGAGTGCTCCTCAGGTACATAGATCAGTTGGACTGCACGCTGCTGGAGGAAGGCTTAGCCTCGCCCAAGGAGACGGTCGCGAACTAGGCTGCTTCGCTTAGCTCAAGCCACTCTATAAGTGGCTTGGGCTAGGTAAAGCCAGCTGACATCCTTCGACGAGCTCACCGAGAGATATCCCTCAGCTGCGTGCCTGCTATCCCTCACGCCCGTCATGGACGTTCCTCAGCACGCTCACTGATATCCCTCGGGAGCCCTCCCCCATATACGAAGCGCCCCGCTGGGGCTATATGCTCCAGCGGGGCGCCTAAAGGATGAGGAAGGCGGACAATCAGTCCGTCAGCCCTCGGGGACAGCCTAGCGCAGGCTCAGCTCCTCGATGAGGCGGGGGCACTTACCCCACTTGTCGATCGTGAAGAGGACGTAGCGAATGTCTACGACGATCGTGCGCTGCAGCTGAGGCTCGAACTCGATATCACCGCTCATCGCATCCCAGTTGCCGTCGAAGGCAAGCCCAAAGACACGACCGTTCTTGTCGAAGACAGGGCTACCCGAGTTGCCACCGGTGATATCGTTGTTGGAGATGAAGTTGACATGCAGCTCGCCGCTTTTATCCGCCCAGCGTCCCCAGTCCTTCTTCTTCAGCAGATCGAGGAAGGAGCTAGCGACCACATAGTCGGGATTAGCCGTATCGGCATTCTTCTCCAGGATACCGCGAGGCGTGGTGAAGTAGTCGTACTCCGTAGCGTCGGCAGGCGAATAGGGCTTGATGGAGCCATAGCTGAGGCGCATCGTCGAGTTGGCATCGCTAGGCATAGGCTTCGAGGGATTCATCTGCTGACGGCCTGCGAAGTAGAGGCGATTGCCACGGCTGATGGCCTCATCGTAGCGGTTCAGCTCCTTGCCGAGTGGGAGGATGATCTCACGCAGGCTCAGAGCGAGCTTGTAGGCAGGATCCTCTGCGAGGACGTGGGAGAAGTCCTCACGCTCGATCGCAGCGAGCACCTTGTCCTTGTAGGGGACGATGCTCTTGGCGAAGAGAGCCTTAGCATAGGCCTTCGTATCGCCCTTGTAGTCGCGGTCGATCTGGGCGAAGAGCGCCGCTACACGCTCAGAGCTGACGCGCTGACGCAGGATGTCGAGCATCACGGGCAGGACGCGCTCATCGAGGCTGGGGACATAGTTCTTGTACACATCCTCGATACCGGCCTTGATCTTAGCGCCATGCTCGGCCATATCCTTGTAGCGGATATCCTTGAGCCCGTAGGCAAGGGCCGCAACCTCCATACCGCTATAGGCCTCGGTGAGGTAGGTATAGTCACGCATCAATGCAGCCTGCTCCTTGTAGGCCTGCTCCATCTCCGAGAGCAGCCCCTGATAGACCTTGGTAGCCTTGCCGCCCTGGGCGACCCACTGGTTGAAGGCCTGCTCCTCAGCACGCTTAGCACCGAGGACATCGAGCTTGACCAGGGCCTTGTTCATCCCGATGGAGTTCTTCCAGTAGTTAGAGCTGCGGGCGTACTTGGAGGCATACTTGATGCGGGTAGCCTGATCGGCCTGCATCGCTGCCCACCAGAGCTCCTGCTTGGCGCCACGCACCTCGATGCGGGGAGCGTTCTGGTCCGCCATACGGTTCTGGATGGCGAAGGAAGGGATATAGCGACTCGTCGAGCCGGGGAAGCCGATGGTCATGGCATAGTCACCCTTCTGGTAGCCTTCGATAGAGACCGTAGCGTGGTACTTAGGCTTGTAGGGGACGTTGTCCTTGCTGTAGTCAGCGGGCGCATTATCCTTGCCAGCGTAGACGCGGAAGACGGAGAAGTCACCCGTCTGGCGAGGCCACATCCAGTTGTCCGTATCACCGCCGAACTTCCCTACCGATCCCGGAGGGGCGAAGACAAGACGGATGTCGGTGAAGACGTCGTAGGTCAGCAGGTAGTACTTATTGTTGGCGTAGTAAGGACGCACCTCGATACGCTTGTGGTCCGACTTGAGGCGGCGCCCCTCAGCGATCTCCAGTGCGTCGCAGATCTTGCGGATCTGAGCTAGGCGGTCGAGCTCGTCCTTAGGCTTCTTGAGCTGAGCGAGGATCTCCTTGGTCACGTCCTTTATCGAGCTCAGGTAGCTGATGGTGAGGCCCTCGATGGGGAGCTCCTCGGAGAACTGCTGCGAGACGAAGCCGTCACGCAGGTAGTCGTGGTCGACGGCACTCACCGACTGGATAGCGTCGAAGCCACAGTGGTGATTGGTGAAGACCAGCCCCTTATCCGAGACGGTGACCCCCGTACAGCCGCGTCCGAAGATGACGACAGAGTTAGCGACGCTGGGCTTATCCAGCGAATAGAGGGAGTCGATGGGCAGACGGAAGCCAAGCTCCTTCATCTGCGCAATGTTCTCCTTCGTGAGCTCGTTGAGGAGCCACATCCCCTTGTCGGCACGTGCCTGTACGCCCAGCGAGAGCGCAGCGACACCGAGGACAAGAGCCTTGCGAAGTAGTTGCTTCATTGGTTCATTATTATAGGGTGATCGTGAATGTACGTATCGTCCGAGAGCGGCTAGGCCTCTAGCCCATCTCGGCGCAGGAGCGCAGCGATGCTCGCCTCCTTGCCTCTGAAGGCCTGGTAAAGCACGGCGGCATCGCGCTTGTCCCCCTGGGAGAGGATCTCGCGGCGGAAGCGCTCGGCCGTCTCCTGAGAGAAGATCCCTTCCTCCTGGAAGGCGGCGAAGGCGTCGGCGTCAAGCACCTCGGCCCATTTGTAGCCGTAGTAGCCCGCGCTGTAGCCCCCAGAGAAGATATGCCCAAAGGAGGTGCTCATCAGGCAGGGAGCAGGCGCTGCTGGCAGCAGGACTGCCTTAGCCCAAGCCTCTTCCTCAAAGGCCTTCGCGTCAAGATCCTCGGGCAAGGCCTTCCTAATCCCATGCCAAGCGAGGTCAAGGTAACCGAAGCTCAGCTGACGGCAGGCAGCATAGCCCACGAGGAAGTGACGTGCACGCTCCATGCGCTCTAGGAGTGCCTCGGGCAGCGCCTCTCCGCTCTGGTAGTGATAGGCGAAGCTCTCGAGCCAGCTACGCTCGTCGAGCCAGTTCTCCATCAGCTGGCTAGGCAGCTCGACGAAGTCACGGACGACGTTCGTACCGCTCAGCGAGCGGTAGCGGCAGGCCGCGAACATCCCATGCAGCGCATGGCCGAACTCGTGGAGGAAGGTGCGTACCTCCCCTGGCGTCAGCAGCGCAGGACGCTCTGCCGTAGGGGGCGTGAAGTTCATCACCAGGACGATATGCGGACGATGGTCCTCGCCCGTAGCCTCGTGATACTGCTCCTGCAGGTTGTTCATCCAGGCTCCACTCTGCTTGCCCTCCCGCGGGAAGAAGTCGGTGTACAGCAGGCCGAGGTACGAGCCATCGCGGTCATGCACCTCGTAGGTATGTACGTCGGGATGATAGACGGGGAGGTCCTTGCGCTCATGGAAGCTGATCCCATAGAGCGTCTGGGCCAGTCCAAAGACGGCATCCGAGACGCGCGAGAGCTCGAAGTAAGGGCGTAGCTCCTCCTCATCCAGCTCATAGTAGGCTTGCTTGTAGCGCTCAGCCCAATAGGCCCAGTCCCAGGGCTGTAGCGGGAGCTTCTGCCCCTGCTTCTGAGCAAAGGCTGCGACCTCCTCCAGCTCTCGCCCAGCTACGGGCTTATAGGCCGCGAGCAGCTCGTCCAGCAGCTTGTAGACTGCTTCGGGAGAGCCAGCCATGCGCTTGGAGAGTACCTTCTCGGCGTAGGACTGTGCGCCTAGGAGCTGGGCGTACTCGAGGCGTAGATTAGCCAGACGGCGAACGATGGCTCGGTTGTCATACTCATCGTCCTTGGCCCCCAGGCTCATCTTAGCCACGTACATCTGCTCGCGGAGCTGGCGGTCGGGGCAGTGCGCCATGAAGGGGAAGAAGCTCGGTGCCGCGAGCGTGAAGACCCAGCCCTCGAGCCCACGAGCTCGCGCAAGCTCGGCTGCGGCCTCTAGGCTTACAGCGGGCAGACCTGCCACCTGCTCGGGATCGGTGAGGTGCAGGCTGTAGCGCTGCTGATCCTTGAGATTATTCTGCCCAAAGCGTAGGCTCAGCTCGCTCAGCTCCTGCTTGACCTGACGGAGTCGCTCCTTCTTCTCGGGCTCTAGGGCCGCCCCGCTCTCGCTGAAGTACTCCCAGCTGCGCTGCAGCAGGCGTACATCCTCCTCGTCTAGGCCCAGCGACTCGCGCTTCTCCCAGAGCTGACGCACTCGGGCAAAGAGTGGCTCGGAGAGGAGGATATAGGAGGACAATTCGGAGAGCTCGGGCGTCAGCTCCTGGCTGATCTCCATCAGCTCGTCGCTCGCCTCGGCATGCAGTAGGTTATAGAAGATCCCCGAGACCCACTCGAGCTCGGCGCCACTACGCTCCAGAGCAAGGATCGTATTGGCAAAGGTCGACTCCTCCCTCTGGGCGATCAAGGCGTCGACCTCTGCACGCTTAGCCGCGATGGCACGGTGGAAGGCCTCTCGGAAGTCCCCCACCTGTACCTGGTCGAAGGCATAGGCTCCATGCGGCAGGGTGCTGGACGAATAAATGCTATTCATACACTAGCGTAAAAAGACAAGAGGCTACCTGCCCTCACTCCTCCGTATCGGGAGGAAGAACGGCAGGTAGCCTCTAGGCGCACGCAGCGAACCTTAGGCGGCAAGCCTAGAGGATCGGTCAGCGTGTGATTGATTAGATACGGTCGTTCGAACCGAGGACGTTGAGCACCTTGTGCATGTACAGCTTCTTGAGCGAGTCACGAGCTGGGCCGAGGTACTTGCGGGGGTCGAACTCAGCGGGGTTCGTAGCGAAGACCTTGCGGATAGCAGCGGTCATAGCCAGACGGCCGTCGGAGTCGATGTTGATCTTGCAGACAGCGCTCTTAGCAGCCTGACGGAGCTGTTCCTCGGGGATACCGACAGCATCCTTCAGCGCACCGCCGTACTGGTTGATCGTAGCGACTTCGTCCTGGGGCACGGAGCTGGAGCCGTGGAGCACGATGGGGAAGCCAGGGATCTGCTTCTCGATCTCAGCGAGGATGTCGAAGCGGAGGGGGGGAGGTACGAGGATGCCGTTAGCATCGCGCTTGCACTGCTCGGGCGTGAACTTGTTAGCCCCGTGCGAGGTACCGATCGAGATAGCGAGCGAGTCTACCCCCGTCTTGCTGACGAAGTCGATCACTTCCTCGGGCTCGGTATAGGTGTGGTGCTCAGCTACGACATCGTCTTCGATACC
>ERZ772827.146-NODE-146-length-38952-cov-4.360465_pt1 | contig 38952 bp, 35 predicted proteins | sample MGYA00580850_ERZ772827 | MGnify/ENA primary metagenome ERZ772827 (study PRJEB29015, sample SAMEA2737950) | human oral metagenome | biome: human oral; feature: human-associated habitat; material: dental | place: China | collected 2145 ... | reverse complement strand
TCATATCGCCGTCGATCGAGATCATATTGAGGCTGTGCTCAATGACCTCCGACAGAGCCTCCTGCAGGAGCACGCCGTCGATATCCGCGTCCGTCGTGATAAAGCAGAGCACCGTCGCCATATCGGGGCGAATCATGCCGGATCCCTTGGCAATGATGCCGAAGCGGACTTCTTTACCGCCGATCATGACCGAGGTCGCCCCTGCCTTGGAGTAGGTATCCGTCGTGATGATCGCGTTGCCTGCGTCCGCGCTGCCGTCCACAGAGAGCGCCTTCACAGCTGCATGAATCCCCTGCTCCACCTTATCCATCGGCAGGAGCTGACCGATGATGCCCGTCGAGCCGACAATGACATCTGTTGCCGCACAGCCGAGCGCATCTGCTGCAATCCTCTGCATAGCGGCGGCATCCTGTTCCCCCTGTGCGCCCGTGCAGGCATTTGCACAGCCTGCATTTGCGACAATGGCATGTGCCGTATGTGTCGCAACAACCGCCTGTGAGACGTGCACAGGCGCTGCCGCAACGGCGTTCTTCGTAAAGGTTCCTGCGACAGCGGCTTCCTTTTCCGTATAGATGACAGCAACGTCGAGATTGCCGCTCTTCTTAATGCCCGCCTTAACCCCTGCTGCCTGAAATCCCTTTGGGAATGTAACCCCCGCTTTTGCACTTGCTTCGCTAAACATATATGTTCCTCCATTCCTTTACGGATACATGGGCACGAGATCCAGTCCCGCACGTTCATCCAGACCAAATGCAATATTCATATTCTGAATCGCCTGTCCCGCAGCCCCTTTGACTAGATTGTCGATGGCTGAGAATACGATGACACGGTGCGTGCGCGGGTCGATGTGCCATGCGATATCACAGTAGTTTGTACCGCGCACGTACTTTGTTGCGGGATATGCCCCCCGTCCGAGCAGACGGATAAAGAATTCCTCCGCATACATTTCGCTGAACGCTGCGTCAATCTTCTCCGCCGCAACACCGTCCCGCAGCGTCGCATAACAGGTTGCCAAGATGCCGCGTGAAATTGGCGCAAGATGCGGCGTAAAGTTGATGGTGACGAGGGTGCCGCCCATATCGGCAAGAGCCTGCTCGATTTCCGGCGTATGGCGATGCGATACGGCGCCGTATGCCGTAAAGCTGTCATAGAACTCCGGGTAATGCGTGCTCTCCTTCGGAGAACGTCCCGCCCCCGATACACCGGACACCGCATCGACAAGAATCGAATCGGGCTGCACCAAATGCCCCTTTACAAGCGGCGCAAGAGCCAGAATACTTGCTGTCGTATAGCATCCTGCATTCCCAATGATCCGCGCCGTCCGCACCTGATCGCGGTAGAGTTCGGCAAGCCCGTAGGCGCGCTCCGCATACGGATCGACATGCTCCACATGATACCATTCCTCGTAGACGGCGGTATCTGCAAAGCGATAGTCTGCACCGAGATCAATGATACGTACCGGCAGATCTGAGACTTCTTTTACGATCTTCATTGCATGGCCATGCGGCAGGGCAATGAAGATGACATCGCTGTCCTCTGCGATGCGGCGCACATCCCCCAAAGAGATTAGCTCACTGTCATAAATATTCTTCAGATGTGGATAAAGTTTCGATATGCGCTCGCCCGTATGTCGCTCCGATGTCATATATGCAATTTCGGCATTCGGATGCCCATGCAGCAGACGAATAAGTTCTTCTCCTGCATATCCGGATGCCCCGACAATACTAGCCTTCATTTCATTCCCTCCATTTCAGTTCCGAAAAGATTTTATAATTATACATCTAAACTGCATATTTTTTCAAGTCTTTTTTAAAAAATTGCCGATTTCACAGTCCTTCATCGAATCACTGTAAAATCGGCAAAAGCTATCATTTTGTAATTGCTTCTCGACGACGCAGGACACGCGCTCCCTTTGTATCAAGGCGAAGATGAAGCGGGCGCGCCTCGACATCGTGCGCACGAAATGCCTCCTGCATGGCAGCTGCAACATCCTCGGTACATTTACGATGCTCTGGAACAAAGGCAATCAGACAAGGGCCTGCTCCGCTGAGAGCTGCACCATAGGCACCGGCTTTCTTCGCTGCCGCAAAAACATCAAACATGCCAGGAATCAGCGGTGCTCGGTAGGTCTGGTGAATCGCGTCTTCAAAGGCATTTTCCAGATGCTTCTCCGAGCCACGCGCAAGGGCTGCAACCATCATCGCTGCATGACTGATGTTGAATACAGCATCGCTTCTCGGGACTTTGGCAGGCAATACCTGACGCGCGGATTTCGTCGAGAGATAGAAGTCCGGCACCATGACGACGAAGCGCAGAAAAATACGCGGAAGGAATGAAAAGCACTCCACATGACCACGCGTCACCGTATTTACCGTAAAACCACCGTAAATCGCAGGAGCCACGTTGTCAGGATGCCCTTCAATATCCGTCGCAAGCTGCAGAATATCATGACGGTCGAACGGGCAGTCAAGCAACGCGTTGGCCGCCGTCAGACCTGCCACAATGGCTGTCGCACTGCTCCCCAATCCACGAGAGAGAGGGATGCGGTTGCTCATGCGGATCTTTGCTCCCTGAAATTCATCCGCCCGCCCCGCACGTTCCAAGATGTATTGGATGGATTTCCACACAATATTCCGTGAATCACTCGGAATATAGAGCGCACCCTCTCCGCGTGCGGAGATATGCAGCCCCTTTTCATGCATCAGCGTCAGTGTCATTTCGTTGTACAGCGTACAGGCAATCCCAAGCGCGTCAAAGCCAGGACCGAGATTCGCACTCGTCGCAGGAACTCGAACCCGAACAGAGTGCTCGCTCATAGCAAATCCTCCTGCCCATCTGCGACACGGATGAGACTGCGTACCTCACGCACCACGGGCAGCGCCTCCAATGCATCAACTGCAGCAGATGCCGCCGCATGAGTGACGACATGGGTCACCGCGACGATCTCGGCATCCCCTTCCTCCGTCCAGCGTGCCTGGATCACGGACTTGAGACTGACTCCAGCACGTCCGAACGTCGTTGCAATCTCGCCAAGAACGCCCGGCTCATCCGCAACAACGAGGCGCAGATAGTAGGATGACTGCGTCTTTTCTACAGGGCAGAGCTTCTTCTTTTCCCCGACTTTGTAGCTCATCCGACCTGTCGTGTCGGAGACAATATCACGCGCAATCTCGATGATGTCTGCGACCACCGCCGACGCCGTAGGCAGCGAACCCGCGCCGCGTCCGTAGAACATCGCGTCTCCAATAACATTTCCGCGCACAAAGATCGCATTAAACACGCCGTTCACCGAGGCGAGCGGGTGCGTCTTCGGCAGGAATACGGGATGCACACGAACATCGATCCCCTCCTCTGTATCGCGGCCAACCGCAAGGAGCTTGATAACGTATCCGAGGTTGAGTCCATACTCAATGTCATCCTCGGTAATATGCGAGATCCCCTCAACAGAAACGTCCTTGAACCCAATCACTGTATCGAATGCAAGTGAGGCGAGAATTGCGGCCTTGCGCGCCGCATCAAGCCCATCCACATCCGCTGAGGGATTCGCCTCTGCATATCCCTTCTCCTGGGCGCGGCGCAGAACGGCATCATAGCTGACATGTTTTTCTGTCATCTTTGTCAGCATATAGTTCGTTGTTCCGTTGACGACCCCCATGATCTCTGTAATCTTGTTGGCAGTCAGGCATTCTTTAAGCGGTTTGATGATAGGAATGCCGCCGCCGACACTCGCCTCATAGAGAAAGTCCACATTATTCGCATCTGCTGCAGCATAAAGTTCAGACAGGTGCTGTGCAATAACATCCTTATTCGCCGTAACAACGTGCTTGCCGGCCGCCATTGCCTGCAGCATATAATCCCGAGCTGGCGTGATGCCGCCCATAACCTCGACAACAACAGAGATTTCATCGTCTCTTAGAATTTCATCGAAGTTATCTGTCAGGACAATCCCATCTAATTCAGGACGATATTTTTTTGCATCACGTACAAGAATCGTCTTGATTTCAATGCGTGCACTGCTGCGTCCCGTGATTGTCTCCGCATTCATTGCGAGTGTACGCACAACACCCGATCCAACTGTACCCGCTCCAAGGAGAGCAATTTTGATTGTATTCACCGAATTTCATCCCCCATATCAGTCTTGCCCGATCATTTCAAGCTATCATCAATCCTAACAATGGACTCCCTAATGGTATAGAAAGCCTCAGCGAGCAGACAGTTAAAGTATACCATAGGTGAATATAATCACCAAATGAGAGCATAAATTAAATTTTATTCTCCGTACCATTCATCAGGCGCTTGATATTCTCACGATGACGAACGATGACGAGAACAGCAGCTATCATGGTGAATATAATGTATTCCATTGGATAAGAGAAGAGTACGGCAAGGATAGGTGTTAGAAAGCCCGCAACGACCGACCCCAGAGAAACATAGCGCGTCACGCAGACAATCGCCAGCCACGTCAGAAAGACAATAGCAGTGACATCCCCCATTAGTACGGCCAAAACACCAAGGGAAGTTGCAACGCCCTTCCCCCCGTGAAAGCGGAGAAAAATCGAAAAGCTATGACCGATGATCGCGAAGAGACCGCCCATCACGGCAGCGAGCGGGGTCCCAACAAAGAACAACCCAAGCATTACGCCGGCCTGTCCCTTGAGGCTGTCTGCAATAAAGACAAGAATGCCGGGAACTTTCCCAAGCGTACGCCATGCATTCGTTGCACCAATGTTGCGGCTCCCGTATTTGCGCAGATCCGTATGCCAAAAGATTTTCCCCAAAATCAGCCCGCTCGGGATGGAGCCGATCAGGTAGGCAAAAATAATGGCAAGGATATACTCCAGCATCATTCTTCCTCCTTGCGCGCACGCACAACAAGGCGAATAGGCGTCCCCTCGAAGCCAAAACTCTCGCGCAGGCGGTTCTCAATGAAGCGCAGATAGGAGAAGTGCATGAGTTCCGGATCATTTACGAAAATGATAAACGTCGGCGGTATGATTCCCACCTGCGTAACAAAGAGAATTTTGAGCTGCTTGCCCTTCTTCGTTGGCGGCGGGTTGACGGAGACTGCATCGCGAATCAGTTCGTTGAGTACACTCGTCTTGATGCGCATGGACTGCTGCTCCGCAACATATTTGACAAGCTCCGTCACGCGTTCAACACGCTGCCCCGTAAGCGCCGATGTGTAGAGTACAGGGGCATACTGGAGGAAGCCGAGCTTCTCGCGCAGATCATCCGTAAAGCGCAGCGTCGACTTATCGTTCTTATCCGGGAAAACATCCCATTTATTGACGACAATGATAACGCCCTTGCCAGACTCGTGGACATAGCCCGCAATCTTCGTATCCTGCTCGAGAATGCCCTCCTCTGCATTGATGACCATGAGGACGACGCCCGCACGGTCAATGGCACGCAGGGAACGCATCACACTGTAGCGCTCCACCGGAAGGGTGATCTTTCCCTTGCGCCGCATACCTGCTGTATCAATGAGAAGGTACTTCGCTCCATCTCGCGTAAAATGTGTATCGATGGCATCCCGCGTCGTTCCTGGAACATCACTGACGATAACACGCTCCTCGCCAAGCAGACGATTCACGAGTGAGGATTTTCCGACATTTGGTCGTCCAACCACGGCGATCGCAATCTCATCCGACTCCGCCTCCTCACCCACGTTCTTCGGAAAAGCCTCCACGATTGCATCCAGCAGGTCACCGAGATTCATTGCATTCGACGCAGAAATGGGAATGGGATCACCAAGGCCAAGAGAATAGAAATCATAAATCAGTGCCTCGCGATCAAAGCTATCGATCTTATTGACCGCAAGAATGACTGGCTTCTGTGTGCGCCGCAGCAGCCGCCCAACCTCTTCATCGGAGGTAGTCAGCCCCGCACGCCCATCGACGAGAAAAAGGATGACATCCGCCTCCTCCATCGCCAGTTCTGCCTGACTGCGCATGGAGCGGAGGATGTGATCGCTCTCATCGAACTCGATCCCCCCCGTGTCAATGATTGTAAATTCGTGATTGAGCCACTCTGCATCCATATAGATGCGATCTCGCGTCACGCCTGGCATATCATCGACGATAGAAACACGCTTCTTTCCGATCTGATTAAAAAGTGTCGATTTCCCAACATTCGGTCGTCCGACTACGGCCACAATAGGCTTGCTCACAACCTTCACTCCTCTCCTATATCCTCAGTGTGCGGCTGCCGGCTTTGTATAGCCCGCATTGCTCTGCCACGTATAGCCGCCGCTCACACGCTCACGGTGATAATTCGCCCAATCTGTAAGCGCCGCACGATAGTCCGTTCCCGTTGCAACCGGCTCAATACGCATGGAGGGAAAAACCTCCCGCATTTCGGCAAGAGAGATGTCATCCAAAAATACATCCTCCCCCTCACGCAGGGCAGAAGCCGGAATCAAAACGCCATCCACCGTGTGTTTGAGAGTTCGCAGAGCCGCAATCATATCATGTCCTGTCAAAAGTCCCGACACATTGACGGTCTCTCCAAAATGCACATTCTCAACCGGCAGAACATGGATGCGCTGTCCGGCCGGGTCCAGCTCCCGTGCCAACCGATCCAGCACAGGAGCAACGCCCGTGCCGCTGATGACCACGAGAGTGGCTTTATCTGTCCTTGCTTCATGGAGTGTACTGGCACGACTCCACTCCTCAATAAAGTTGCGCGTAAGTCCAATGCCATTATCAAGCTGAGGAAATCCATCGTACATCTCGGCGGGTGGAACATCTCGCCCCGCCAGGATGTAAAACTCATCCCCTAGATAGATGAAGGTACGCCCTTCCTCCGCACGTATCTTCCGCTGCCATGATTCTACCTGATCGATCACACATGCAGCGCCCGTGCGGTCAAACTGAACGAGTGGAAACGGATCTGTACGATGCTTTGTGAGTCCAACAGGTACGATTGCAAGAGAGAGTGCATGTGGACGACGTGCTGTAATATCTCGTATTGTCCGCTCAAGTTCCTCTCCATCATTTAATCCATAACAAAGCACAACTTGCGTATGATAGTCGGTCCCTGCCTCTTCGAGCTTTGTGAGCTGGCCTAGGATATCGGCAGCTCCCTTATAGCGGAGCATTTCGGCACGCAGCACAGGGTTTGTACACTGCACCGAGACGTAGAGCGGCGATAGATGAAAGCGTTCAATGCGTAAGAAGTCTGCCGCTCCCATATTCGTCAGTGTCACAAAATTTCCATAGAGAAAGGAGAGACGATAGTCATCATCCTTGATGGAGAGACTATGGCGCATATCCGGTGCAATCATATCGACAAAACAAAAATAGCAATGATTCGCACAGGGACGAATCCCATCAAAAACTGCGCTCTCGAACTCCACACCGAGCTCCTCGTCATAGTCCTTGTCGAACGCGATCACTTCCTGATCTCCATTCGAGTGCTCGACGAGGAGTTCAATCTCCTCATCCGCCATTGCAAAACTGAAGTCAATGATGTCACGCAGGGGCATATCGTTCACCGAGAGAATCTTATCCCCCGGTACGAGTTCCAGTTCCTCGGCAATACTCCCCTCCAAAACACGCAAAATAACGCCCGGATATCCTTTCGCCATACATCCTCCTTCCTACAGAGATACATCAGCAGCCATAAGCATAAGATAAGCGATTATAACACATTCCTACAATCCTTACAACGATAAGGAGAATACATAACATCTTAATATATCTTTACAAAACATTGGGTTTCATGTAAACTAAATAGGAAATCATGCTGTATAGTCTGCTCTTTTTGTGTTCTAAGCAGTTGTCACATATTAAAAGAACACGGCGATGGAATGGAATAAGGGGAAAACGATGCTACGACTTCCTGTCTCAAAGTTAAAGGATGGTATGGTACTTGGGCAGAGTCTGTTCAATACTGCAGGAGGCAGTTATCTTGTAAAGGGTCAACCGGTTACGATTGATTATATCCGTCGTATGCATCAGCTTGGGATTCAGGCAGTTACCGTGACCTCTATGGATCCAACATACAAGATCCCTCCGCCGCCCGATGTCATTGAGGAAAAAACACGCGTCAATGCCATCGGTGCCGTATATAATACGTTTCAATCCATCGAGGAAAATGGCACACTCGATATACCAGCACTCCAAAAGGTAACCGATTCAATTGTCTTCAGTCTCTTCGATAACCATGAGAATCTTGTCCAACTCACAGACATTCGTACACACGATGCCTATACCTTTGCACATAGCGTGAATGTCGCCGTCCTCTCTGCCATGATGGGCATGCTTTGCCATCTGCCCAAAGAAGACCTCTCGCTCATTACGCTTGGCGGTCTCCTGCACGATCTTGGAAAAATCGAAGTGCATACAGACATTCTCAACAAAAACCGCAGTCTGAGCAACAGCGAGTTCGACATCATGAAAAAACACCCTGCAGACGGTGCGCGGCGTATCTTGAAGATGGCCGGACTCCCAAAGTCGAGCATCCTCGCAGCGATTGCAGGCCAGCACCATGAGCACATTGATGGAACAGGCTATCCTCGCGGGATCAAGGGGGATGAAATGCATCGCTTCGCAAAAATTGCAGCGATTGCGGATGTCTATGATGCATTGACAAGTGAGCGCCCCTACAAAAAAGCATATATGCCGAATATCGCATACAACATCATGCACAACATCAACAAGGGCCAATTCGATCCAAAGTTATTGGAGCTGTTCTTCAACAACGTCGCACTTTATCCCGAAGGCTCGGTACTCAAGACCACGTTTGGATTTGCCGTTGTAAAGGAAAGCAAGTTTGGACGCACAACAACGCCCATCATTATACTCTTCGCCGATCCCAACGGGAAGCTGCTCGATCACCGCACAGAGATTGACCTCTCCGAAGAGCGTGACGGTGCCGCCTCCATTCAAGTCGTTCCAACCGGCAACGATCTTTACCATTTCATCCATGAGCTTGGCGTAGATCCCTCCTACTATTTAAAGGAGGCACGTGACAAAGACAAGGCAGCAGAAAAGCCCTCCTCTAAGAAGCCCATGCCTCGACGCACGCGAATGCGCTCATACTGAACCATACAAAAGGAAAACCGATAGCAAAGTGCCGCTTCAGCGTTCGATCACAAGATCGACCGTTGGAGCGGCACTTTGCATATTCGCCTTTTTCCTATTTGCTGTCCAATATCCTTTTTGCCATTGCCTCCGCCGTCATACAGTCTCCCACAGAATAGCCGATGGATTCAAGTTTCTGACCGAGTTGGAGCAGATGCGGAGCAGCAAGCGACGCCCGCGCAAGGAGCTCATCGCACTGAAAGAGTGTACGAGGTGTTCCCTCACCGATCACACGTCCTCCCGCAAGAATAATCATGTGATCTGCCACACGTAAAATATCCTCCATGCTGTGTGATACGAGAACAATGCTGACATTCCGCTCACGATGCAGCATTGTGAGCATGGAGAGCAGTGACTCCCGTCCGCGTGGATCGAGTCCCGCTGCTGGCTCATCGAGCACAAGATAACGCGGTGCAAGTGCGAGGACGCCTGCGATCGCTACCCGCCTGCGCTCCCCTCCAGAGAGGGCAAACGGTGAGCGCGTACAGTAAGCCTCCGGCAGGTGCACAAGCTCCATCGCCTCTCGGACACGAATCTCGGTCTCGGATTCCGAGAGGCCCTGATTGCGCGGGCCAAAAGCGATATCCTCATAGATGGTCTCTTCAAACAGCTGGTGTTCTGGGTATTGAAAAACCATACCTACACGGAAACGTGCCTTTCGTGCCTCCTCCTTCTCCCTTTTGGATCGTCCGTGAAGAGGTATGCCATCCACCAAGACGCGTCCCATCGTCGGCTCTAGGAGTCCGCCGATCAACTGCATGAGCGTAGACTTCCCCGCACCTGTCTCCCCCGCAATCGCGGTAAAGGATTTCTCTGCAATCGTCAGAGAAATATCATTGAGCGCAGTGTGCGAGAGCGGGGTATGCTCCATGTATGTGTAGGAAAGCGATTCTATCTGGATAGACACTGCAGCAGCTCCTCATCCGTTAATATATTTTGCGGGAGATCCCAACCGCCTCGACGCAGCCGCTCTGCCAAATCGGATGCAAGCGGTACATCGAGTCCGAGTGAGCGAACTTTTTCTGGCTGAGAGAAAATTTTATGCGGCGTTCCGTCCATAACAATGCGCCCCGCCTCCATCAAAATGATACGATCCGCCGCAATCGCCTCTTCCATGAAGTGGGTAATGTAGACTATCGTCATCCCATGCTCCTTGTGCAGCTTTTTTACGGCATGCAAAACTTCGTATCGACCGCGCGGATCGAGCATAGCCGTCGGCTCATCGAGGACAAGGCAATCTGTCTGCATCGCAATCGCCCCTGCGATGGCAATGCGCTGTTTTTGACCACCCGAGAGAAGATGCGGGGCGGCCTGTGCGTATTTCTCCATGCCCACAAGCGCGAGTGCCTCCTCCACGCGTGTACGGATCTCTGCTGGCGAAATGCCGAGGTTTTCCGGGCCAAAGGCGACATCATCTGCGACAACTGCAGCAATGAGCTGGTTATCCGGATTTTGGAACACCATGCTGACCTCTTGTCGGATATCCCAGCGGTGCTCTTCATCCTTGGTATCCCACCCACGCACGAGACAAGTCCCCTCCGTCGGGAGCAGGAGTGCATTCAGATGACGCGCAAGCGTCGACTTTCCGGATCCATTTGCCCCAAGTACTGCCACGAACTCCCCCGCACGAATGGAAAGGTTAATACCGCAGAGAGCCTCATGCTCCTCTTCTTCTCCGCTTTGATAGGTGTGCGTTACATCGTTGAGTACAAAAAATGCGTCAGATTGTGTCATTTCAATCATCTCACTCCCCCTTCGCAAGCACCTTGAGGTGCACGCGGAATGTCGTCCCCTTGCCCATCTCACTCTCTACCGAGATCGTGCCGCCGTGCGCCTCGGCAATCTCACGCGCGATGGCCAGTCCAAGACCATTCCCCCCCATACGGCGCGAACGTGCCTTATCCACACGATAGAATCGATCAAAAATGCGCTCCTGATGATCCGGCGCAATCCCAATGCCGGTATCAGCAACGGAGATCTGCACGCCCCCCTTTTCCTCTTGAACACAGACAGATATATGTCCTCGCTCTGGTGTATATTTGACCGCATTATCCACGAGAATCAGAATCAGCTGCCTGATTTTCTGTTCATCAGCGTTGATCTCCACACGTTTTGGAAGGACTTCATCGATCACAATATCCCTCTTCTCAGCAAATGGCCGCATGATACGAACGGTTTGCTGTGCGGCTGCAACGAGATCCATCCGCACGGGTTTGATCTGATTTGCTTTTCCATCTGTACGCGCCACTGTAAGGAGATCGCCGACGAGTTTAGTCATCTTCTTCACCTCATCGCGAACATCCTCAATGACCTGCTTCAAAAAAGGTGATGTGATAGAGGGATCACTTCGCAGGAGGTCCGCTGAGGCGAGAACAACGGCAAGCGGAGTACGAAGCTCATGCGATGCATCTGCCGCAAACTGACGCTGGCGCTCATAGGCCTCACGTACCGGCTTCATTGCGCCGCCAGAGAGCACATAGCCAACGGCAGCAGCGAAAATAAGTGCCAGACTGCCAAGGATGGCAAGCGCCCATGTCGCCTTTTCCATACCGTTATACATAGCAGTGACATCTTTGCCGACATAAACCGTCTGCATCGGCAGCGGCGGGCTAAAGACAGTCTGCGCCGTCATCATCACCTTCGTCGGCGTACCACGCTCATTGGTCTTTGTAAAGACACGCACCTCTCCCTCAGGTGCATCCCATGCGGCTACAATGTCCAAGACAAACGATTCGATGCGAAGGGATGCGCGTGAAAAGCTGACGAGGCGCCCCTCTCCGTCGAAAACATAGTAGAAAAGCCGGTCGTTCGTGCTGCGGTAGAGCAGGGACTCATCGATCTCCGTATCTGCATGAAGGACATAGTATGCCTGGGACTCTGCAACGCTGTCCGCTGTGTCGAGCAGCTCACGTGCCTGCTCCGAAGTGATCGCCCACTCCATCGTCTTGTGCATGGCAAAGAGGAGGACAATGACCAGTCCTCCCATGACAAGCGCATAGCGGAGCATAAGACGCAGGCGACTGCGTCCGAATACATTCTGCTCATTCAATACGGGGTCTCCAACTTATATCCAATGCCGCGAATTGTCTTGATGGCATCGCCCTCCCCCGCTGCATCCAGCTTCTTGCGCAGCATCTTCATATAAGAGTCGATGTTGTTTGAACTGACATCCGCCTCAAGCCCCCAAATGCGATCAAGGATGATGTCACGCGGCACCACGATGCCGATGTTCTGTGCGAGGAGGTCAAAGAGCTGAAACTCACGCGGTGAGAGCTGAATCATCCTTCCATTCTTCTCAAGGATGTTCGCCGTACGATTCAGTTTGAATCCGCCGATCTCATCCACCTCGTGCTGAATGCGCTGATTTGCACGGCGTCCAAGCGCACGCAGGCGTGCGAGCAGCTCCGAGAACTCGAACGGCTTGACGAGATAGTCATCCGCCCCCGCATCGAGTCCCGTCACGCGATCCTCCACCGAGTCCCGCGCAGTGAGCATGAGAATTGCACGGTCATAGCCGCTGCGGCGCAGACGCGCACATGCATCGACTCCCGTTTCTCCTGGCATCATCCAGTCGAGAATCAGAATATCATACTCTGTATAAGTCGCATACTCATAGATGTCTTTTCCGTCCGTCACCCATTCTACCTCGATCTCATTCTGCTCGAGCATATATTGGATGAGCTTTCCAAGCCGCAGATCGTCTTCGGCAAGCAATACGCGCATCATATCATCTCCCCGTTTTTTCTTATGCAAAATTATATGCAAATGGGGTGAAAGATAGCTGAAAAATCGGATCCATTAGCTCCGTTCCACATGTTCCACTGCAATCATACGATAGAATACCAGAGCCCCCAGGCCATAGCCCGTCAACATGACAATCCCCATTGGAATCGCCGTATGATCTCCCGCAATCCCCACCAAGGGCATCATGCAAGCACCGAGGAGCATAGAGAAGCATCCGATGAGTGCCGAGGCGCTGCCCGCATTTTCCCCCTGCCGGGACAGTGCAAGTGAGAAACTCGCAGTCCCCATGACCGAGAGCGGGACGATCGTAAGAAATAGTACAACGAGAATCACGGCAAGCGGCGCTGAGAAACAGAATCCTGCAAGCAGCAGGACACTCCCAAACAGCGGCACAAGCACGGAATACTTCAGCATGACAATATCCGGAACCCGCCCCGCAAGACGCGCGGGCAAAATGCCTGCGAGCAGCAGCCCAGCCCCAATCACAGCAAAGATTATGCTGTAACCCTGCGGAGAAACCGCATAGATGTTTTGAAAGACAAACGAAGAACCGGAAAGATAGGAAAAGAATGCGCCAAATACAAAGCACTGCAGGAGACAGTGCCCGAGAAAGTACCGATTGCGCAGAAGCGTCGGAAACTTTTTCAGCGAATCCGTCATATTGGCGCTGCGTGCCTCCTGTGGAAGGGTCTCCTGATAGATGAGTGTAGCCCCTGCGAGAAATACACCGATGATCGTCAGGAGCACAAAGGCTGCACGCCAATTAGCAAAGAGCAGAATCTGTCCGCCGATGACAGGCGCGATGATCGGCGCAAATCCGTTTATCATCATGAGCACGGCAAAGAATCGCGTCAGCTCTGCTCCCTCGCAGACATCACGCGCAATCGCACGCGCGATGACGATGCCGCTTGCCCCCGCAAAGCCGGCACAGAAACGGAAAAACAAGAAGAGATGAATGGCCTCCGCGAGTACGCAGCCAAGGGTCGCTCCGATAAAGACCAGCATCCCGATAAAGAGCGGTCTGCGCCGCCCAAGAAAATCACTCATGGGACCTGCAAGAATCTGACCAAGTGCCATACCGAGCGTCGTCATCGTCAGCGTCATCTGCACAAGCGAAGTCGAGACGCCGAAATCCGCCTGAACCTCAGGCAGAGCGGGCAAGTACATATCCGTCGAGAGCGGTGCAATCGCTGTCATGAGCCCGAGAAAAAACGTCAGCCAAAAACGGCTGCGTGCATCCATGATCATAGATTCTCCCTCCTGTTTCATCCCTCATGCACGTTGCAGGAGATATCCTCGGAGGGCGAAGTTTTCTTGTTCTTTCGCGCCATAAGCCACGCCTTCATAGTCTCCCAGATGGCCGTTGCGATGACGATTCCCGCCGCAATCGAGACGGCATAGAGGAACGTCTTGAGTCCCTGCGTGCCGAACATTCCCCAGTCCGCAGAAACAGCATAGAACATCGTACGGTAGAGCGATCCGCCGGGCACCATCGCAATGACACCGATGATGAGAAAGATGGTTGCAGGACATTTATAGAAACGCGCCAAAATCTCCGCTGCAATCGTGGCAAATACCGCTCCTGCAAAATAGCCCGCGAACTCATTCCAGTCGAGCGCCAAGAACAGAATCGTAAATCCCCATGCCAGCATACAGACGACGGCACCCATCACCGCATCCTTAATATGTCCGTGCCAGAGCAGATGAAAGCAGAAGCCCCCGACAAACGAGGTTAAAAGGTAGACCCACGTTGTCGTCTCGAATGCAATGATGGTACCAGTCGCACTGAATGCAAATCCCGTCGCAATGAGGAGGCTAAGGATGAATGCTTCCGCGCTCTTCAGGAGTCCGGAGATCGTCTCCTGGCTAAACATATCGCGGATCGAGTTCATCAGTGCAAGTCCTGGAATCACAGGCATGATATTGCCCATGTTGATCGCGGCAGGATGAATATCAAGCCCTGCCCACATAAAGGAATTTGCAAGCATCCCGCCGACAAAGCTGAGCAAAACGAGTGCAAAATACGGATTGAGTTTTGTCTGACCGAGCAGATATTGAACGAGACGCAGGAGCACTCCTACAATGCCCGCACAGACGGCATCCTCCAAGCGCCCCCCAAAGAAAGCCGAGAAACTGGCAGCGATCACCGCCCAGTAGAACACCGACGCCTTGAGGGAAATCGTGTCCATCGTATCGATCTCTCGGATACGTGCCTTAATCTCATCGGATGTCATGGGGCTTGCACAGATTTCACGGGAGAGCTGATTCAGCGCCTTGAGACGCTGAAAGTCAAAGTTCTGCCCCGGCACACGCCGCATCTGTGTAAGCACTCCAATATCTGCTCCGCGCAGTGTCACGACAATGCTGGATGTAATGACCATCACATCCACATGACGAACACCGTACGCACGGCATATAAAGTTGATCGTCCGCTCCACTCGACTGACCTCAGCGCCTGTCACGAGCATACGCTGACCAATGTCAATCGCACGCTCAAGGATGTTGTTGATGTTGATTCTTGCAGTTTCATTCGTCATAATGAACATAGTTATAGCATGACTCAGCCCTCTTGTCATCTACTTCAAAAAAAATATTGCATCTTTTCCCAAAAAATAAAAGCAGCCGATTGCTCAGCTGCTTGAAGTATAGCGTCATCCCTGACTTGCCTTTGCCTTTTCGCGCTCATTGACAATGTGGTTGTAAATCAAAACGAAAATGAGCAGCCCGCCCCATATAATCTGACGGTAGAAGTTCGAAATGCTCTCATACATATTGAGCCAGCTCGAAATCATCTGCACAATCAGGACGGCAACAATGACCCCTTTCATGTTTCCTTTTCCACCGTACGGATCAATTCCGCCGAGAACTGCGATCAGGATTGCCTCCATCAGATAGGAAGCACCATAGTCTGCCTTTGCTGAGTTGAAGCGGCCAAGCATAATCAGGCCGGCAGCAGCACTCAGTACCCCGCTGATCATATAATTCGCCAGATAGAGGCGCATATTATTAAATCCAGAGAACGCAGATGCCTTCACACTCGTTCCAAGCATACGAAGTTTATAGCCAAGTGTCGTCTTCTCCATGATGAACGTTGCTGCGGCTGCAAAAACGACAAAGATAACGAGCGGCATGGGAATACCTAGGATTTTGGCGGACATAGTCCCCGCAATTTGAGGCGGAAGTCCGCCCAAGGTACTGCCATTGGTCAGAACAATGGCGCTTCCCATAAAGAGTGCCTGCGTTCCGAGTGTAGCAAGGATCGGCGTAATCCCAACTACTCCGACGAGAAAGCCATTCAGAGCACCGCACAACATACCAAAGAGCAGCGCTCCCAAAAAGGAGAGAAGAATAATAGTGACGACCGTGCCCTCCGAAGTCTCGGGGGTAATTATCACAGGGAGCACCTTTGCAACAAGCACGGCAGACAGATTTGCAACTGCTACAACACTAAGATCAATGCCAGCCGTATAAAGGGTAAATGCCATTGCAATTGCCATCAAACCAAATTCTGGAAACTGCTTTCCCATGGACTGGAAATTCGATACGCTAAGAAACAGGGATCCCTTTAGAATGGAGCAGAAAGCAAAGACGACAAGAAACACGATAAACATGCGCATGAGATTTTTGTCTCTGCGGAAAAGCTGCTGTAAAGCTTCCATTATTGCTTCCCTCCTTCTGTATCGGATATTTGAACTGTGAGTTTTCGGTTATTGCGCTTCATTTGCAAGGCCGAAACAGCAGTGCCGATAATAATGACAGCTCCCGTAAAGACCTTTTGCCACGTTGTCGAGATATCGAGGAGGATCAAGCTGTTGTCCATCACAGTAAGGAGAGCCATACCGAGAAGAACCCCCCATACAGTCCCCTTTCCGCCCTCCATACGGACCCCGCCAAGCACACAGGCCGCGATAACCGTAAGCTCAAGGCCTTCAAGGTTGTTAGGATGAACTGCAAGCAGCATGGTAGAGCGCAAAACACCAATGAGCCCCGCCATACATCCAGAAAATGCATAGATGAACACGATTGTCTTAAAAACCTGGAATCCGGCGCGCTGGGCAGCCTTTTCATCCCCGCCGATCGCATAGATACCGCGGCCAAGCATGGTGCGGTTCAATATAAACCAGCCCGCAAAGATCAAGAAAATCATGAGAATAATCCCGACGGGCATATCCGAGGTGAGTCCTGAGACAGGGTTCGTCACAGAAAAGAGCTTCATTTGCCCCAATTCATACAGCGGTGCGCAGAGCGGATATTCTCTTGACTTGAATACCCCCTGCATAATACCAAAGCAAATACTGCTCGTTCCAAGGGTCACAATCAGTGCGGGGAAGCGAAAACGAGCAATGATATAGCCGTTAACGAGACCAACAGCAAGACCAATGAGCATCGCCGCCGCAAAAAAGAGAAGCGGATTATCCGTCATCTGCTCCATACGCGAGCAAACAATAAACATAGACATGGAGGCAATCGCCGGAAAAGAAACGTCAACGCCTCCCGTAATGATGACAAACATCTCGCCAATGCAGAACATTGCAGGCACCGAGAAGGCGCGTAGCAGATCGACAGCATTGTTTCCGGTAAAGAACTGACCGCTTTTTGCTTGAATCATAAAGCAGAGGAAGAGCAATACAAGACCTACATAAAATTCGGTCGATGTAAAAATCCGCTTTTTCATGCGACATTCCCTCCTTCATGAGCAAGCTCCGCAAGGGTGCTCTCCTCAAGCCCGTCCGTGGAAAGAGATGCGGCAAGCCGCCCCTGACGCATGACCATCACCCGATTACAGTTGATCAACACCTCCGGCAGGTCATCTGATATGATGAGAACCGTGAGCCCTTCTCTTGCGAGCTTGCGAACGCGTTCATAGATATCGAACTTAGCGCCAATGTCCACGCCTACGGTTGGGCCGTTGAGAATCAGTACATTCAAATCAATTGCAAGCCATTTCGCAAGCACGCATTTCTGCTGATTGCCGCCCGATAGTGTGCCAACGGGATCCTCAACATCATGCAGGGCAATGGAGAGTTCCTTTTTCCAGTGCAGAGCCATCTCGTCGATCTTTTTCCGATCAACGGCGCCAAATGCATTGGCGTATTCACTCCACTTTTCCGTAGAGATATTATCTGATATCGGCTGGCTCAAAAACAGCCCCTCTGTGACACGATCCGGAGGCAAATAGCCGATTCCGTTTTCTATTGCATCGCGAATACACCTAATCTGCGCAGATTTTCCATTGATCTTGATCTCGCCGCTCTGCGCCTGATGATATCCAAAGAGCGCCTCGGCAAGTTCCGTTCGTCCAGATCCCAAAAGGCCCGTAATGCCGACAATTTCCCCTTTTTTCAGCTGAAAGCTCACATCTTTGAAGCCGTTTTCAAGATACAGATCCTTGACCTCAAGGACCGTAGGAGCATCTTTCTCCTCGTAGGAGAAGCGCTGCGTAACGATCTCTCGGCCCGTCATATAGTATGTGAACTTATCCTGATTGAGATCTTTCGTACTTCCCTCTGCAACATTATGTCCGCTGCGGAAAATTGTAAACCGTTCCGCAATCTCAAACACCTCATCCAGTTTATGCGAGACAAAGAGAACGGCGATACCGCGCGACTGCAGATCACGAATGAGGCAAAAGAGCGTCTCTACTTCCTTTTTTGTCAAACCGGTGGTCGGCTCATCCATAATGATCAAACGAGCATCATTGAGGAGAGCTCGACTGATTGCAATCATTTGACGCATGCCAAAGGTGAGATTTTCAACGAGCTCATCGAGATCAATCGTCATATTGATTTTGGAGAGTGCCGCAAGCGCAATCTCCCGCATACGCGCCTTATTTACAAATTTACGCCCCGATGCGACCTCCATATTCAGCGCGAGGTTCTCCTGAACAGTCAAATTGGGAAAGAGCGACAAATCCTGATAAATGACCTGAATTCCGTTTGTTATGGATGTCTGCGGTGTCATTCGGTCAAATATTTTTCCGTCAATTTCCAAAGTACCGGCATCCGGCGTATAGAATCCAGAAATAATATTGATAATAGTTGACTTTCCGCAGCCATTCTCCCCTGCGAGGCAGTGAATTTCTCCCTTCCGTATTGAGAGGTTCACACCGTCAAGAGCCTTGACGCCGCCGAAGTATTTCTTAATACCTGTCGCCCTCAAAATGTAGTCAGACAAATCCCGCTCCTCCTTCCAAATACAACAAATACAGCAAAAGCGCAGAAGCCCGCCATGGACTGCCGCGCTTTTGCAGGGACATCCTATTGATTAGAAGTTGTAGTTATCGACATTATCCTTGTTAATCGCAATCCAGCCTGCGCCCATGAAGAGATGCGGATTCTCCGGGCTGACCTGGAGCTTGCTGTACGACTTCAGACCAAGATCCATGCCGTCCTGCGGGGTCTTTCCCTCGAGGATCTGACGTGCAAGGACGCACATAGCATACCCAGCCTCTGCAGGATCCCACAGCGTAATGTAGGAGAGCGAGCCGTCCTTGATCAGCGTGCGGCACTCATTCGGCATACCAGTTCCGACAACGAACACCTTGCCCTTCAGTCCAAGCTCATTGATCGCACGCGCAATGCCCGGCGTATCCATGGAGCTGGTTCCAACAAATCCGGTGACCTCGGGATGTGCCTTGATGACTTCCTTCGCAACCTGATATGCCTTCTCCGAGTTGTTCTGAGACTCGACACGCTTCGGGTTGTCAAGCAGCTTCACATCGGGATACTTCGCCATCTGCTGTGCAACAGCACCATTTGCCCACTCGTTCTGCGAAGCGTTCGTGAGATGAGCAACCATCGTCGTGTAGATGCCCTTGCCGCCCATTGCCTCCTGGAGCTTATCCATGATGAAGGCACCATATCCAGCGTTGTTAAATGCCTCGAGATCATAGTCTGCATTCTTGCAGGTAGAGCCCTCATGCGTAATAACAAGAATTCCCTTGTCACGTGCTTCCTTGAGGACAGGATCACACGCTGCAGGATCCACCGGAACAACGCAGAGTGCATTGATATCCTGGTTGATAACATCCTGGATAACCTGAACCTGCTGCGCCGCATCCGTTGCTGCCGGTCCCTTCTGGTAAGCATTGATCCCGGTGTCAGCCGCGTACTGCTTCACGCCTTCTTCCATGCGCGCGAACCAGCCGTTGGAGGAATCCTTAACGACAACGGCGATCTTCCAGTCCTTCTTCTCACCCTTCGTCGCAACATCCGTCGTCTCAACGACACGTGCCACTGAAGCCTTGTCCGCCGGGGCAGCAGCCTGTTTCTCACCGCCCCCGCCGCATCCGGCAAAGGACAGGCAGCAGGTAACCCCAAGAGCTACTGCCAAGAGTTTCTTTTTCATGTTCATGATAAAATCCTCCTTGCTTTATACACCGGGAAAGACAAAATTGTATTTCCCTACATAACACCTTTTTGCAAAATTACGCAACCATAGGGCTGACGCTCCCCTGTTGAGATCGTCACAAAAGCTGTCTTTGCCTTATCGTAGAAGCTAAAACGGTCAATAAAACCAACGCAGTCCTCGCCCTCGGGCACGTTGTCCTTGACAGCAGCGATAAAATCATCCCAAACCTTTGGACGACCGATCTTCGCGCGCATCTCGTCCATCACATCCATAATCAGCACAGGATGTTTTTCATACTCGGTATCAAGCGGCATAAGCTTCAGGATGCCATCGAGCATCTCCGCGGCACCAATACCGTCGGCATTGATTGTAATGCCATTTTTTGCCATGGACACCGCCGGATAGAAATCATCCGCAATCACGACGAGATCTCCATGTCCCATGTCTGCCAGCGCCTTCAAAAGGTCTGGACTGATGCACTTTGGAATACCTTTTAACATAAGCATTGCCTCCAATCCAATATCAGCTCATGGATATGAAAGAAAAGAATACGCATGATTACTCGATGTTGCGGTGACGGCTCTCCATTGTTTCGGGGGTCTCATGAAGGCGGTCCGTCAACATGATTGCCAGGATATCAAAGAGAAGAAAGAGATGCTGCTCGAAGAGATTTCCCATCGGCTGTTCCGACGGAATAGTACGTGGATCCTTTCCCTTGTATACCATTGCAGGAACGAAGAGACAGGCATCTGCTTCGGACGGTGTGCGCTCATTCGGGGCGCCTGTGATAACAAGACGCCGAGCGCCAGTCCGTCCTGCCTGGTCCAGCAGATAGTCAATATGACCAATACACCCAGAACCGTTGACTGCAATAAAGAGATCTCCAGTCTTCATCCCCGGAGTCGTATCATCCCAGAGCCAATGTGTCTCTTTGCCAAGATGCATCAGCCGCATGGCGAATCCACGCGATGCAATTCCCTCTCGTCCGGCACCAGTAATGAATATGCGCTTGGCTGAGGCAATTTCCCTCATTGCACCGTCAAGCTCCTCCGTGGACTGTGCTGCAAAAACATTTTTGTGCTCAAGAAGTATCGTTTGATAAAGCGCTTCATAGCTTTTCATCTTTATGATTCTCCTCTCCACTTTTCAGAACCTCGTAAAATTAATTTCGTCGGAAGAAAGATCTCATGACGTCCAGAGGCCTCTGAGCTTTCCCCCTCTTCCGCCTCAATTCGACGCGTAAGAAGGTCAATCGCATTACGCCCCATGCGGTAAACATCCCGATCGACAACGCTGAGAAAAATTCCTCCGTAATAAAGCATCTCGATCTCGTCAAATCCGATCATGGAAACATCTTTGCCCAGCTTCATTCCAGACTCTCTAAAATATCGGAGGCATCCGAGCGCCGTCATATTATTCGAGGCAAATACCGCGGTCGGAGGAGACTCCTGCTCCATCATTTGATGCATCACAGCATAGGCACGCTCCTGGTGAAAATCCCCCTGTGCAACGTATCGCATATCGACCTTCAGATTCCACTTAGCAAAAGCGGCCTGATATCCGAGCCACCGTTCGTTCCCCGGGCGGGAATTCTCGGGACCACGAATGGTAGCAATGCGGCGATGTCCTTCCTCCAGCAGACATTCTACTGCATCCATTGCCCCACGAAAGTCTTCCGTAAACACCCCATCAAAACGACCATGCTTGAGACTGCGGTCAATCAGAACAACAGGAACCCCCGCGTTCTCGAGTGCAAGGAGCCGCTTGCACGTTTCTTCGTTATCGGCATCCACGGGGATAACTAGGACGCCGGAGAGGCGCTCTGTCTTTACCGAATCGAAGAATCGATGCTCCTTTTCAATATTGTCATCTGTTCCATAGAGAAAAATGTTGTAACCACTTTCATCAGCCGCATTTGTAATACCACGCAGCAGCTGTGAGAAGAAGGGATTCTCTATATCTGGTATCAAAAAGCCAATATTTCCAGTGTTTCCCGTACTGAGTTTTCTTGCTATAGCGTTCGGTGTATAGTCAAGTTCTGCAATGGTTTGCAGAACCCTTTTCCTCGTTGCTTCTCTGACATGAGGACTGCCATTTAATACTCGCGACACCGTCGCCGAGGAAACCTGCGCACATCGGGCAACATCGTAGATATTAACACTCATTGCTGCGGCTCCTTTTAGGGACTCCATGCCATCTCCTGAGAATAACTTCACCACATAGGAGGAAAATGAACAGGGATTCCATAAATTTGTAACCGATTACAGCTTTAGTTTATTTGGTTTTTTTAGAATTGTCAACTCAATATTGACCTAATATGGGGCTTTGTTGTTATAAAATTTGGGGCGACTGATTCTTTTTGAGAAAGTCCGCCAATTCTTCTGACGACGGATAGGACATTTGCGTTCCCTTTCGCGTAACACTTAGGGCTGCAAACGCAGAGGCCTTCTGCATTGCAGCAAGAACATCAGAGTCCTGGACATAGGTGCTGGCAAAACACCCAATAAACGCATCCCCCGCACCGGAGGTATCGACAGCATTCACACGGTACGCCTCAACATATTTTTTTTCTTTCTCGGTCATCCAGAGTGCACCGCGCCCCCCCAATGTGACGATCACATTTTTGAGACCTCGCGCGATCAGGGATGCTGCAGCATGCTCCACATCCTCCCGTGTTTCTGTCGGCATCCCAGTAAGAATAGCAAGCTCCGTCTCATTCGGTACAAAGAAGTCACACTCACAAACCTTGTTTATGTCAAGGCTTTTCGTCGCAGGTGCCGGATTCAAAAGAACTGGAATACGGTTCTTTTTTCCAAAAGAGATGGCATGATAAACCGTCTCCAGGGGGATTTCCAATTGAAGAATGATCATCTTGCATTTTTTTAGGTCTTCCTCTGCTGCATCAATATCTGCTGGCAGAAGCTTATTGTTTGCGCCCTTGATGATCAGGATGCTATTTTGTCCGCTCTCATCCACAAAGATTGGCGCAACTCCACTGGACATGCCAGGAACCTTTTGAACATAGGTTGTGTCAATGCCATATTTTTTGAAGTTGGTGATGGTGTTGTCAGCAAAAACATCGCTGCCAACCTTCGTCACCATCAGTACATCGATTCCACAAACGGCCGCAGCGACCGCCTGATTCGCCCCTTTTCCTCCGCAGCCTATCGTAAAGTCAGGAGCCTCAAGCGTTTCTCCGAGAATCGGCATGCGCGTAATATAGGAGGTCAGATCCACCATATTCGAACCAATTACTGCAATTTTCATATCGCGTCCCCCTCTTATCCCGCAACGATCTTAACGCCGCTGCTCGTACCAAGCCGTGTAGCTCCCGCAGCGACCATTTCCTCGGCATCGACACGGCTGCGAACCCCTCCGGATGCCTTGACCCCCATTTTCTCTCCCACCGTTTCGCGCATCAATCGAACATCATCCGCGACGGCTCCGCCTGTAGAAAATCCAGTCGATGTCTTCACGAAATCGGCGCCCGCCTCCTGTGCCAAGCGACAAGCAATGCGCTTTTCTTCATCGGTGAGAAGACACGTCTCGATAATCACCTTTGTAAGCGCTTTCCCTTTTGCTGCATCGACAACACTTTTGATATCAGCACGTACGTAGTCGTAATCCTGATCTTTCAAACGCCCGACAGGAATCACCATGTCGACTTCTTCTGCACCGTCTTCAATTGCCGTTTTCGCCTCGAAAGCCTTTACTTCAGAGGGGGTTGCTCCCTGAGGGAAGCCGATTACAGTACACGTTTTTACACCAGTTCCCTTTAGTGTTTCTGCTGCATAAGAAACCCAGATGGGACTAACACAAACCGACGCAAACTGATATTCTTTTGCCTCTTTCAGGAGTTTATCAAGATCTGCTTTCTGTGCCTCTGTTTTGAGTAGGGTATGGTCAATCATTTTTGCAAAATCCATACGATCCCTCCTAGAAATATTAAGAATTTTCAATGATGAAATTTTAGCATTCTTTTTGTGGATTGTAAAGGCTCTAATATTTTGTCAATGTATCTTTCGCTTCTCCTATTGAATTTCTAAATAAATACAGCAGAACGGCCGAGATCAGCCAATTCTGCTGTATGTCATTTATTCAGCTTTACTCTACGGTAACGGATTTCGCAAGGTTGCGCGGCTTGTCTACATCGCAGCCACGTGTGATTGCTGCATAGTAGGCGAGCAGCTGCAGCGGAATCACTGACAGAATCGGCATGATGAACTCATCCGATGCAGGTACATGCATGACGTGATCGACATATTTCTCAAGTTCCATGTCCCCCTCTGCCGCAATACCGATGACAACAGCATCACGCGCCTTTACCTCTTTGATGTTGGAGAGTGTCTTTTCATAGACGCTGCGCTGTGTCGCGAGTGCAATCACAGGCACTCCCTCAACAATCAGGGCAAGTGTTCCGTGCTTCAGCTCACCTGCTGCATATGCTTCAGCATGGATATAGGAGATCTCCTTGAGCTTGAGTGAGCCCTCAAGAGACACGGCATAGTCGAGACCGCGTCCAATGTAGAAGACATCCTCGTTGAAGCCATATTGCCTAGCAAAGGTCTTGATCGGATCGACGTCGGACAGAATCTCCGAGATCTGTGACGGAATCTCCTGCAGCTGCGTCACAAGCTTTGCCGTACGCTCCTGCGCAATCGCCCCTTTGATCTCTGCCATGTAGAGTGCAAGCATGAAGAAGAGGACAAGCTGCGTCGTATACGCCTTGGTCGAAGCAACGGCGATCTCAGGCCCCGCCCACGTATAGACAACCTGATCCGCTTCACGTGCAATGGAGGAGCCGACCACATTCGTGATCGCAAGCGTCTTTGCTCCACGGCGCTTCGACTCCTTGAGCGCGGCAAGCGTATCGCTCGTCTCACCAGACTGGGAAACGACAATGAGGAGCGTATGCTCATCGACAATCGGGTCACGGTAACGGAACTCCGAGGCAACATCCACCTCAACGAGAACGCGTGCCATTTTCTCGATGTAATACTTGCCCACAAGACCTGCATGATACGCCGTTCCGCAGGCAACGATATAGATCTTGTTGAACGCGTTCAAATAGTCCGCATCCCAAGCAAGTTCTTCGAAGGAAACCGCCTTCTTGTCTGCCGTGACGCGCTGACTCATGGTATCGCGTACTGCCTTCGGCTGCTCGTGGATTTCCTTGAGCATAAAATGCTCATATCCGCCCTTCTCCGCCGCCTCAGCGTTCCACGTAACTTCAAACACTTTCTTCGGCACAGGAGCACCCAGATGGTTTGTCACCTCGACTCCATCTTTACGGACGAGAGCAACTTCTCCATCTCCAAGAATATACGTACGGCGTGTACGAGAAATAATCGCTGGAATATCGGAGGCAATAAAGTTCTCCCCCTCACCAAGCCCAATGATGAGCGGATTGTCCTGCTTCGTACAGATGAGCATGTCAGGATGCTTGCGGCTCATAAATGCGAGCGCATAGGATCCCTCGATCCGCTCCAAAACCGCGCGTACAGCAGCAACAAAATCTCCTGTATAGACCTCCTCTATGAGGTGCACAACGACTTCCGTATCCGTTTCGGATTTGAATACATGCCCCTTTGCGACGAGTTCTTCCTTCAGTGAAAGATAGTTCTCGATGATGCCGTTGTGTACGATGGCAAAGTCGCCGTGGCAATCCGTATGGGGGTGTGAGTTGACATCAGACGGACGCCCATGGGTTGCCCAGCGTGTATGACCGATCCCAAGGCTTCCGACAGGCATATTCCCCTTGATCTTTTCGCGCAGCGCTGCAAGACGACCAACGCTCTTTTCAACGCGGATGTTCTCACCATTGTAAACAGCAATTCCCGCCGAGTCATACCCGCGATACTCGAGCTTCGAAAGACCATCCAACAGAAACTCTGCTGCCTGACGATCCCCAACGTAACCAACAATTCCACACATAAAAAATACCTCCTGACAGAAAAGATTTCTCTCAGGGATTTCGCTCCATCTGCAGCTTTGTCCACAGGATCGCCCCTGTGCTTTTACCACAGACTCTCGACAGAGCGTGCCGGAAGGCATCCGCTGACGGCTCGACAACCTTCTCCTCGTCCTCTGGTACAATCAATTTTATTCCAGAGCCAGCGCTAAGAAATACTTCTTTTCCATAAAAGAAATCCCTGTGCATCGAACGATACACAGGGACATTCTATCTGATATTGCACCAGAAGTCAATTGGTTACGTAGTGACTGAAGCTTCCAATGACAAGCTGCGGGAACTCGTCATGCAGCTTATCCATGAAAACCTTTGTTCCAACAAATTCTTCTTTTGCTTTGGGCATCATCTGAAGAAACAAACTGGGATCGATGTTTAAATTCCGCATCTGTATCATCTGAACCGGCAGTGCACGGAAAAAATCCTGCCATGCCGCAAGCTCCTCCGCACGATCAGTAAAGCCCGGAAAGTGGAGAAGATTCAACGATACATAGACACCATGATCGAGTGCATAACGCAGAGATTCCTTTACATTGCTCAGCGAATAGCTTGCTCGATAGTATGCATCATAACTCTCATCACGTGCACTGATGATGGAGACGCGCAGTGAATCCAGTCCCGCATCTACAATCTTCTTCATCCCCTCGGGAAATCCGGCATTCGAGTTCATATTGATCTGCCCGCGTGCAGTTGCAGCGCGGATTTTACGAATCCCCTCAGCAATACGGTCAGCCGCAAGTGAGGGTTCTCCTTCGCAGCCCTGTCCAAAGCTGATGATCCCATCCGGCGCGATTGATAGGTGATAGATGCCAACCTCGGCAATCTCATCTGCAGTTGGAGAGAAACGAATGCGTTCCTGTGGCGAAGGACAGCACTCTGAACTCTGCAGAGAGATGCAGCCAAGACAGTTTGCGTTGCACACAGGAGAAGTCGGGACCCCGCACTCCCAACGTCGATAAAAAAGATTCTGCGCCGTCAGGCAGTGATAGTTCAGCGAACAGTTGCCCACTTGCTCAACAATGCGGTTGTTCGGCAATTCTTTCATGGTCCGGCGCACCAATTTCTTCAACTCTCTGCCGTTATAATTGGCCGGATCCCACTTTTCGTTCTCATCCGTGTAGATAGCAGCTGTATAGAGTTCTCCGCCGTAAGAGACAACAGCTGTATATCCGTAAAGAGGAAGCGGCGCGGCATTTTCCATGCGATGAAATGCCGGAAGATGCGTGCGCGTATATCCCTGCGGGAGAGTGGCGGAGACAGCCGTCCCTCCGACACTCTGCTCCGTATTTCCGGCCCATCCGACAGCATCATGCCCGGGCATAAACATAAGATCTGCACTCTCTGGCAGCGGAATCAGATCCTCGGGCCTGAGAAGGACATTGTGTGCCCCGATACGTCCGAGTGCCTGAACGCCTTCTGCTTCACGGATATTTCCTCTCAGGTCGGCATAGATTGCTGTAATTTTATTGCGGTGCATCTGCGGGTGCGTTGCTATCTTGCCGGGCTTCATGTATCCCCTCTTGTTTTTTCATCTTTTTCTTTTGCGGATTATATCGGTTCATTGCCAGATCGACACCATCGACAGCGATACATTCTACAGCAGGGGTCAGGTATCCGATCGCCTCGCGAATTCGTACGGCATCCTCAGAAGAAAAGGGAGCAAGGACATGATTGATTACACTCCATCCAGGGAGAGGTCTTCCTATACCGATACGCACACGGGAAAAGTCTTCGCTTCCGATGTGCGCAAGAATCGATTTTATTCCGTTATGCCCACCGGACCCGCCTTTCTTGCGAATCCGCACCGTCCCAGCCGGTATATCCATATCATCATGCGCTACAATCAGATCGTCTGTATCTAATTTATAGTAGGACAGCATCGGACCAAGTGCTTCCCCACTGTTGTTCATATAGGTCATCGGCTTAACAAGGAAAATTTTCTCTCCGCCGATACGTGCCTCAGCAGTCAAAGAAGAAAAGCCTTCCTTCCATGCCCCGGCATTCAGATGAGCTGCCAGTGCATCGACGAGCATAAATCCGACGTTATGCTTTGTGTGGGCATATTCTGTACCCGGGTTGCCGAGCCCCGCAATAATTTTCATAGAATTACTCCTTCGTCGGATCACCGACAATGAAGAGGTATGCAAGCACAACAAGACCGAGTGCAATACGGTACCAGCCGAATGCGGTGAAATCATTCCGACGGATGTAGCGAAGCAGGAATTGAATCGAGAGGATCGATACGATAAAGGCTGTCACCATACCGACACCTAGGATTACGAGTTCTGCACCAGAATAGTTCCATCCGAATTTCACAAGTTTTAGAAAGGATGCGCCAAACATGACCGGGATGGCAAGAAAGAAGGTAAACTCTGTTGCTACATAACGACTAACGCCAAAGATAATACCGCCGAGAATGGTTGCTCCCGAGCGGCTTGTCCCCGGCACAAGAGATAGTACCTGAAACATTCCAATGATGAACGCTGTGAGATAATCTAGGTTCTCAAGACTTTCAACACGCGGTGTGCGCCGCGTGTTCCAACGCTCAACAACAATAAAGAGAATACCATAGAGGATGAGCATGGAGGCAACGACAGGTGCATTCATAAAATGCTCTTCCATATACTTATTGAATGCCAGACCGATCACGGCGGCGGGCAGGCAGGCCACGACGACCTTCCCCCAGAGGTCCAGAATTACACGGCGCTCCGCTTTCGTCTTGTCCTTTTGAAAGGGATTCAGCTTCCCTATATTTAGAACCACGACGGCAAGGATGGCGCCAAGCTGGATCACGACAAGAAACATATCCATGAATGATGTCGAGACATCGAGCCGAATGAACTCATCAACCAGGATCATATGTCCTGTACTGGAGACAGGAAGCCATTCTGTCAGCCCCTCCACGACCCCCAGAATGATGACCTTCAGCAACTCAATCAATGATATATCCACGATAAATATGCTCCTCTTTTGTAGAATCCCGCCTATTATAGCATAGTTCCCTGATTCCTGCACCAAAAAAGGCTGCCGCAGCAGCCTTTTTTCAAACGGCAACAGTCTTATACCAAACCATGGGCAAGCATGACGTCCGCAACCTTTGCAAATGCCGTAATGTTGGCGCCGGCAACGAGATCATCCGGGTCTGCATAGAGTTCGGCGTTTTTCTTTGCACTGCTGTAAATATTCGCCATGATCTTCTTGAGGCGCGTATCTACTTTATCGAACGTCCACTGACGACGCTCGGAGTTCTGCGACATCTCAAGTGCGGATACTGCAACACCGCCTGCATTGGCAGCTTTTGCCGGAGCAAAGAGAACTTTGCTGCTCTGGAAGTACGCAATTGCATCGAGGGAGGATGGCATGTTCGCCCCCTCACCGACTGCCTTGACACCGTTTGCAACAAGCAGCTTTGCTGAGTCGAGATCAATCTCGTTCTGCGTGGCACATGGCAGTGCGACGTCGCATTTTACAGACCATACACCGCTGCAGCCCTCATGATACTGTGCATTCGGATGCGCAGCAACATATTCTTTGATTCGTGCGCGGCGGACTTCCTTGATTTCTTTAACCGCAGCAAGATCGATGCCGTCCGGATCGTAGATATAACCATTGGAATCAGAGCAGGTCACAACCTTTGCACCGAATTCCTGTGCTTTCTCAATTGCATAAATCGCAACATTTCCTGCCCCGGAAACAATGACCGTCTTGCCGGAAAGATCAATTCCCTTCGCATCGAGCATATTCTTCACAAAGTAGAGGAGGCCATACCCCGTTGCTTCCTTACGCGCAAGGCTTCCCCAGTAGTCAATGCGTTTGCCGGTGAGAACGCCGGCATCATAAGAGTTGCGGAGGCGCTTATACTGTCCGAAGAGATACCCGATCTCACGGCCGCCGACACCAATATCGCCGGCCGGAACATCAACATTCGGGCCAATGTGGCGATAGAGCTCCGTCATGAAGCTCTGGCAAAAGTTCATGACCTCGTTGTCCGAACGCCCGTGCGGGTCAAAGTCCGAACCACCCTTTCCGCCGCCAATCGGAAGCCCGGTCAGTGCGTTCTTGTAAACCTGCTCGAATGCAAGGAATTTCAGAATATCAAGTGAAACGCTCGGATGGAAGCGAAGACCTCCTTTATAAGGCCCGATCACGCTGGACATCTGTACGCGGTAACCGCGGTTGACCTGAATATCGCCATTGTCATCGACCCAAGGAACACGGAATGTAATCACGCGATCCGGCTCGATCATGCGCTCCAGGATCTTGTGCTTCTTGTACTCGGGATGCTTCTCCAAAAGGGGAACGACGGATGTCAGAACCTCAGAAACGGTGTTCTTAAACTGCTTTTGATCGGGGTCGCGCTGCGCTACCAAATCAAGAATATCATCTACATACTGCTTCATGTCGGACATGATGTTTCCTCCTTTTGCCTGCTCGATGACTGTTCAACGAACGTGACAGAGTATAGCATAAGGAGCGGAAGTTTGTATAGATCGAAACGTCATGAATACAATATGCACTAAAAATACAAAAAAAGAGATCTCTGCACAACATGCAGAAACCTCTCTGTCTCCTATAAATGATAGGGTTCTCCGCGGCTGATCTTAAATGTGCGATAGAGCTGCTCCACCAGGAAAAGACGTATCAGCTGGTGCGGCAGAGTAAAATGTGAGAACGAAAGTCGCAGGTCGGCAGCACGGCGGACCTCATCAGAGAGTCCGAACGGACCGCCGATCAAAAAAGCAATATTACTTTGCCCCCCAACACCGAGTTGATCGATCTTTGCCGCAAACTCCTCCGAAGAAAACTCCGCGCCTCCGACGTCCAGCACAATGAGATATGCTCCCTGTGGGACTTGTGCCAGCAGACGCTCTCCTTCGCGGCGCAGCGTCTCCTCCTTTTCCGCGGCTGAGGGCCTTTCCTTCATGCGTTCTTCGCCGATCTCTGCGGTTTGGATGTTCGCGTAGGGGCGCAAACGCTTTTCATACTCTGCAATCCCGTCCCGCAGATATTTTTCCTTCAGCTTGCCTGCACAGACAATGGTGATCTTCAACGATCCTCCTGCGGCATCTCTTCGAGGACAACCTCGGCCTTGCGCTTCGTATCGTTGCGGTCATAGGTCACTGTTATCTTATCGCCGACTTTATACGCGGCAACCTTATTGCGCAGGTCTGCTACGCTGTTGACCTCTTCACCATTGATCTCAAGAATGATATCGCCGCGCTGGAATCCAGCCTTCCCGCATGGCCCATCAAGAGAGAGCCGGAAGATGTAGACGCCCTTTTCAATATTGAGCTGATAGCCATAGCGTGCCGCCGTTGTCGGATCAAAGACCGATACGCCGAGATACGGACGCGCCACATAGCCCTTTTCAATCAGCTCATCGACAATGGTCTGCACCGTATTGATCGGGATAGAGAATCCCATGCCCTCGACGGCGGCAGCCGCCACCTTCGCACTGTTGATACCGATGACTTCGCCGTCGGCATTCACAAGTGCGCCGCCCGAGTTGCCTGGGCTGATCGCCGCATCGGTCTGCAGGAGTTTGACACGCTTGTCGCTGACATCAAGCGTACGATTCAGAGCGCTGATAACCCCCACCGTAACGCTTCCCTGGAACTCAAGACCCAACGGATTGCCAATGGCAATGGCCGGCTCGCCGACTACAACCGCATCCGAGTTTCCAAACACTGCGGTCGGAAGATCATCCGCGTCAACCTTAACCACCGCAAGGTCTGTAAACTCATCCTGACCGACAAGCTTTCCCTTCAGGCTGCGCCCATCGGACAGCGAAACGAGAATCTCCTTTGCCCCGCTGATGACGTGATAGTTCGTTACAATATAACCGTCCTTGCGGAAAATTACGCCGGAGCCGACGCCCTCGGTTTCAACGGGGTTATTAAACCAGTCGCGCGCAACCGCCTTATTGGTAATGCCGACAACAGCAGGCCCCACCGCCTTTGCTGCACGTACAACGGGCGTATTGCGGGCATCAGACAATCCTGAAACATCGACCGCCTGTGCCGGTTTTATCCCTCCGACACTGTTGTCGGCAGCCGTTCCCATAGAACAGCCGCCAAAGATAACCAACGATGCCAAAACGGCCGCAGCCGTTACAGCAAAACCTTTACGTTTTTTGAGTCGGATGTTCATAAAAACATCTCCTTTTTACATAATAATTTCTGCCCCGCCCTCCGGCAGACAGGGCTCTATATCAAACACCAAGCCGCGCGAGGCAAGAATGCTGGTGACGGTGTCGCGGGCAAGCATCGGACGATTGTTCTCCTCCGAGAGATGCGCCAGATATACCTTGTGCGGAGGCTTCTTCATCCGCGTCAGCGCCCATGCAGCATCCCCGTTTGCGAGATGGCCGCGATTAGAAAGGATGCGGCGTTTCAGCGGCCATGGATACCCTCCTTGGCGGAGCAGATCTGCATCGTGATTTGCCTCAAGGACGAGGACATCCGCGCCCTCCATAGCGTCCTGCACCGCATCCGTAACAACTCCGAGATCCGTCGCAATTGTGCAGCAGGCGGAGCCTGTGATGCGGAATCCGCACGGCTCTGCCGCATCGTGCGAAATAGGAAAGGGGTGCACCGTAACACCATTGACAGTAAAGTCTCCCGAAATTGTTTGCATTTCCGTCTGAAATGCGGAGGCTCCTTCAATCCCGGACAGTGTTCCTTTTGTTGCTAAAATTGGCAGATGGTACTGCTTTGCGAGAGTTTTTAGTCCGCGTACATGATCAATATGTTCATGCGTAATGAGCACCGCATCGATGTGCTGCGGCTGAACACCGGATGTCCGCAGAGCTTTCACTATCCGTGATGCACTAATTCCGGCATCGATGAGCAGACGCACACCGTCAAGTTCCACATAGACCGAATTTCCCTTGCTTCCGCTCCCAAGTATGGATACTTGCAACGAACAGCCCCTCCTCTCTTATATTCGTCATGATATTCCATTTTTCTGTAAATTTCCTGCAAGATTCCTATGGCAAATGTTAAGAGGATTCCGGCCTAAAAAAATAAGCCGCTGTTCCCAATAGAGAAGTGCGGCTTTCACCTATTTGCTCTTCAGTTCATCCCGCATCCGTGCAATATGCTCCATGATTTCTGCGGAAAACCCATCCAGTGCCTCTTTGCTCTTCCGGTCGCCCTGAAACAAAATCGGCGCTCCATACATAATACGCAGCTGAGGCAGGAGCCCCCCATTGGCAAAGATACGGTGCGAGTTCAGAATGGCGACGGGAATAATCGGTGCGCCGGTCATTGCTGCAATGAGAGCCACGCCCGCTTCCGCTTTTTGCAGTTCACCGGTCTTGCTGCGCGTCCCCTCCGGGAAGAGTCCCAGCACACGCCCCTCTTTGAGCACATTAACTGCCGCCTTGATTGCCCCGCGGTCGGATTCGCCGCGCTTCACGGGAAATGCATGGCAATGCCGTATTGCCGCACCGAAGATCGGATTCTCAAACAGTTCGATCTTTGCCATGTAACTAACCGGCCGATCAATCAGACTTGCCATCAGAGGCGGATCGATATTGCTTGCATGGTTGGCAGCAAGGATAACGGCGCCCTCCTGCGGTATATTCTCACGGCCATAAACGCGCGCACGGAAAACTGTATAAAAAATTGTACGAAAGAGATGCTGTAAAAATGTATAAAACATGTGTAAACCGCCTATTCACAGAGTTCCAAAATTCGCTCAACAACATCATCAACGGACAGCGCTGTCGAATCCAACAGAACGGCATCATCTGCCTGACGGAGGGGAGAGATTTCTCGTTCGCTGTCCTGTTTGTCGCGCGATGCAATTTCTCGTTTCAATTCTTCAAAATCTACCGGATACCCTTTTTCCTTCATCTCGTCGTACCGTCGGCGCGCGCGTTCATTAACGGATGCTGTCAAAAAGATCTTCACATCGGCATCAGGGAGAACATTGGTGCCGATGTCACGCCCGTCCATTACAACCGAGCCGGATACGGCCATTGCACGCTGTAGTTCTACCATCTTCTCCCGCACAGGACCAAGGGCCGCAACCCGTGAAACAATGTGTGTGACCTCCGGTGTACGGATCTCCGCCGTCACGTCTGTCCCATTGACCGTAACCCGTGTCCCGTTCTCCGTGCAGGCAAGCCGCACATCAATATCATGAACGGCGCGCAGAATCGCCGCATCCGTCGCCTTCGGATCCTGCTGCAGAGTTCTCCATGCAACGGCACGGTACATTGCACCTGTATCAATATAGACATAGCCAAGCCGCTCTGCCACAATCTTTGCAACTGTACTCTTGCCGGCACCGGCAGGACCGTCAATGGCAATCACACGCTTCATAAATATGCCTCCTCTTAGGCTAAGTTCAGCCGCTCTATCTCGGAAAAAAAGGACGGATAAGAAATATTGACGCTGTCCGGATTTTCAAGAACAACACCTCTGCCGGCTGCCCCGAGAACAGCAAGCGACATTGCCATTCGATGATCCCCTCGGCTGCTGGCCTGCGCCCGACACAGATCGGATTTCCCGCGGATGACAAGGCCGTCCTCCTGTTCCTCAATACAACCGGGCGCAATTTTGGAGAATTCCTCCGCAATCGCACGCAGACGGTCCGTCTCCTTTACACGAAGTTCTCCCGCTCCTGTAATGACGGTTGTCCCCTCAGCAAAGAGCGCAACGGCCGCAAGAATTGGAATCTCATCAATGAGGCGCGGCATAATTTCTGCGCCGAAGGATACCCCCCGCAGGCTCGCCGCCTGCACCTCAATATCAGCAACGGCCTCACCGCCGCTGTGACGCTGATTGCACAACGTAATATGGGCGCCCATATCGGAAAGCACATCCAGAATTCCCGTACGCGTCGGATTGACCCCCACATTATTCAGCAAAATACGGCTGCCCGGAATGATGCTTCCCGCCGCAAGGAAATACGCGGCCGAACTGATATCACCCGGGACCACGATTTCATCCGGCGCACGATAGCTTTCTTCTTCCGCAGGAAAAACAGTAACGCTTGTCCCGCTGCGCTCCATACGAACACCAAAGCCTGCAAGCATCTGTTCTGTATGATCACGCGAAATATAGGGTTCCGTCACTGTAGTCGGGGCGTCTGCATAGAGTCCTGCGAGCAGAACGGCGGACTTAACCTGTGCGCTTGCAACTGGACTTTCGTAGTGAATTCCGCTCAGTTTTTTCTCCGGCGGCACAATCGTGAGCGGCAGATTTTTATTTCCATTGCGCCCAAAGATCTGTGCCCCCATCTCTATGAGCGGCAAGCGTATGCGCCCCATCGGACGACGGGTAAGAGAGGCATCTCCACTGAATACCGAGAGGAACGGCTGAGGCGCCAGAATCCCCATCATCAGCCGCAGTGTTGTTCCAGAGTTTCCGGCATCGAGAACGCTCAACGGCTCTGATAAACCATGCAAACCGTGCCCTGTGACGATGAGTTCATGCTCATTCAGAAATTCTATATTTACACCAAGAGAGCGCATGATGCCAACCGTCGAGAGACAGTCCTCTGCATGAAGGAAGTTGCAGATATGGACCGGCGTATTGCCAAGTCCGGCAAACATGACACTGCGGTGTGATATGGATTTATCCCCCGGTACCGTAACCTCACCCTTCCAGCCCTGCAGGGCTGGCTCTATTGTCACTCGTTTCGCCATCCTCTTTACTCCCCCTCCAAATTCCATACGCTGTGACATCCGGCTGCATGTCCCATCGAAAAGGCTGCCTGAAGATTGTAGCCGCCGGTAAATGCGTCAACATCAACAAGCTCTCCGGCAAAATACAGATTACGAACAATCTTCGATTCCATGGTACGCGGATTGATTTCACTCGTCTCCACTCCGCCCGCCGTCACAATTGCTTCGGCAAGCGGCCGTGTCCCTATAATCGTCATGGGAAGCGCCTGCATTACATGCACAAGGTACTCACGTGCCCTCGCTGAAGTCTGGCCGGCAGATAATTCCAACGAAATCCCTGCCGCATGTAGTACAGGAACAATCAAACGTTTCGGCAGGAGATCAATCATTGCATTGCAGAGCTGTTTGCGCTGATACTTCGCAAAATCTCGATCCACCCGATCGCGCAAAACCTCAGGGGAGAGTGCAGGCTTTAGATTTAATCGCAGTTCAAGCCGTTCATATCCCTCAGAGAGGAGTTCCGATACGCGGCGACTCAGCTGCAGAATGATCGGCCCCGTGACACCATAGTGGGCAAACAACATCTCCCCGAATGCTTCCTGTTCCTTTCTCCCGGCACAATAAACAGATGCGCGCACATTACGGAGCGAGAGCCCCTGCAGTTCCTTTCCCCATTCTTCCTCCGTCACCAGAGGAACAAGAGCCGGAAATACCCGTGCAATGGTATGACCTGCGCTGCGTGCCAAATCATAGCCCTCGCCCGCAGAACCGGTCACCGGATAGGATGCACCGCCTACTGCAAGAATCACGGCATCCGCATCAATCCGTGTCCCGTCCTTAAGACGTACGCCGCATGCTGTCTGATCGGCGATGAACAGTTCCCTTACCGCGGCATTCGTACGAACCTCCACATTCTGATCACGAAGACAGCGCAGCATTGCATCAACTACATCTGCGGCACGGTCACTCTGCGGAAAGACACGGTTGCCGCGCTCAGTCTTGAGCGGCACCCCCAACCTCTCGAAGAATTCCATTACATCGGTATTGTCAAAGGCACGCAAACTGCTGTTGAGAAACCTGCCGTTCCCGACCGTATTCTTTATAATGTCCGGAATATCATCTGCGCTTGTGACGTTGCAGCGGCCTTTTCCCGTGATCATCATCTTGCGGCCGGCACGCGGCATCTTCTCGAGGAGCAGGACGTGCCCGCCGCATTCCGCGGCTGCGGCCGCTGCCATCATGCCCGCTGGGCCTGCACCCGCGATGACAATCCTCTTCACTGCTCATCACCCCCGCAATTATTCGAAGTTCATGAATCTCATCCCGTGTTAAATGACGAAATGAGCCGCAGGATAGCCCCCGCAGCGTCAGCATCGCAAATCGAACACGGCGAAGCGCACACACGTGGCAGCCAATCGCAGCAAACATTCGGCGCACCTGGCGATTGCGGCCTTCGTGAATAATTGTCTCAACCACAGTGTATCCCTTATCTGCTCGAAGAATACGCAGTTTTGCCGGAGCTGTCATGCCGTCCTCGAGAAGAATTCCGCGTCGCAGCCTTGTAAGCCCTTCTTCTGTCACAGGACCTGCAACCTCTGCATGGTAGACCTTATCGATCTCAAAGCGCGGGTGAAGGAGTCCCTGTGTAATGGCCCCATCATTTGTGATGAGCAGCAGCCCCTCCGTATCAGCATCCAAACGCCCCACAGGATAAAGCCGTGCCGGAAAATCCGGAAGAAGGTCGAGAACCGTCTTTCGCCCTCGGTCATCCCGAGCCGTTGAGAGATAGCCGCGCGGCTTATTGAGCAGTATATAGAACCGCTTTTCATCTGAATGGATGGGTTTGCTATCTACAGTAATCGTATGGTTTGCCAGATCGAATTTACGTCCGAGTTCAGTTACGGCAACACCGTCCACAGCAACCCGCCCGGCGCGAATCAACTCCTCTGCAGCGCGGCGCGATGCAACGCCTGCATTGCTGAGGATTTTTTGCAGTCGTTCTTCCATCCCGCCTCCTAACGTACCTTGACGCCCCGTTCTCCCATAAGTTCTGCAAGTTCTTTCAGGACCTCTGCAGACCCGTCGATCCAGTAGGAGGATTCCAGCTGACGCCAACGCCCATCACTCTGCACATAGACAGGATGATCGCCCGGATGACCGGCAAACAGTTCCTGCATCTGTGTCCATAATCTACGCCTCTCTGCATCTGCAGGCGGAGTCAGATAAAATGAGGTGCGATATTCATTCATCCGCCAGATCTCATCTGCCAGCAGCTTCGGCTCCTCTCCTGCAGCATCAATGCGCCCCTGTATGACGACAATACTATCGGGCTCCAAATCGGAAACATGCGCATAGAATACGCGCGGAAAAATAGTGACCTCTATCCGTCCTGTGAAATCCTCGAGTTCTGCAAAGAGCATTGTATCGCCCTTTTTTGTCGTAAAGCGCTTCGTATTCGTCAGTATGCCGCCGATGCGTACAAGTTGACGGTCCTTACGTATTGTACTGGGAATATCCCCAATCGGCAGGAGACATGCAAGCGTATCGCTGTAATCATCCAGCGGATGCCCGGTAATGTAAAATCCCGTTGCTTCTTTCTCCCATGTCAGCCGTTCACGGGCCGTACTCGGAGGGACATCGGAGGAGATCTGAATCTGCTGGACCTCCTCCATCGTATCCTGACCGAACAGGCCAATCTGACCGCTTATCAGATCCCTCTGCCGCCGTGCAGCATCCTGCATCGCCGCATCAAGCGCTGCGAGCAGCTGATTTCGCTCCATGCCGATGCTGTCAAATGCACCGCATTTGATCAGGCTCTCAATCGCCCTTTTATTGAGTGTACGCATATCCACACGTGCACAGAAATCAACAAGTGAGCGAAACTTCCCTCCCTCTGCACGAACGCGCTCCATACTTGCAATGGCGTTCTCTCCGACATTGCGGACAGCGGCAAGACCGAATCGTATGGCACCGCCTTCAATGCCAAAGGTTGCCACGCTGGAATTGATGTCGGGCGGAAGTATTTTTATCTTCATCTGACGGCAAAGCTGAATATAGACGGGAATTTTATCGGTCTTATCCATAATGCTCGTCAGCACCCCTGCCATGAACTCCACGGGGTAATGCGCCTTGAGATATGCCGTCTGCCACGCGAGCAGCCCATAGGC
>ERZ772827.145-NODE-145-length-39145-cov-7.975441_pt1 | contig 39145 bp, 34 predicted proteins | sample MGYA00580850_ERZ772827 | MGnify/ENA primary metagenome ERZ772827 (study PRJEB29015, sample SAMEA2737950) | human oral metagenome | biome: human oral; feature: human-associated habitat; material: dental | place: China | collected 2145 ... | reverse complement strand
TTTGAAACCTACCGCTTCGACTTGGCCGCGCAAACGCTGTACGAATTCGTGTGGAACGACTATTGCGACTGGTATATCGAATTGGCCAAAGTGCAAATCCAAACCGGCTGCCCCACCACCCAGCGCACCACGCGCCGCACCTTGGTTCGCGTGCTGGAAGCCGCATTGCGCCTGCTGCACCCGATTATCCCGTTCATCACCGAAGAGCTGTGGCAGGCCGTCGCCCCGCTGGCCAACGCCAAAACCGCCGACAGCATTATGCTGGCCGCCTATCCCAAAGCCGACCCGGAAAAAATCGTGCAGGCTGCTTTTGACCAAATGGCGCAACTGCAAGACCTGATTGGCGCCGTGCGCAACCTGCGTGGCGAAATGGGCATTGCCCCGAACGTGAAAGCGCCGCTGTTTGTGGAAGGCAGTGTGCCTGAAGCGCTGCTGAAATACCTGCCCGCCCTCACGCGCCTGACCGAAGCCAAAACAGTGGACAGGCTGCTCGAAAGCGAAGACGCGCCCGTCGCTGTCTGCAACTGCGCGCGCCTGATGCTGAAAGTGGAAATCGACAAAGCCGCCGAAACCGCGCGCCTGACCAAAGAGGCTGAAAAACTGCAAAAAGCCTTGGACAAACTCAACGCCAAACTGTCCAAACCCGGCTACACCGACAAAGCCCCCGCGCATCTGGTGGAGAAGGATAAGGCGGATTTGGCGGAGCTGACGGATAAGATGGCGAAGGTTGAAGGGCAGTTGGCGAAGTTGAAAGGGTAGTATTGTTGGGTTGTGAGAAAGGCAGCCTGAAAATGATGGAGTGGTTTTCAGGCTGCTTTATCACATCAAAAATATTTGATCCAATGGGGTTGAAATAATTTCAATTACCATTATTTTGAATTTTGCCATTATTGGCTAACTTAACTTTCTTATTTATGAGGATTTAATATTATGATTACCGAGACAAATCCAGAAATTTTTGCAAAAAATTTTCTTGAAGAAAAAGGTTCTGGGCGTTATACATTAGATGATTTAGTAGACGCTTATTATGAGGGAATAAACACCTCAACAGCAGAGAAAGAAGCAGCTAAAGCTGGATTCAGAAAAGTTATAAAAGATGGAGTTATACGTGCAGATGACAAAGGTTATCTACATCTTCAATAACAAATTTTCAGCAAGCGTAGGTTGGGTCAAGACCCAACAAAACCATTAAACCATCTGTTTTGCGTTGGGTTTACAACCCAAGCTACCCAAAGTTCGTCTGAACCCCACCTTTCAGACGGTCTCTCCATTTTCAGGCTGCCTTCCCCAAGGCAGCCTGAAACCTTTCCCCTATACCAAGCCCCCATCGCACCCAAACGCCTTTACAATACCGCCAAACATTGAGCACCAACCAAGCAGCCTGAAAACCTTTTCAGGCTGCCGCAAACGGAATTCCTATGGACAACCTAATCATCTACAACACCGACGACGGCCAAAGCCATGTTTCCCTGCTGGTGTCCGACGGCGAAGCCTGGCTGACGCAAAACCAGCTCGCCGAACTTTTTGCCACCTCGGTGCAAAATATATCTGAACACATCAATAATATATTGTCAGACAATGAGTTAGATGGAAATTCAGTTATCAAGTATTTCCTGATAACTGCCCAAGACGGCAAGCAGTATCAGGTCAAGCATTACGCGCTGGATATGATTCTGGCAGTCGGTTTCCGCGTCCGCAGCCCGCGCGGGGTGCAGTTCCGCCGTTGGGCGAATACGCAGCTTCGCACCTATTTGGACAAAGGTTTTTTGCTGGACAAAGAACGGCTGAAAAATCCGCAGGGGCGTTTGGACTATTTTGACGAACTGCTGGCGGAAATCCGCGAAATCCGTGCCAGCGAAGCACGGTTTTATCAGAAAGTGCGCGATTTGTTCGCCCTATCCAGCGACTACGACAAAACCGATAAGGCGGCGCAGATGTTTTTTGCCGAAACGCAAAACAAGCTGATTTTCGCCGTTACCCGCCAAACGGCGGCCGAACTGGTCTGCACCCGCGCCGATGCCGCGCTGCCGAATATGGGCTTGACCTCATGGAAAGGGAGGATAGTGCGTAAAGGCGATATTGTGGTGGCGAAAAACTATCTGTCTGCCGACGAGTTGGACACGCTCAACCGTTTGGTGATGATTTTCTTGGAAAGCGCGGAACTGCGCGTGAAAAACCGCCAAGACCTGACGCTGGATTTCTGGCGCGGCAATGTGGATAGTCTGATTGGTTTCAACGGTTTCCCCGTATTGCAAGACAAAGGCGGCCGCACGCACCGCCAAATGGAGCTGTTCGCCCAAGAACAATACGCGCTGTTTAACCAGGCACGCAAAGCTGCCAAACTGGCCGCCGACGAAACCGAAGACTTGCGCGAACTGGAAAACTGGCAGGCGGAATTGGAAAAACGCTAAACAACGGTTGGCAACGGTTGGCGCAAGCCGAGCTCGGTTGTTGGAAAATATTGGTTCTGACAACCCAAGCAGCCTGAAAACAAAAAAAGCCGTCTGAAACCCTTTTCAGACGGCCTTTTAAAATCCCAACCATACTTTCAGGCTGCTTTTAGCCTGAGGCAAAACCTACCGCACCCGCGACCGATGTTCGCTTTCTTTGTAATCGCGGATAACGTGGTTGGTGTCGGTAATGAAATAGCGGTAGCGGGTGAAATTGGTTACGCCGCGCTCGTAATAATTGGTTTGGCTGCCGTCGCTGTGGTAGCCCGTGCCGAGATAATGGGTCGATTCGCTGTTTTGGCTGACATCCGTCCAAGTGTAAATGTAGCCTTCCTGCCCTTTGAGTTTGCCTTCCTGGATAATTCCGTGCTGGATATCGTCGGCCTTACCGAGTTCCGCATACGCCGAAACAATGTGCTTGCCTTTGAAACGCGCGCCGGCCACGCCCCTGCGCGCCGCGTTGATTGCGCCGTACGGCGAGATGTCGGCACTCATAATTTTGTCCACCGTTTCGCAACCGGCAAGCGTCAGCACGGCGGTGGACAACAGCAAAACGGATTTCAAAGCGGATTTTGGTAACAACATCATTCCCCCTTAGCAAAAATAGATAACAATGAACAGACGGTCGAAGCGCGCATTATAAGCCGCTGCGGTGTGAGCCGATAAAAAAACCGTATAATCGCGCGCCGCACGGCGATACCCGTTTTTACCGTTTTATCTGAAAGGAGTTGTATCTTGTTGAATAAAAAACACCTGCTGGCAGCTGGCGCGCTCAGCCTGCTGTTGTCCGGCTGCCAAGGCTCGCTTGCTTACGAACTGATGCAGGCTGCCCGAGGCAGCGGCGGCCCTTCAGCGGAGCAAGTGCAAAATATGATGCCCATTGTGGAAGACATGGAAAAACTGCCTTCCGCCGCCGAATTGTCTGGGCGCAAAATGCGGCCGCGCAAATGGGGCGCATACGCCGCTTCGCCCGAGATAAAAATGATATGGGTAACCGACAAAGCCTATGACACCCCCGAAGCCGCTTCGGCAGATGCAGTAAAAGAATGCCGTCAAAACGGTGGCAAAAACTGCCAAACCTATATTATTTACAGCAACTTGTGTTTTGCCATGTCGCAAGGCTATAAAGGCAAGCCCATGAACGACATGGGCTACGGCCCCACCGGCGAGTTTGCCAAAAAAGTAGCGGTTGCTTCCTGCAAACACCACGGCGGCACAAACTGCATACCCGTTCCAGGTGCGCCCGCTTCGTGCGCCACACCATGCAATCTGATGACCGATCCGACCTGCCGCTACGAAGACCCCGCGTATATCTTCCCCAATAAAAACGGCGGCAGAATGCAGAAAATGCCTTCGTTTATCCGCAAAGGTAATTGAAAGCAAACTGTGTTTTTTTGCCCAGCGCCGGTCGGATCAGAATCCGGCCGGCGCTTGTTTTATCAATCCAGACCCTGCCCTCTCTTAAAACTTCCGAAAAATATTGGATTTCCAACCCAAGCTAGCCCATCAAAAGCAGCCTGAAACGGGTTTTCAAACAATCCTCGTATTTTCAGGCTGCCTCGTTTCCCCAAGCAGCCTGAAAAACGCCATCATCTCTCTGCCGTCCCCCATTCCCGCTTCGCTTAAATATCCTTTAGACTAAGCGTCCTGCAGCCGGCCGGTTTTCAGGCTGCTTTCAGGCAAAGGCAGCCTGAAAACCGTTGCGGCATTTTGCCGCCGTTTGCCACAGGAGAGCCGATATGTCCGAACATGCCAAACCCGTTAAAACCACCGCCCTGCTCTTGCCGGCGTGCTGGCGGCGCTGGCCGGCCGGATGGAAGGCGATATGCAGATGGCGGCGCTGATGCTCGATGCCGCGCCCGCGCGCCTGCTGTGGGGCGTGCTGCCCGCCACCTTCAGCGCACCGTTTTATCTGGCCGCCGCGTTCGGCGTTTACCGCCTGCTGCGGCCGGGGCGGGCGGCTGTTTTGTGCTTCGCGCTGCTGTTTTTCGGCTACGCGCTCGCGCCGCTGGTGCATGCCGGTTTTTACTATCTGGGCAACGCCGCACAGGCGCTGCTTGCCGCCCGTGCCGAAGATTTAACGCTGCCGCTGGCGCAATACAACGGCCATTACCGGCTGCTTGCCCTGCATTGGGCGGCATCGGTCGGCGCGCTGGCGTTGGGCTGGCTGGTATTTCTGTTGCAGGCTGCCCGCGGCCGCAGCTATCTGCCGCGCTCTTTGTGCTGGCTGACGCCGCTGCCGGTCGGCATTGTTGTTGCCACGGTCTGCAGCGCCTTTCCCCGCTCCGAAACGGCGGCGCTGCTTGGCGGTGCTACGTTTAATCTGGCGCAACTGGTGTTTTACACCGCGGCGCTGCTGTGGCTGCGGCGGCACAAAGCAGCCTGAAAGCCGAAAATACGGGGGCTGCGCAGCAAAACTGTTTCTACCGCCGCAACAAGATGCGGTATGATGCGCCGCCGGCTGCGCCATGCGGCCGGCAGATGTTTTTTTAAAATTTGATGCAAAGGACAAACATGAAAAAATCCGGATTACTGCTGGCGCTGCTGCTGGCTGTGGCGCCGATGGCGCAGGCGCTGGATGCCAGCGACCAAGGCGAATACCAAATCGTCCGTGTGGACGGCACGCTGGGCACGATGCAGATGAAACTTTTCCGGCAGGGCAAGCAGTGGATGATGGACGGCCGCCAACTGCCGGAAAAACAATGGTCGGAAGTCTGCCGTGCCACCGGCGAATGCAAGCTGGTCGATGCTTCGTCAGCGGATGTGGCCGAGTGGAAAAAAACGCTGCCCGAGGACGATGCCGATTTGCAAAACGCGCGTTTTAACTGCATCAAAAACATTGCCATGGGCTTTTGCCGCATCGAGAGCAAAGCGCAAAAACGGATCTATATCATGTTTGCGCTGGTTCGCGGCACGCCGCAGCCGATTGTGCTGCACCGCCTGAAATAGGCAGCCGAAAAACCGTCCGCCCGAACAGCCAAGCCTGCGGGCGGTTTTTTCTGCGCGCCGTTTTTTCAGGCTGCCTTTGCGTTTGGGCAAATGGCAGCACGGTGCTTACGCCAAACCGGCAATATTGCGGCAAAAAGCAGCCTGAAAACGGTTTTCAGGCTGCTTTTTTGTCCTGACCAATCTTGTCACCGTTTTCAGGCTGCCTGTGCCACGGCTTCGCTATCCGATACCGGATGCAGAGCCTGATAGCCCGGGCGCAGCTGGCCGGCGATCATGGTGAGCTGCTGCCACAGCACCTGGCGCGTTTCGCCGGCTTCGGCATCGGGGCGCAGGGCTTCCAGTTGCAGCTGCAGGGCGCTTAAGGCAGCCTGAAAACGGCTCTCGTCCCACTGCGGCAGGTTTTCGAGAATATCGGCGGCGGCGCTGCCGGCGGCGAGAAATTCGTGGATAAAACCGTCGGCCGCGGCGTTTTCAGGCTGCATTTTGTTGCGGTAGGCGCCGAGCGCGGCGATGTAGCTGATAAGCGAATAGTTGATTTTCAACAGCAAAAATCCGTCGGCAAGCTTGCTGCCGTGTTTGGCCGGCTCGCCGGACATATCGGACAGGGTGCTGGATAAGGCGGCGGCGCGGTCGTGGCTCAGGCGGCGGGCGATGCGGTAGTCCATATCGTCGCGGATGCCGCTTTCCAGTTCGCGCAGCACCGCGCGCAGGTAGGCGGCGTTGCTCTCTACCGCTTGGGCGCCGGTTTTGTCGAGCGCCAGATATTTCCAGTCCGGCCACAGAAAATAAACGGCAAGGCCGGCCACCGAAGCACCGATTAAGGTGTCGAGAAGGCGCGGCAGGAAGAAGGCGCGGGTGTCGGAACCGATAATCGAAAAGCCGACCACCGCCTGAATGGTGATGAAAAAGGTGGAAAAACTCTGCTTATTGCTGCGGAAATAGAAAAACAGCGTCGTGCTGAGCACGGCGATGCCGAGTTTGTGCGCCTGCGACAGGCTCAAAAAGGGCAGCGCGGCGGCGGCGACAATGCCGAAAACGGTGCCGAGAATACGCTGGATCAGGCGTTTTTTGGTGGCGGAGTAGTTGGGCTGGCAGACGAAAACGGCGGTCATCAGAATCCAATAGCCCAGGCTCAAATCCTCGCGATCGAGCGCGGTGGTGTTGATCACTTGGATAATCAGGCAGCAGGCCAGCACGATGGCGGCCATGCGCACGGCGTGGCGGAACACCGGCGAATGCAGCGTGCTTTGCGCTTTCAGGCTGCGCCATGCGCTTTTGAAACCGCTGCTTTCGGGGGCGTGCAGGCGGGTTTGGTGGTTGTATTCGAAGCCTTCGCTGCGCTCGGGGCTTTTCAGGCTGCCCAGCTGCAGGCTGACGTGCAGGATGTTGTCGAGCAGGCGCTGCACGCGGTAGGGGGCGACGGCGTCGTCGGCAGCGGTGGCGGCATAGTGCTGCAGCGACGCTTCGGCACCGCGGCCGGCGCGTTCGAGCTTGGCCGGCAGCACGAAATCGCTGTCGTCGGCCAGCGTGCGGGCAAACTCGTGGCAGGTCTGCGCCTGCAGCCGGAGTAGGCGGCGGATGCGGTAGATCAAATCGCTGTAGCGCATGGCTTCGGCGAAATCGCGGTAGTGGACGTGGCTGGAGCTGATGCGCTCGTGGATATCCTGCGCGGCGTAGTAACAGCGCAACAGCCGCACGGTGCGCGGATGGCGGTGCTGGCCGCGCATGCGGTAAAACAGGGCGCTGCGGCATTGGTTGAAGGCGGCGGTTACCGCACTGTTGCTCATCGCCAGCGTGATCTGCTGCTGTTCGAGATGTTCGGCTTCGTCGGGGTCGAAAAAATCGGATTTGGCGGTGAGAAAGTCCGCCAGCGCGCGGTAGGCGGCGGCCATATTGTCCTGCACCGGCCGGTTGGGAAAGATGATGTGGGTCAGCAGCGCGCACAGGCTGTAGAGCAGGGTTCCACACAGAATCAGCAGCGTCGGCTGGTACCACGGCGCGGCGTCATCGTGGGTGAGCGCGGTGTACACCGCTACCGCCAGCGTGCCGAAAGCGATGGTGCGGTAGCGCTGGCCGGCGGCGCCGAGAAAGGTAAAAACAAACGCCTGCACGGTCATCACCGCGGCATAGGCCGCCGGCCGGCTGATCACCGCTTCCACCGCCAGCGACGACACGGCAAAGGCCAGCAGGGTATAGACGATGTTTTTCAGCTTGCCGGTCAGGCCGTTGTCCAAATCCACCAGGCCGCCGGCAATCACGCCCAGCACCAGCGGCGGAAACAGGTGGTTCAGCGGGCGGGCATACACCAGCGCGGCCAGCAGCGAAGTGCTCAGCAGCACCGGCACGGCGCCGATGTATCTGGATGGCAGGGAAAAGAATTTCATAAATCGTTTCGGGCAGCGGGTTTTCAGGCAGCCTGAAAGCCGCCAAACCGCGCGCTCAGGCCAAAAGCGCGCATTTTAAGCCCAATCGCTGCCGCCGTGGCGGCGCAGGCGTTTTCAGGCTGCCCTAAAGCGCCACACGATAGCCAAATCCAAACGCCTGCGATTTGCCACTTATTACCGTTTGAAGCTACAATCTGCCCACTTTCGGCGCCGTTTTCCCGCCCGCGGCCAAACGGCGCCATTTCGAATCGAACTTACAGAAAGGATGCACCATGTCCCAAACCTATAACGATATGAACGACGCTGATCCTATCGAAACCCAAGAATGGCTGGATGCGCTCAGTTCCGTGCTGGAAAACGAAGGCTCGGAGCGGGCGCATTTCTTATTGGAAAACCTGGTCAAATACACCCGCCGCCGCGGCGTGCACCTGCCGTTTGACGCCACCACCGCCTATCTGAACACCATTCCGGTGGGACAGGAGCAAAAATCCCCGGGCAACCACGAACTGGAACACCGCATCCGCTCGATCATCCGCTGGAATGCGGCGGCAATGGTATTGCGCGCCAGCAAGAAAAACCTTGAATTGGGCGGCCACATCGCGTCCTTCCAGTCTTCGGCCACCCTGTACGACGTCGGCTTCAACCACTTTTGGCGCGCCAAAAACGAAGCCGCAGGCGAAGAAGGCGATCTGATCTACATCCAAGGCCACTCCGCCCCCGGTTTCTACGCCCGTGCCTATGTCGAAGGCCGTCTGAGCGAAGAGCAGCTCAACAATTTCCGCCAGGAAGTCGGCGGCAACGGCCTGCCGTCCTACCCGCACCCGCACCTTCTGCCCGACTTTTGGCAGTTCCCCACCGTATCCATGGGTCTTGGCCCCCTGATGGCGATTTACCAGGCGCGCTTCCTGAAATACCTTGAATCGCGCGGCTTGGCCAAAACCAAAGGCCGCAAAGTCTGGTGCTTCTGCGGCGACGGCGAAATGGACGAACCCGAAAGCCAGGGCGCCATCGCGCTGGCCGCCCGCGAAGGCTTGGACAACCTGATTTTCGTCATCAACTGCAACCTGCAGCGCTTGGACGGCCCGGTGCGCGGCAACGGCAAAATCATCCAGGAACTGGAAGGCAACTTCCGCGGCGCCGGCTGGAACGTGCTGAAAGTGATTTGGGGCAGCCGCTGGGACGGCCTGCTTGCCCGCGACACCAACAACGTGCTCAAACAGCGCATGGAAGAGTGTCTCGACGGCGACTACCAAACCTACAAATCCAAAGACGGCGCCTACGTGCGCGAGCATTTCTTCAACACGCCCGAACTCAAAGCGATGGTCGCCGATATGTCCGACGATGAAATCTGGGCGCTGAACCGCGGCGGCCACGACCCGCACAAAGTCTATGCCGCCTACCACGAAGCGGTGAACAACGCCGGCGGCCGCCCCACCGTGATTCTGGCCAAAACCATCAAAGGCTACGGCATGGGACAGTCCGGCGAAGGTCAGAACATCGCCCACCAGGCAAAAAAAATGGACGTCAAATCGCTCAAACAGTTCCGCGACCGCTTCGGCATTCCGGTAACCGACGAGCAGATTGACAGCGGCGATCTGCCCTACTTCCGCTTCCCCGAAGACAGCGAAGAAATGAAATACCTGCGCGAGCGCCGCAACGCCCTGGGCGGCTACCTGCCCCAGCGCAACCCCAACAACGAAGCCCTGCCGATTCCCGCCCTGAGCGACTTCGACGCCCAGCTGCAATCGAGCGGCGACCGCGAATTCTCCACCACCATGGCCTTCGTGCGCATCCTTGCCACCCTGTTGAAAGACAAACAGATCGGCCGGCGCATCGTTCCCATCGTTCCCGACGAAAGCCGCACCTTCGGCATGGAAGGTATGTTCCGCCAATACGGCATCTGGAACCCCAAAGGCCAGCAGTACACCCCGCAGGACAAAGACCAGCTGATGTTCTACAAAGAATCGGTTGACGGCCAAATCCTGCAGGAAGGCATCAACGAACCGGGCGCGATGGCCGACTGGATTGCCGCCGCCAGCAGCTACGCCAACAACCGCTTCGCCATGATTCCCTTCTACATCTACTACTCCATGTTCGGCTTCCAGCGCGTCGGCGACTTGGCTTGGGCAGCGGGCGACATGCACGCGCGCGGCTTCCTGCTGGGCGGCACCGCCGGCCGCACCACGCTCAACGGCGAAGGTTTGCAGCACGAAGACGGTCACAGCCAAATCCAGGCCGACCTGATCCCCAACTGCGTGTCCTACGACCCCACCTTCTCCTACGAAGTGGCCGTAATCGTCCACAGCGGTCTGCAGAGAATGTACGTCGACAACGAAGACGTCTTCTTCTACATCACCCTGATGAACGAAAACTACACCCACCCCGCCCTGCCCCAGCGCGAAGGCATCGAAGAGCAGATTCTCAAAGGTATGTACCTGCTGCGCGAAGGCGGCAAAGGCGACAAACGCGTACAGCTGATGGGCTCCGGCACCATCCTGCAGGAAGTGATTGCCGCCGCCGAGCTGCTGAAAAACGACTTCGGCATCGAGGCAGACATCTGGTCCTGCCCGTCCTTCAACCTACTGCACCGCGACGCCATCGAAGTCGAACGCCACAACCGCCTGCACCCGCTGGGCGAGCAGAAAACCCCCTTCGTAACCGCCCAGCTGCAAGGCCGCGAAGGCCCGGTAGTTGCCGCCACCGACTACGTGCGCAGCTTCGCCGACCGCATCCGCGCCTACATCCCCAACGACTACCACGTCCTGGGCACCGACGGTTTCGGCCGCTCCGACAGCCGCGCCAACCTGCGCTCCTTCTTTGAAGTCGACCGCCACCACGTCGCCGTAACCGCGCTCAACGCCCTGGCCGAGCAAGGCAAAATCGGCAAAGAAACCGTGCAGCAGGCCATCGCCAAATACGGCATCCAGACCGACACCGCGCCGAGCTGGAAACGCTAAGGCGGATAAGGCAGCCTGAAAAACTTTCAGGCTACCTAAAAGGATTTTAATCCGTCTAAAAACCTGCTGAATGAACAAATAACCTAAGGAAAAACATGAGCATCGTAGAAATCAAAGTCCCCGATATCGGCGGACACGAAAACGTCGACATCATCGCCGTCGAAGTCAAAGCCGGCGACACCATCGCCGTGGACGACACCCTGATCACCCTGGAAACCGACAAGGCGACTATGGATGTGCCCGCCACCGATGCCGGCGTGGTCAAAGAAGTCAAAGTCAAAGTCGGCGACAAAATCTCCGAAGGCGGCGTGATTCTGCTGGTGGAAACCGACGGCGCAGGCGCAGCCCCGGCTGCCGCGCCCGCACCGGCCGAACAGCCCGCCGCCGCGCCCGTTCAGGCTGCTCCCGCCGCAGGCGGCGCCACCGTGCAGGTGGTCGTGCCCGACATCGGCGGCCACAGCGATGTGGACGTGATCGCCGTCGAAATCAAAGTCGGCGACAGCGTGGCCGAAGACCAAACCCTGATTACCTTGGAAACCGACAAAGCCACCATGGACGTGCCCTGCACCGCCGCCGGTACCGTTACCGCCGTGCACGTGAAAGTGGGCGACAAAGTTTCCGAAGGCAGCCTGATTATCGACGTCGCCGCCAGCGGCGCAGCGGCTGCCGCACCCGTTCAGGCTGCCCCCGCACCGCAGGCCGCCGCGCCTGCACCGGTTCAGACGGCCGCGCCCGCACCGGCCGCCACCCCTGCCCCCGCCGCACCGGTGGCCGCTTTCGGCAGCACCCCCGTCAACGAAGCCGGTTTCGCCAAAGCCCACGCCGGCCCCTCCGCCCGCAAACTCGCCCGCGAACTGGGCGTCGATCTGAGCCTGGTCAAAGGCAGCGGCGCCAAAGGCCGCATCACCAAAGACGATATCAAAGCCTTCGTCAAATCCGCCATGCAGGGCGGCGCGGCCAAACCGGCTGCCGCCGGCGCATCTTTGGGCGGCGGTCTCGACCTGCTGCCGTGGCCGAAAGTGGATTTTGCCAAGTTCGGCGAAATCGAAGTCAAAGAACTCTCCCGCATCAAAAAAATCTCCGGCCAAAACCTGTCGCGCAACTGGGTGGTGATTCCGCACGTTACCGTTCATGACGAAGCCGACATGACCGAGCTGGAAGAATTCCGCAAACAGCTCAACAAAGAGTGGGAGCGCGAAGGCGTGAAACTCTCGCCGCTGGCCTTTATCATCAAGGCTTCCGTGGCTGCGCTCAAAGCCTTCCCCGAGTTCAACTCCTCGCTGGATGGCGACAACCTGATTCTGAAAAAATACTTCCACATCGGTTTTGCCGCCGACACGCCCAACGGCCTGGTTGTACCGGTAATCAAAGACGTGGACAAAAAAGGCCTGAAAGAAATCAGCCAAGAGCTGACCGAGTTGAGCAAAAAAGCCCGCGAAGGCAAGCTCAAACCGCAGGAAATGCAGGGCGCGTGCTTTACCATTTCCAGCCTCGGCGGCATCGGCGGCACCGGCTTCACCCCGATTGTCAACGCCCCCGAAGTCGCCATCTTGGGCGTGTGCAAATCGCAAATGAAACCGGTTTGGAACGGCTCCGCATTCGAGCCGCGCCTGATGTGCCCGCTGTCGCTCTCGTTCGACCACCGCGTCATCGACGGCGCCGCCGGTATGCGCTTTACCGTGTTCCTCGCCAAACTGTTGCAAGACTTCCGCCGCATTACGCTGTAAAACGCGCGGACAATACAAAGGCAGCCTGAAAAGTTTTCAGGCTGCTTTTTTTTGCGCCCTGCTCCGTTTTATCCGTGGTCGGTATTGGGCATACAAACAAACCCCGCTGCTTTTCAGGCTGCCTGAAAAGCAGCGGGGTTTGGTGCGATTGCGCGTTTAGTTGGAGATGGCGTCCATGCGGTTGCGGACGCGTTTTTCCAAAGTCAGCAGTTCGCCGATTACGCTTTCCTGATCGGTTTCCTTGCCGGCGGCCGTCCACCATTTGTGGCTGATTTCGCCGCCTTTGGGCGTGAAAGTCTCGGCGAGTTTGGAGCCGTTGCTGCGGTAGGCAACGGTTTTGACACCCTTGCCTGTCTCTTCAATCTCCATCAAGACCTGGCCGTGCTCATCATAAATAATCTGGCTTTCGCGGCTTTTGTCGCGCGGGTCTTTGCGGATTTCCAGCGCCGGCTTGCCGTCAACATAAGAAACCGAGTAAACCAGCTCGCCTTTTTCATGGTCGGCAAAATTGGTCAGCTTGCCTTCGGGCGAATACCAAATGGTGCGCCCTTCGGTACTTTCGGCATCAAAGTCGGTAGGATCGGCGTCTTTGCGCATGGCAACGGGATCGATCTGTTTGGCTTTGCTGTCCTGATAAAAATCCTGAACCACGGCTGCGCCGTCTTTGGTGTGGCCGAGCAGCACGCGGTAATAGCCGCCGGCCTGCGGGCCGTCGGCACGTTCGCTGTCGGCGCTGTAGTAGGCGATGATTTGGTTGGCGGGCGCCGGTTTGGCAATCTTCGGCGCTTTGTTGTGGCGCACGGCCTGCTCGACCGTCGGAACGGCACGGGAAATGTCTTTGGCGGCAGCCTGCAGCGGCAGCGCGGCAGCGGCGGAAAGTGCCGCCAGCATCAGCAGTTTTTTCATGGGTTTCTCGTTTACGGTGGTTTGGGGAAAACAATCCGGCTTTCAGGCTGCCGGATTCGCAACAGCTACAAATAAGGCTACCTGAAAACTCAGGCAGCCTGAAAACGCAGGTCTTATTTGCGCAGACCCAGACGGGAAATCACGTTGCGGTAAGTTTCCGCATCGGTGCGGCGCAGGTAGGCCAGCAGGCGGCGGCGGGCGCTGACCATTTTCAGCAGGCCGCGGCGGCTGTGTTTGTCTTTGGGGTTTGCTTTGAAGTGGGGCGCCAAGTCGTTGATACGGAAAGTCAGAAGGGCGATTTGCACTTCTGAAGAGCCGGTATCGCCTTCTTTGCGTTGGAAGTCTTTAACGATTTGCGCTTTTTGTTCTACGGACAGAGCCATGATGAATTTCCTAAAATAAAAAAAGCCTTGCGGCGACAAGTTTGGCCAGCTGGCAAAGCAACCTGCTCAAACTCCGAACCCGCCGCGCTCGTGCGCCGACGGGAGCGCGGATTATGCCACAAAACGCGGCGGCGTACAGGGGATTTTCTGCTTTTTTTCAGGCTGCCTTTGCCCTTTGCGGCACAGCGCCAGACAAGGCAGCCTGAAAACTATTTTTTGCCGCCCGGCAGCTGGGTTTTGGGCAGGATAAAGTGGATTTTCAGGCCGTTTGGGCTGACGTTTTCGGCAAGGATTTTGCCATCGTGCTGCTCGGCAATGTGCCGCGCCAGCGCCAGCCCCAAGCCGGTGCCGGGTTTGTTGGCGCTGCTGTCAGCGCGGTAAAAGGCGGTGAAAATGTGCGGAATCTGGTCTTCGCGGATGCCGGGGCCGTTATCGGTGATTTCGATATGCAGATAATGGCGGTCTTCATAGCAGCTTAAAAGAATGGTGCTGCCGGCAGGGCTGTAGTTCATCGCGTTGCGGATAACGTTGTCAAAAGCGCGGTAGAGATAGCCTTCGTTGCCGTTGAAGCGGGCTTCCGGGTTGATACCGCGCACTTCGAGCGATACGGTCTGCTCGTTTTGCTGCGCCACCGGCTGGCTGTCTTCTACCAGCTGCTCCAAAAAGGGCAGCAGGGCGAAGGGTTCTTTTTCCAGCGGGGTGTTGGCGGTTTCCAGCCGCGACAGGGTCAAGAGTTCGCCCACCAAAGCATCCATCCGTGTCAGTTCGCTTTCGAGCTTGCCCAGATACACTTCCTGCTTTTGCGGCTGCATGTGCAACAAGCCAAGCAGCGCCTGTATCCGCGCCAGCGGCGAGCGCATCTCGTGGGAAACGTGGTGCAGCAGGTGGCGCTCTTTTTCCACCAGCTTCTGCAACTGCACGGCCATGCGATCGAAATGCACGCCCAAGCTGGCCAACTCGTCTTTGCGATCGTCCAGCTGCTGCGAGACGCGGGCGTTCAAATCGCCGGATGCCAGCCGGTTCATGCCTTTTTCCAAAATGCGGATCGGGCGAGAAATATTGCTGGCCAGGATATAGGCCAGCAGCAGGCCGACAATCAGGGTAACCGCCAAAATGATGAATTCGTGCCATACCGGCGCCACCGACAGACCGGGAATCAGCAGGCCGGGCATCGGTTTGACGGTGTTTTTGTCGAAATCGCGGATAAAAAACAGATACTCTTCGCCAAAGGGGTCGTAATAGATGGCCGACAGATTGGAATTGGGGTTTTTCAGGGCGAAATCATAGGCGTGCGCCACTTCGTCCGGCTGCACGCTGCGGCCGAGAATGTCCTGTTTGTTGTCGCCGGTGATGATGATGACGTTCTGTGCCGACGGATCGCTGCGCCAGCGCTCGAGCAGGTTGCGCGTGGCGTCTTCGCCCTGCGCCTGAAAGGTGGTGAGCGCGTTGGATAGCAGGTTGATTTCCATGGTGCGCGTACGCTGGAAATGGTTTTCCACCATGCGGGTCTGCAAGAGCCACACAGAAAAACTCGCCACGAAGATGGCGCAGATGATGACCATACAGAACGTGGCGAAAATTCTTTGAAATAATTTCATGTTGCGCTAAAGCACGGAACGTTTAGTTTTTAACAAACAGATAACCCAAACCGCGCACCGTTTGAATCAGCGACGCGTCGCCCAATTTGTGGCGGATGCTGGAGATGTGCACGTCGATGCTGCGGTCGAACTTGGCCAGCTTGCGGTCGAGCGCTTCTTCCGAGAGCGTGTCTTTGCTGACCACTTGTCCGGCGTGGCGCATCAGCACTTCAAGCAGATTGAATTCGGTGCTGGTCAGCTCCAGCGGTTTGTCGCCGACTTCCGCCTGCCGTTTGGCCGGGTAAAGGGTAACGTTGCTGGCGGTAATGCTGCTGGCGTTGCTGGCCGGATTTTCGCCGCTCTGCTGGGCGCGGCGCAAAATGGCATTGATGCGGGCCAAAAGTTCGCGCGGCTGGCAGGGTTTGGGAACGTAGTCGTCGGCGCCCATTTCCAAGCCGATGATGCGGTCGATGTCGTCGCCTTTGGCGGTGAGCATGATGATGGGGATTTTGCTCTGCGCGCGCACGGTTTTGAGTACGTCCAAACCGTTCATTTTCGGCATCATCGAATCCAATACCACCACATCGTAGGGATTGTTCAGGATTTCCTGCACGCCTTTTTCGCCGTCGGGCGCACGGCTGACTTCCAAACCTTCGGCGCCGAGATATTCGGCCAGAAGTTCGGTCAGGGTATCGTCGTCATCTACCAATAATACGCGGCTCATGGGGTTTCCTTTCGTTCAACTGGAAAATCTGCGGTTTCAGGCTGCCTGAAACCTGCTTGCGCTTATCTTAACAGTATTGTCTTTACATTCCTAGCGCGGCTGCTTCGGGCTTTGCGCTTTTTTGCAAAGCGCGGCGGCGCCTTTACAATCGGCAGCCTGAAAAGGCCGGAATCAGGCAGCCTGAAAGCCGGAGGCAGCCTGAAAAGCCGGCAAAACGGTTTTTCAGGCTGCCTCGATGTGCGGAGAGCAAATGCGGTGGTGAACTCAGTATTGCAGCAGCACCGCGCCCCAAGCGAAGCCGCCGCCGATGCCTTCCAGAAGCAGGTGCTGGCCGCGGACGATTTGCCCGCTGCGGATGCCTTCGTCCAGCGCTAGCGGCACCGAGGCGGCGGAAGTGTTGGCGTGCTCGGCCACGGTCAGCACCACTTTTTCCATGCCGATGCCCAGATGGCGGGCGGTGGCTTCGATAATGCGGCGGTTGGCCTGGTGCGGCACGATCCAGTCGAGCTTTTCGGCGGAGAAGCCGGCTTCGGCCAGCACTTCGTCGGCAACGGCGGCCAGCTGCTTGACGGCGAATTTGAACACGCCCTGCCCGTCCATTTTCAAAAAGGGCAGGCCGGTTACGCCGCCGTCGGCGATTTGCGCGGGCACGTTGAGCAGGTCGAGGTAGTTGCCGTCGGCGTGCAGTTTGCTGCGGATCAGGCCGGGTTCGTCGGAGGCGCCGAGCACCACCGCGCCGGCGCCGTCGCCAAAGAGCACGCAGGTGCTGCGGTCGTTCCAGTCGAGGATACGACTGAACACTTCGGCGCCGATAACCAGCGCGCGTTTGGCCATGCCGCTGCGGATGTAGGCGTCGGCGGTGGTGATGGCGTAGATGAAGCCGGCACAGACGGCCTGCAAGTCGAATGCGGGGCAGCCTGAAATGCCGAGCTTCTGCTGGACGATGGTGGCGGTGGAGGGAAACTGCATGTCGGGGGTGGCGGTAGCAACGACAATCAGATCGATGTCGGCCGGTACCAGATTGGCGGCTTCCAGCGCGCGGCGGGCGGCGGAAACGGCCAGGTCGCTGGTTTTTTCGCCGTCGGCGGCCAGGTGGCGGGCTTTGATGCCGGTGCGGCTGCTGATCCATTCGTCGGAGGTATCGACGCGCTGGGCGAGGTCGTCGTTGCTGACGCGGTTGGCGGGCAGGTAACTGCCGGTACCGAGAATTTTGGCATAGGTCATGGCGTGTTCTTCGACAATGGGCAAATGAAATAAAGTCGGCTATTGTACGCGAATAGCGCCCCGCTCCTCAAATAAGCGGCACACGCCGCCCCCCGCCAGCCGGCTTCAGGCAGCCTGAAACGGTTTTTCAGGCTGCCTGAAGCCGCATCGGCTATAATCGGCGACACACACACTTAGCCAAAACCGGAACCGAACAATGGACAAAACGACAATCAACGAATGGCTCTCGGCACATATGGTCAGCCGCGACGAGTTCGCCCTCCAGCTTTTGCAGCGCAGCTTCAGGCAGCCTTCGGGCTGGGTGGAGCTGGCGCTGGCGGCGGTCTTGGCCGGCGGCGCCTTCATGCTGTGCCGCTTTATCGAAAAACGCGGCTATCTGGAAAAATTCATCCACTGGCATCCGCTGCGGCATATCGTGGCGCGGATTTTGTGGCCGCTGCTGATGCTGGCCGCTGCCGCAGTGGCGCTGGTTATCTGGCCGCTGGCCGGCTTTCCGGCCGTCTGGCTGCAGTTTCTGGCGCTGGCCGCGTACTGGATGATTATGATCCGGCTGGTGCTGGCGGTTATCAACCAGGCCTTGCCGGAAAACAATTTCTCTAACCGCCTCGAACGCACGGCCTCCACAACGCTGTGGGTGTGCTTCCTGCTGTGGGTGTCGAGCGTGGACGATCTGATTATCCGATGGATGAAATCGCTGAAGTTTTCCGTCGGATCGTCGCACCTGAGCCTCTACACCATCCTGACCGGCCTGCTGTGGGTGGGCATCGTGATGGTGCTGATGATGTGGCTGGCCAAGTGGATCAACACGCAGCTGATGCGCACCACCCGCCTGGACATCAACCTGCGCATCGTGCTGGGCAAAGCGGTGAAAACCCTGCTGATGATCCTTTCGGTGCTGATTGCCCTGCCGCTGGTGGGCATCGACCTGACGGTATTGTCGGTATTCGGCGGCGCGCTCGGCGTCGGCCTCGGCTTCGGCTTGCAGAAAATCGCCAGCAACTACGTTTCCGGCTTCATCATCCTGGCCGACCGTTCCATCCGCCCCAACGACCGGCTCACGGTAAACAACTTCACCGGCTACGTCAGCGAAATCACCGCCCGCTACGTGGTACTCAGAAGCGGCAGCGGGCAGGAAGCGCTGATTCCGAACGAAACCTTCGTTACCTCCACCGTTATCAACGAGTCCTACACCGCCCGCTCACTCAAACACAGCCTGAACATCCAAGTCGGCTACCAGACCGACCTGCCACAGGCGCTCGAAATCCTCAAAGCCGCCGCTGCCGCCGAGCCGCGCGTGCAGGAGAACCCCGACCCCAGCGCCTATCTGGTGGGCTTCGGCGACAACGGCATCGACCTCACCCTCGGCTTTTGGGTCAGCGACCCCGAAAACGGCTTTCTCGACCTCTCCTCGCGCATCCTGCTCACCATCTGGCAGCGCTTCCGAGAAGAAGGCATCGAATTCCCCTACCCGCAGCGCGAAGTCCGTATCCTCAACGACAACCCCGCCCCTGCCGTTACCTTGCAGAAAAGCGCAACCGCCGCAGAAAGCCCGTCTGATGCAGCCTGAAACACCCAAGCCGCCCAAACGCCCCGTTTCCGTACTGGTGCTGCTGCACGACGGCCAAGGCAGCGCCCTGCTGCTCGAGCGCGCCGACCGCGCCGGCTACTGGCAGTCGGTAACCGGCAGCCTGGAAGCAGGCGAAACCCCGTTTCAGGCTGCCTTGCGCGAAACTGCCGAAGAAACCGGCATCGCCCTTGCCCCGCAGGATCTGGCCGACTGGCATTTTCACACCGACTACGAAATCTACCCGCACTGGCGCCACCGCTACCCCGCAGGCGTAACCCGAAACACCGAACACTGGTTTTCCGCCCGCGTGGCCGATCCCACGCAGGTGCGGCTGTCGGCCGAACACACCGCCAGCCGCTGGCTGCCGCTGGCCGAAGCCGCAGCCGTCGTGTTCTCGCCCTCCAACCGCGACGCGCTGCTGCGGCTGGCTGCCGAAGAAGCAGCCTGAAAACCGTCCGCCGCCGCTAACACCGTTCCGCCAACGCCCGTCTTAGCGCCGGCAGTTTCGAGCATTCTCTCGAAAAAAGCAGCCTGAAAAACCGCAAAAAAACATGGCAAACCGCCGGCAGGCGCTTTAGAATGGCGGCTTTTTGCTTTCAGGCTGCCTTCTGCCGCCCGAAAACTGCCCACACCATTGCAAACACCATGAAAAACCGCGTCAAGAAAATCCACTTCGTCGGCATCGGCGGCGCCGGCATGTGCGGCATCGCCGAAGTGCTGCACAACCTCAACTTCCGCGTTTCCGGCTCCGACCAAACCCCCAGCGCCGTAACCGAGCGCCTGCAGCAGGCCGGCATCCGCGTTTTCCACGGCCACCGCGCCGAGCAGGTGGAAGACGTCGATGTCGTCGTAACCTCCACCGCCGTCCAAGCCGACAATCCCGAAGTGCAGGCCGCGCACGCGCAGCACATTCCGGTGATTCCGCGCGCGCTGATGCTGGCCGAACTGATGCGCCTGCGCGAGGGCATCGCCATCGCCGGCACCCATGGCAAAACCACCACCACCAGCCTGACCGCCTCCATCCTCAGCGCCGCCGGCCTCGACCCCACCTTCGTTATCGGCGGCAAACTCACCGCCGCCGGCAGTAACGCCAAGCTCGGGCAGGGCGACTACATCGTGGCCGAGGCCGACGAAAGCGACGCCTCCTTCCTGTATCTTAGTCCCGTGCTCACCGTGGTTACCAATATCGACGAAGACCACATGGACACCTACGGCCACGACGCGCGCCGCCTACACCAGGCCTTTATCGACTTCGTCCACCGCATTCCCTTCTACGGCAAAGCCTTTTTGTGCAGCGACAGCGCCAACGTCCGCGCCATCCTGCCGGAAATCCGCCGCCCCTACTCCACCTACGCCATCGACGACGAAAACGCCGACTTGCGCGCCTACGACATCGAAGCCGCCGGCGCACAGATGCGTTTCAAAGTCGCCTACCGCGGCAAAACCGGCAACCTGAATTTCGACGTGCGCCTCAACCTGCCCGGCCGCCACAACGTGCTCAACGCACTGGCGAGCATCGGCATCGCCCTTGAATGCGGCGTGCCGGTCAGCGCCATCCAAGACAGCCTGCGCCACTTTGCAGGCGTGAACCGCCGCTTCCAGCACTATGGCGAAATCCCACTACCCAACGGAGGCAGCGCGCTGGTTATCGACGACTACGGCCACCATCCCGCCGAAATGTCCGCCACCCTCGCCGCCGCGCGCGGCGCCTACCCCGACCGCCGCCTGGTGCTGGCCTTCCAGCCGCACCGCTACAGCCGCACCCGCGATTTGTTCGATTCCTTCGTGCAGATACTCGGCAGCGCCGACGCCCTCGCGCTCACCGAAGTCTATCCCGCCGGCGAAGCGCCCATCGAAGGCGCGGACAGCCGCGCATTGGCACGCGCCCTGCAGGAAAGCCACCCCGAAGGCGGCGAGCCGCTCTACTGCGAAAACATCGCCGCCCTGCCCCATGCCCTGCTGGGCTTTTTGCAGGATGGCGACGTGCTCTTGGCGATGGGCGCCGGCAGCATCAGCAAAACCGCGCAGGCGCTGGTCGATCTCACCGCCAAAACCGCCTGACCCTTTCAGGCTGCTTTTCCTCTACACGGCAAAAGCAGCCTGAAAAAACGGTCGCGCTCCGTTTTTCGTTTTCCACCGTTTTCAGGCAGCCTGAAAGTTTCAGGCTGCCGCACGCACAGAAAGTTCCACCATGCACAGTATCGGTAAAGTAGCCGTACTCGCCGGCGGTTTTTCCGCCGAGCGCGAAGTGTCGCTCAACAGCGGCCGCGCCATTCTCGCCGCCCTGCAAAGCAAGGGCGTCGATGCCCATTTGTTCGACCCTGCCGAGCGCGATTTGTCCGCACTCAAAACCGACGGCTTTCAGGCTGCCTTCAACATTCTGCACGGCACCTACGGCGAAGACGGCACCGTGCAGGGCGCGCTCGAAGCACTGGGCATCCCCTACACCGGCAGCGGCGTGCTCACTTCGGCGCTGGGCATGGACAAATACCGCAGCAAACTGATCTGGCAGGCGCTCGACCTGCCGGTGCCGCCCTTTACCGTGCTGCACGATGACAGCGACTTTGCCGCCGTCGCCGCCGAACTCGGCCTGCCGCTGTTTATCAAACCCGCCGCCGAAGGCAGCAGCGTCGGCGTTTATAAAGTCAAAACCACCGCCGAACTCGAAGCCCGCTACCGCGAGTTGCACGGGCAAAACCTACACGGCGAAATTCTTGCCGAACGCTTTATGTCCGGCGGCGAATACACCTGCGCCATCGTCGGCGGCCAGGCACTGCCCACCATCCGCATCATCCCCGCCAACGAGTTTTACGACTACGAAGCCAAATACCTGCTTGACAACACCGTTTACCAATGCCCTTCGGATTTGGACGAAACGCAAGAAAAAGAAATGCGCTCGCTGGCACTGCGCGCTTTCGAAGCCCTCGGCGGCCGCGATTCGTGGGCGCGCGTCGATTTCCTGCGCGATGAAAACGGCAAACTCTATCTGCTGGAAATCAACACCGTCCCCGGCATGACCGACCACAGCCTAGTACCCAAAGCCGCGCTGGAAGCCGGCATCGGCTTTGCCGATTTGTGCCTGATCATCCTGCAAACCGCCCGCGCCTGATTCGGAGAGCCGCCGTGAAGCTGTTTTATTACGCCGCCTGGCTTGCCGTCTTAATCGCCGGTGCGCTGTGGCTGAACAAGCACCCTTATTTCCGCATCGCCAGCATCGACATCGTGCCGGCCGAAGAAGGCGCCAAGCTGCAATACGCCAACAAGGAAAAACTGTTCGAGCGCGTGCGCCCCGGCCTGACCGGCAGCTTTTTCAGCGTCGATGTCGGCCGCGCGCAGAGCATCGTCCAGAGCGACCCGTGGGTGGCCTACGCCAAAGCCGAGCGCGTTCCGCCGCACACCATCAGAATCCGCGTCAGCGAACACAAACCCTTTGCCCGCTGGCTGCGCAACAACGAACACGCCGGACTGGTCGATGATAAAGGCCGCATTTTTCAGGCTGCCTACGATGCCGAACTGCCCGAGTTTGACGGCGAATCGCGCGATATGCCGCTGATGATTGAAAACTACCGCGCCTTCAGCACCAAGCTGCAGCCTTTGCGTTTGAAGATTCTGCGTTTACAATACAGCCCGCGCTCGGCTTGGACGCTGATGCTCGACAACGGTGTCGAAGTGCGTCTGGGTCGGGAAAACATCCACCACCGCATCGGCCGCTTCGCCGAATACTGGTCCGGCCATCTGGCGGCGCACGCCCATGCGCTCGATTATGTCGATATGCGCTATAAAGACGGTTTCGCCGTCGGCTACCGCAGCAAATCCGAGCGCCCCGCCCTGCCCAAAGACGACGATGCCGAAGCGCCCGACACCGCAGCGGCCGAGAGCGCCGCACCGAAAAACAACAACAAAGCCAAAACCCGCCGCCGCTGAGTTTCAGGCAGCCTGAAAAGCATCCGCGACGGCATTTTTCCGGGAAACCGCCCTATATGGAAAACAAACAATACGTCTGTGCCCTAGACATCGGCACCTCGAAAGTCATCGCCCTGATCGGCGAAATCATCGACGAAGAAATCCACATCGTCGGCTTAGGCCAGGTCGAATCGCGCGGCCTCAAAGCCGGCATGGTCAACAATATCGACGCCACCGCCCAGGCCATCCGCCAAGCGGTCGGCGAAGCCGAACACATGGCCGACTGCAAAATCCGCAGCGTAACCATCGGCATCTCCGGCAACCACATCAGCAGCCGCAATTCGCAGGGCGTGGTCAAAATCAAAGACGGCGAAGTCACCCAGGCCGACATCGAGCGCGCCAAAGAAACCGCCAAAGCCGTCAATATCCCGCCCGACCACCAGGTGCTGCACACCGTGGTGCAGGAATACATCATCGACAACCAGCCCGGCGTGCGCGAGCCCATCGGCATGAGCGGTATCCGTCTCGATACCCGCGTCCACATCATCACCGGCGCCGCCACCGCATTGCAAAACCTGCAAAAATGTATCGAGCGCTGCGGCCTGAAAGTGGACGAAGTGGTGCTGCAGCCCTTGGCCAGCGCCGATGCGGTGCTCACCGAAGACGAAAAAGAACTCGGCGTGTGCGTGCTCGACATCGGCGGCGGCACCACCGACATCGCCGTTTACACCAACGGCGCCATCCGCCACACCGCCGTTATCCCGATTGCCGGCGACCTGATTACCCGCGACCTCGCCCAGGCGCTGCGCACGCCCTACGGCGCCGCCGAGCGCATCAAAATCTTCCACGGCGTCGCCACCGACCATCCCGATATCGAAGGTTTGGACGAAATGGTCGAAGTCCCCAGCGTCGGCGATCGTCCGCCGCGCCAAATCGCCCGCCGCGTGCTCGCCAGCATCATCGGCCCGCGTGTCGAAGAAATTTTGGAACTGGCGCTGAACGAATTGCGCCGCTCCGGCTTCCCCGAAGACGTGCTTACCTCCGGCGTGGTGCTTACCGGCGGCGCTTCGCTGCTCAACGGCTGCACCGATCTGGCCGAAAACGTCTTCAACCTGCCCGCCCGCGTCGGCGTGCCGCAGGAAATCAGCGGCGTTTCCGAACGCATCCGCAACCCGCGCTACGCCACCGTTATCGGCCTGCTGCAAACCGCGCAGGAGCGCGCCCTGCACCACGGCAGCAGCGCCGGCGTTCCCGTGCGCCGCCGCGACAGCGAAGCGCCAGCCGACCACACGCCGGCACCGCAGCGCAGCCATGCCGTCCACGAAGAAGAAGACGGCGAAAGCTGGCTGACACGCGCCAAACAGTGGATAAACGAAAAATTCTGATCTGCCCTACCCTTTCAGGCTGCCCCGGCCGCCGCCCGATTACCATTACCATCACCCGCCCCGAGCGTTAAGGAGCTTGCACTATTATGGAAAACACCGCCAACCCCACCATCGAAACCGTCGTCGGTTCGACTGTCATCAAAGTCATCGGCGTCGGCGGCGGCGGCTGCAACGCCATCAACCACATGATCGAAAATCCGATCCAGGGCGTCGAATACATCAGCGCCAACACCGATGCCCAGTCGCTGCAGGGCAATCTGGCGAAAAACAAAATCCAGCTCGGCGTCAATCTGACCCGCGGTTTGGGTGCCGGCGCCAATCCCGAAGTCGGCCGCGACGCCGCACTGGAAGACCGTGAAGCGATTGCCAAACTGATCAGCGGCGCCGATATGCTGTTCATCACCACCGGTATGGGCGGCGGCACCGGCACCGGCGCCACTCCGGTGATTGCCGAAGTGGCCAAAGAACTCGGCATCCTGACCGTGGCCGTGGTTACCCGCCCCTTCAAACACGAAGGTCGCCGCACCGCCATCGCCCAGGAAGGCATCGACAATCTCAAACGCCACGTCGATTCGCTGATCGTAGTGCCCAACGACAAACTGCTCGCCGCGCTGGGCAAAGGCGTAACCGTACGCGCCGCTTTCCGCGCCGCCAACAACGTGCTGCGCAACGCCGTGGCCGGCATCTCCGAAATCGTTACCTACCGCGGCCTGATCAACGTTGATTTTGCCGACGTCAAAAACATGATGAGCATCACCGGCATGGCGATGATGGGCATCGGCGAAGCCAGCGGCCCCGACCGCGCCCGCATCGCCGTACAGGAAGCCATCTCCAGCCCACTTCTGGACGACATCAACCTCAACGGCGCCAAAGGCGTGCTGGTCAACATCACCACCGCGCCCGAATGCTTCATTCTCGACGAATACGAAGAAATCATGGCCAAGGTTACCGAATACGCGCTGCCGGATGCCGAACTCAAATTCGGCAACGTCGAAGACGAGAACATGGACGAAGACGCCATCCGCATCACCATCATCGCCACCGGTCTTGAAGACCAAAACCAGCCGCGTCCCGCAGCGCCCGTGCGCAGCACCCCCCGCCACGACGCGCTGGGCGGCGACGGCGCCGGCATGATTATCTCCGGCCGCAAAACCCGCAGCATGAACCTGGTGGCCGCCGACTTCTCCAGCCAGTCGGTACTCGACGATTTTGAAGTTCCCGCCGTCGTCCGCCGCCAAGGCCTCAACAACAATAACGGCGGCAACAACTAAAGCGCCGCACCGCCCGCAGGCAGCCTGAAAACCTTTCAGGCTGCCTGTTTCCCGAAAGCAGCCTGAAAAGGCACCATGCGCTTTTCGCGCAAACGACAACGACAAGGGCGCGAAACGCCGCAATCCCGACGGATTGCCGGCAGCCCCGCCACCACACCACTGCCATGAAATCTTTGAATCCCGAACCCAAGCCGGCGGCCGGCGGCCGGCTCAAAACCGGCGTGCTACTGATCAATCTCGGCACCCCCGCCGCTCCCACCGCCGCCGCCGTGCGCCCCTATCTGCGCAGCTTTCTTTCCGACCGGCGCGTCGTCGATCTGCCCGCCCTGCTGTGGCAGCCGCTGCTGCGCGGCGTGATTTTGCCGCTTCGCGCCAAAAAAAGCGCCGCCAACTACGCCAAAGTGTGGTTTAAGGAAGGCTCGCCGCTGGAAGTGTTTACCCGCCGCCAGTGCAAAGGGCTGCAAAGCCGGCTGCCTGAAGATGTCGCCGTCGCCTATGCGATGAGCTACAGCGAACCGTCCATCCCCTCGGCCATCGAAGCACTCAAAGCGCAGGGCGTCGGCCGGCTGATTGTGCTGCCGCTGTATCCGCAATACGCCGGCAGCAGCAGCGGCGCCGCCCTTGATCAAGTCCACCGCGCGCTCAAGCGCCAGCGCAACCAGATGTCGCTGCGCACCGTCAGCCGCTTTTACGACCATCCCGCCTACATCGGCGCCCAAGCCGCGCAAATCCGCAACTACCGCGCCCAACACGGCAGCGGAGGCAAACTGCTGTTCAGCTTCCACGGCATCCCGCTGCGCCACGAGCGCAACGGCGACCCCTACCAGTCGGAATGCCGCCACAGCGCCCGCCTGATGGCCGCCGAACTCGGTTTGGGCGAACAAGATTACGAAGTCTGCTTCCAAAGCCGCTTCGGCCCCGCCAAATGGCTGGAACCCAACACCCAGCAGCTGATAAAACAGCTGGCGAAAAAAAACGCGGGCGGCCGCATCGACATCGCCTGCCCCGGCTTTGTTGCCGACTGCCTCGAAACCATGGAAGAAATCGCCATCAGCGGCCGCGAGCTTTTCCATGCCGCCGGCGGCAGCGACTACCACTACATCCCCTGCCTCAACGACAACCCCGACTGGCTCGACGCGCTGGCGCAAATCGTGCGCGAAAACGGCGCCGGCTGGCTGTAATCCGTTTTTCAGGCTGCCTGCAAAGCAGCCTGAAAACCCGTTTCGGAAGTGGCCACACCATGACCCTGACCCTGATGTTCCGCGAATACTGCGGCCTGTGCCACCAGATGCGCGACGCGCTGCGCCCGTTTCAAGAACGCTGGGGCTTTGAGATCGAAATCGTCGATGTCGATGACGACCCCGCGCTCGAAGAAAAGTACAACGAGCTGGTGCCGGTGCTGCTGCATGGCGCCCACCAAATCTGCCACTGGCATCTCGATGCCGCCGCGCTCGAAGCCTATCTTGCCGCGCAGGCAGCCTGAAAAACGCCCGCCGCGTTTTCAGGCTGCTTTTCCCATTGTTTTCCCGTTTACCGCCATGACCGCCACCGCCCTTATCGCCTTCGGCAGCAATCTCGAAAACCCTGCCGAACAGGTGCGCCGCGCCATCGCCGCCGTTGCCGCCCTGCCCGTTATCCGCAGCCTGCAAGCCTCGTCGCTGTATCTGAGCGCGCCCGTCGGCTATGCCGACCAGCCCGATTTCGTCAATGCCGTCGCTCTCGTTGAAGCCGACTGCGGCGCGCGCGAGCTGCTGCACCTGCTGCAGGACATCGAAACCCGTTTCGGCCGCGTGCGCAGCTTTCGCAACGCCCCGCGCACGCTGGATTTGGACTTAATCGACTTTGCCGGCAGTACATCCGACGACGCCGAACTTACCCTGCCCCACCCGCGCGCCCACCAGCGCAGTTTCGTGATGCTGCCGCTGGCCGAAATCGCTCCCGACTACCCGCTGGGCGGTCACGGTTCCGCCCGCGATCTGGCGCAGGCGCTCGGCAGCGAGGGCATTGAAAAACTTGGCGCCGCCGCAAAAAGCGCTGCCGAAAACCGCTGAAACCTTTATAATCGGCAGCGGCTTTCAGGCTGCCTGAAAGCCGTTTTCCCCCATCCAAACCGACAACAAAGGACTGTTTACATGAAATTCTGGCAAAACCTCGGCAAAAACCTCTCCAAAGCCGCCCTGCTGCTGGGCAGCATTGCTCTGCTCGCCGCCTGCAGCAACCCTGAAGTGGAAGATTTGAAAGCCATCAGCGAAGCGGTTAAGGCAACCGGCTACAGCAAAGAAGCCAACCAAAAATTCCAAGACCGGCTGATGGCCGCCAAGAGCGAAGAAGAACAAAAAGCCATTGTTGAAGAAATGCTGGTCTTCTTCCGCCCGCTGCCGGAAAAATTGAACGCGCTGAGCCTGCAATCGGAAGAAGGCAAAGCCATCCGCGACAACCTCTCGCAGGGTATGGGCGAAATGGTTGCCGGCATCGAAAAAGGCTTTAAGCTCGATGCAAAAGATCCTAATAATGCCGCCGCGATGATGGAAGCGCAGAAACAAATGATGAGCGGCCAACAGAAGCTGATAGCCGCACAAACCCAGCTGGCCGCTGCCGCCGCCAAACACAAACTGAAATTTGAAGAGTAAAACCTTTCAGGCTGCCTTGCTTGAAGCAGCCTGAAAACTAAAACGCCGCCCGAGTTATCCCGGGCGGCGCATTTTATGGCGGCCGTTTAGGTGCGTTTGATCCGGCTGCCGCCCGAAAAACTTTCAGGCTGCCCGCTACAGGCAGCCTGAAAACAAAAAAAACCTTAAGAACCGGCGCCGTACTGCACCGCCAGCGCGGTAAACCACAGCCAGCCGATTTTGTTGTTGTCGAGAAAAACGGCAAAACACTCGTCGCGCTCGCGCCCCTGAATGCGCAGATAGTGGCGCCATTGCCAGTAAACCGTCAGCACCAGCGCCGCCCAAAACGGCCAGCCGGCACCAACGGCCATGCCCACCTGCATCATCAGCAGATCAAACAGCCCGTGGCAGAGCATCGCCATTTCGGCATCGAGCCGGCCGAAAGTGATGGCCGAAGTTTTGATGCCGATTTTCAGATCGTCTTCCTTATCGGCCATCGCGTAGATGGTGTCATACGCCAGCGTCCAGCACAGATTGGCGGCAAACAGCCACCAGGCATAGCCCGGCACGCGCCCCTGCACGGCGGCGAAAGCCATCGGAATACCGAAAGAAAAAGCGATGCCCAAATAAAGCTGCGGCAGCGGGAAAAAGCGCTTGGCAAAGGGATAGCTGAAAGCGACAAACACCGCCGGCAAGGCAAACAGCCAAACGGTGCGGTTCAGGGGAATCAGGCAGCAGGCGGCCAGCAGCACCAGCACCGCCGCCAGCCGCAGCGCTTCCTTTTCCCCCACTTCGCCGCGGGCAAACGGCCGGCCGGCGGTGCGCGCCACGCTGCCGTCGAAATCGCGGTCGGCCCAGTCGTTGATCACGCAGCCGGCGCTGCGCATCAGCAGCGTGCCCAGCGCAAAGCACAGCAGCACGGTATTGTCCGGCCGCCCCTGCGCCGCCAGCCACAGCGCCCACAGCGTCGGCCATAGCAGCAGCAGCGTGCCGATGGGTTTGTCCAAACGCATCAGGCGGGCGTAAACACCGGCCTTGTGCAGCCATGCGCCGGCTTTCAGGCTGCCGGCAAGCGGTTTGTCGCTCATGTTTTCTCCTTGCTGAAACTGGCGCGGATTATAACGCAGCCGCGGCGCCGCACCCTTGGGATTTTCCGCACAAAGCGGCGCAAACGTGCTTTAATTGCGCTTTGTCCGCAACATCCCAGTCCTTATGCCGATAATCCGCTCCCTGCTCGATACCGACCTTTACAAATTCACCATGCTGCAGGTGGTGCTGCACCAGTTTCCCGAAACCCACAGCGTTTACGAATTCCGCTGCCGCAACAACGACCAGACCGTCTACCCGCTCTCCGAAATCCGCGACGACTTCGAGCGCGAACTCGACGATCTGTGCAGCCTGCAGTTTAGCGCCGACGAGCTGGACTACCTGCGCAGCCTGCGCTTTATCAAAAGCGACTTTGTCGATTATCTCGAACTCTTCCAGCTCAAACGCCGCTTCGTGCACGTGCATATCGACGACGAAAACCGGCTCAACATCCGCATCGAAGGGCCGATGATTCAGGCGATGTTCTTTGAAATCTACATTCTGGCCATCGTCAACGAACTCTATTTCCGCCGTCTCGAAACCCCGGCCGTGCTCGCCGAAGGCGAAAAGCGCCTGCGCGACAAAGCCGCGCTGCTTGCCGCCTACGCCCAGCACCAGCAGCCGGGCGATCCCGAATTTTTAGTGTCCGACTTCGGCACCCGCCGCCGCTACAATCCGGCCTGGCAGGAACATGTGGTGCGCACCCTGCACCAGGCCGCGCCGCAGGTGTTTCGCGGCACCAGCAACGTCTATCTGGCCAAAACCCTCGGCCTTACTCCCATCGGCACCATGGCGCACGAATTTCTGCAGGCCTTCCAAGCGCTCGACGTGCGCCTGCGCGACTTCCAAAAAGCCGCCCTCGATGCCTGGGTGCACGAATACCGCGGCGATTTGGGCATCGCGCTCACCGACGTTGTCGGCATGGACGCCTTTTTGCGCGATTTCGACCTTTACTTCGCCAAACTTTTCGACGGCCTGCGCCACGACAGCGGCGACCCCTATGTTTGGGGCGACAAAGCCTATGCCCACTACCGCAAGCTCAAAATCGACAGCCGCACCAAAATGCTCACCTTCTCCGACGGCCTGACGCTGGAAAAAGCCTGGGATTTGCACCAGTATTTCAAAGACCGCTTCAAAACCAGCTTCGGCATCGGCACCAATCTCACCAACGACATGGGGCACACCCCGCTCAACATCGTGTTGAAACTGGTCGAATGCAACGGCCAGTCGGTGGCCAAACTCTCCGACAGCCCCGGCAAAACCGTAACCGACAACAACACCTTCCTCGCCTATCTGCGCCAAGTGTTCGGCATCGGTATCGGCAGCGAAGCAGCCTGAAAAGTTTCAGGCTGCCCTGTCCGCCAAACCGCCGCCCTGCGCGGCGGTTTTGCCGTTTCAGGCTGCCTGAAAAAACGCCACACTCCCGAAAAACCTTTGAAAAATCGAAGCAAAGTCTTTATCATGCCGCCCTTTTGCGCTGCAGCTGCAGCAGACACACACGAAAGGAAAAAACATGACCGAAAAACAAATCCGCATTCTCGGCACCATCGGCAGCATTATGGCCGTTGCCATGTATGTGGCCTATGTTCCGCAAATCGCCGCCAATCTCAAAGGCCGCGAAGTTACTTTCTTAGAACTGCTGCAGCCCTTGGTGGCCAGCATCAACTGCACCATCTGGGTGGCCTACGGCCTGTTCAAACAACCGCGCGACTGGCCGATCGCCGTGGCCAACGCCCCCGGCATCGTGCTGGGTCTGATCGCCTTTATCACCGGCCTGTAAACGCACGGCCAAATACAGCAAAAAGGCAGCCTGAAAACTTTTCAGGCTGCCTTAAACTTTGTATTGCCGCCATAAAAACAACAAAACCAAACCCAAACTTAACAAAAACTTACTTAACTCCATCCGCTTTGATAAAATCCGCGCTCCGTTTTTTATCACTCATTTTTATTTCCCAAGCAAGGAGCAAGATGATGGACAACCGTTACAGCAGCCCGCAAACCCAAGAAAATTTTTACAACCCGCCGCCGGTGAGCATGGGCGAATGGCTGGTAACCTTTTTGATTTCGATGATTCCGATCGTCAATCTGATTATGGTCTTCGTATGGGCGTTTGGTGCCAGCAATCCGAGCAAAGCCAACTTTTTCAAGGCTTATTTGCTGCTTGTTGCTATTGCCTTTGCGATTTTCATCGCATTCGCGTTACTTGTTGGTACGGCAGGAAATATGCGTTAAGCGTGCATCATCGCTTTACCGCAAAAAAGGCAGCCTGAAAACTTTTCAGGCTGCCTTTTTGCCGTTTACTCCGCTTCGGGTTTCGTGTCGCGTAATTCGTGAAAACGCGCGCGCCAGTCGGCGAATTTTCCCTGTTCGATGGCTTCGCGCATTTCTTCCATAATCACCTGATAAAAATGCAGGTTGTGGATGGTGTTGAGCTGCGCGCCGAGAATTTCGCCGGCGCGGTGCAGGTGGTGCAGATAGGCGCGGCTGAAATGTTGGCAGGTGTAGCAGCTGCAGCTCTCGTCCAGCGGCGCGGTGTCGTGTTTGTGCTTGGCGTTTTTGATTTTCACATCGCCAAAGCGGGTAAACAGCCAGCCGTTGCGGGCGTTGCGGGTGGGCATCACACAGTCGAACATATCCACGCCGTGCGCCACGCCGTAAACCAAATCTTCGGGCGTGCCCACGCCCATCAGATAATGCGGTTTGTGCGCGGGCAGCATCGGGCCGACGGCGCGCAGCATGCGGTACATGTCGGGCTTGGGTTCGCCCACCGACAAGCCGCCGATGGCGAGACCCGGGAAGTCAAATTCTTCCAGCCCGCGCAGCGACTGTTCGCGCAAGTCTTCATACATCGCGCCCTGCACGATGCCGAAGAGCGCGTTGGGGTTGTTCAAATCTTCAAACGCCTTTTTCGAGCGCTCCGCCCAGCGCAGGCTCATTTGCAGCGATGCTTCGGCCTGCGCCTTTGTGGCTTCGCCGGGCGTGCATTCGTCAAGCTGCATAGCGATGTCGGAATTCAGCACAGTTTGGATTTTCATCGAGATTTCGGGCGACAGGAATAATTTGTCGCCGTTAATCGGGCTTTTGAAGGTACAGCCCTCTTCGGTGAGCTTGCGCATATCGGCGAGCGAAAACACTTGGAAGCCGCCCGAGTCGGTGAGTATCGGTTTGTCCCAGCCGATAAACTGATGCAGGCCGCCGAATTGTTCGATGACTTCCAGCCCGGGGCGCAGCCACAAGTGATAAGTGTTGCCGAGAATAATCTGCGCCTTGATGTCGGCGAGGTTGGCGGGCGACATGGCTTTAACCGAGCCGTAAGTGCCCACGGGCATAAAGACCGGCGTTTCGATTTTGCCGTGGTTGAGTTCGAGCGTGCCGCGGCGGGCGTGGCCGTCGGTGTTGTGCAGGGTGAATTTGAGCATGGTGTGCCTGATGGCGGGGAAACAAAGGGGCGGATTATAAACGAATCGGGCTTTCAGGCTGCCGCCAAAGCAGCCTGAAAGCCGTTTTTCTGCCGTTTCGCCGTTTTCAGGCTGCCTTCACCCAAAACCGCCCCTGCGCAATCCGCAGCGCCGTCATCAGCACCAACAGCGCAATCAGCGCATTGGCAAACCAAAACACGCCCGTCCAAAACAGCGGGTAAGCCGTTTGGGCGCGCATCGCCAGCGCCACCGCCACCATCGATGCCGCGCCGAACGAGAACGACCAGTGCCCCACGGCAAAGCCGTATTCCAGTATCCACGGCAGCAGGCGCAGCAGGTAAAACAGCTGCAAAAAGCCGTAGCCGACCAAGATTTTGACCACATTGTCCACCTGTCCGCCCGTTAGCGCCAGATACGCCGCCGCGCCAACAAAAGCGGGCGCCAGCACGATGCCGATGGCGGGGCGCTGGTCTTTTTCCAAGCGGAACAGCCGCATGCGTTGCAACAGCAGCGGTTCAAACATGATCCACGCCAGCGTGCCCGCGCCCCAAAACATCCAGCCGAAATCGTGATGCCCGAGCACCACCATCGCGCCGGTGCTGGTGTAGTTGGCGGCGACCGCGGGCAGGTAAAACGGCGGCTGCACCGATTTTTCGGTAAACACGTCGCCCTGCCACAGCGAGCCGATTCGGATGCTGGAATACACCAGCTGGCCGGCAACGCCCGCCCAAATCAGCGCTTCGCCCCAGCCCGTCCAGCGGCGCAGCACTTCGCCGGTGATAATCGTGCTGATCGCCACCAGCGCGATATAGGAAAAGCGCACGGGGCAGCGCCATTCGTCCAGCAGCTGCTCGCGGTAGGCGAGCCATTTGTAGGCGAACATCAGCGCAAACAACGCCCAGCTGCCCACCGAAAGCACGCCCGCCGCGGTGCCGAACCACGCCGCCAGCTGCGGATAAACGTCTGCCGCGTGCGACCACGCCAGCGATAATGCGCCCAAGCCCAAGGGGATGCCGAAATAGCCCGTCGGCATCGGAAACGGTTTTTTGGCTGATGCCATCGTTTGCTCCTTTGGCAGCCGCCTGCGCTGCCGATTAAAAAGCGGCGATGGTACGGCTTTGCGGCGGGGCAGACTCCGCCCTAAGGCTCAGGATATGGTCTTAAGCGCTCATTATGTTTTCAGGCTGCCTTGCAAAGTGCAAGGCAGCCTGAAAATGTGGGGGGTATTGAGCGGCGGCGTAGCGGGCAGATTGGCGCTGGTTTGTTTAAGGGCTTCTTGTCATACACACGGGCAGCCAGTTGGGCGTAGGTTTTTACATCGATTGCCATGATTCTCTCCTAAGTTATAAACAAAATTACCAATACTTTGCGTCTAAATTAATCGCTCTATATCTTGAAGGAACATCACGATAAAAATCATCCCTATGCATCCCTAACGGTTTTTCAGATAAAAAAATTTTTTCCGGCATTTTTCCTGCCTTAAGCGTGTACTCTAGATTTGCTTCCCTGCCATCCAGCGATTTGTCAAACTCCACCTGCTGCCATTTCCCATCGATTGCTTTGAATTGGGCGTAGGGCAGCTTGCTGATCCAATGGCGGGTATCAACGGGAGTGACAACCAGATACCATGTGCCGTCTTTATCCCGGTCTAAAACCATATCTCTCCACTCCGACGACCATTTCGGCGGAACGGGCAGACCGGCAGAAGCAATCACTTCCAATTCGCGCTCGTTTACTTCATACGAATTGGGTCCGCCCAGCTGGCAGGATGCTTCGCCTTTTGCCGTGCGCTTTACCCAAATTTTGGTGCCGCTTGATAACTGCACTTCTTCTTTCCACGATGTTTCTCCCGATGCAGACATACAGTCGCAGCCCGCCAGCAGCAGGGCTGGCAGCAGCAGGGCGGATACCGGTTTTAGTGCTTTCATGGTTTTTCCTTTATTGCATTGGATGGAATGGTTTTAGCTTCGCAACTTCGCTGCGCTACGCAGGCTGCCTGTAGCGGCAGTTTACGTTTTTTTATTTGGCGCGCAAATGCTTTTCAGGCTGCCTGCCCAACGGTTGTTGCTTAAACCGTCGGGCAGGCAGCCTGAAAACTACTCCAAAGCAGCCTGAAAACTTTAATCCTGCCAGCCGCCCAGATGGACCACCAGCTCTTCAAGCATATTCGATACGCTTTCGGCCATCAGGATTTGCGAAGCGAATGCCAGCGCTTCGGCATCGTCGCCGCGGTTTTCGGCTTCTTCCTGCAGCACGTCGAGATACTGCACGCGCTTAAGGGTCAGCTCTTCGGTTAGGATAAAGGCGATTTGGTCGCGCCACACCAGGCCGAGCTGGGTTACGCTTTTGCCGTTTTTCACATGCTGCACCACTTCGTCGGCGGTCAGATCCTGCTTGGCCACTTTTACCACCGGCGCCACATCGCCGCTGCCTTTCATCTCGCAGCTGTCATCGAGCTCGAAGCCGCCTGCGCAGCGGCCTTTGAGCAGCCAGTCGGTCATCAGCGAGCCGGGCGACTGCTTGGTGCGCGGCAGCCTGGCTTCCAGGCCGCCGAGCGCTTCGCGTAGCTTGGCGAGCAGGTTTTCGGCTTTGGTAGCCGAAGCGTTATTGACCAGCAAAAAGCCGCTGCGGCTGTTGCATACCGCCAGCGTGCGGCCTGTGCGGGTAAAGGCGCGCGGCAGTAAGTCGTCGGTTACCTGCTCTTTGAGCTCCTGCTTTTCTTTGCGGCCGACGCTGCGGCCTTCGTTGTTTTGGATTTCCTGCACCTTTTCTTCCAAAACGTCGCGGATTACGCCGGCGGGCAGCACTTTTTCCGCGCGCTTGAGCGCCACGCTCCAGGTGAAGTCGGCGGGGAAAACCGGCTCCGGCGAGAAGCCGTGGACGGCGGCAAAGCCCTCGCTGAACCAGTCCAAACCGGTAACCGGCGCAAAGGCGGCTTCGGCCAGCTTGGCGGACAGGGTTTCGATATCGGGAAGCTGGTTTTTATTGAGCGGGTAGAAGCTGATTTGTTTGAACCACATGGCGTTTTTCCTTATGAAAATGGCGGGAAAAGGCAGCCTGAAAAGGCTTTCAGGCTGCCTCAAACCGAAAAAACAAGGCGCCGCCGTTTCAGGCTGCCTGAAAACGGGCGGCGCGGGATCGGGGCTTAGGCCTCGAAGGGATGGCGGATCAAAATGGTTTCGTCGCGGTCGGGGCCGGTGGAAACGATGGCGATGGGGGCGCCGCACACTTCTTCGATGCGCTGCAGATAGCGGCAGGCGTTTTCGGGCAGCGCGTCGTAGGATTTGGCACCGACGGTGGATTCTTTCCAGCCGGGCAGGGTTTCGTAGATCGGCACGCAGCCTGAAACTTCGTGGGCGCCGAAGGGCAGGATGTCGGTGGTGCTGCCGTCGGGCAGGGTGTAGCCCACGCACAGTTTGATTTCGTCGATGCCGTCCATCACATCGAGCTTGGTGATGCACATGCCGCTGATGCCGTTGATTTGAATGGCGCGTTTGAGCGCGGCGGCGTCGAACCAACCGCAGCGGCGGGCGCGGCCGGTTACCGAACCGAATTCATGCCCACGCTTAGCCAAACCGGCGCCCACTTCGTCAAACAGCTCGGTGGGAAACGGGCCGGAGCCGACGCGGGTGGTGTAGGCTTTCACAATGCCCAACACATAATCAAGCGCCTGCGGCGGCACGCCCGCGCCGGCGGATGCGGCGCCGGCCACGCAGTTGGACGAAGTAACGAAGGGATAGGTGCCGCAGTCGATGTCGAGCAGCGTGCCCTGCGCGCCTTCAAACAGCAGGCGTTGGCCGCTTTGGATTTTGTCGTAGAGCGTGCGCGAAACGTCGGTAAGCATCGGCAGGATGCGGGCGCGGAAACCCTCAATCACCGCCATCACGCTGTCAAACTCCAGCGGCGCGGCGCCGTGCAGGTGTTCGAGCTGGACGTTGTAAAGCGCGAGATTGGCGCGGACTTTTTCCGCCACCAATGCCATGTCGCGCAGATCGCCGGCGCGCACCGAGCGGCGGGCGACTTTGTCTTCATACGCCGGGCCGATGCCGCGGCCGGTGGTGCCGATTTTGCCCTCGCCCTTGCTGGCTTCGCGCGCTTGGTCGAGCGCGATGTGGTAGGGCAGGATCAGTGGGCAGGTGGGGGCGATTTTCAGGCGGCCGGCCACGTTTTTCACGCCCGCCGCGTCCAATTCGTCGATTTCGCCCAGCAGTGCTTCGGGGGAAACGACAACGCCGGAGCCGATGTAGCAGTCGAGTTTTTCGTGCAGGATGCCGCTGGGAATCAGGCGCAGAATGGTTTTTTTGCCGCCCACCACCAGCGTGTGTCCGGCATTGTGGCCGCCCTGAAAGCGCACCACGCCGTCGCACTGCTCGGCCAGCCAGTCCACGATTTTGCCTTTTCCTTCGTCGCCCCACTGCGAGCCGACGACCACTACGTTTTGAGCCATAACTATCCTTATCTGCAGGATGGCGGAATGCCTTTCAGGCTGCTTTTCCGCCCCGTTTACACAACAACAAGACGGCTTGCCCGTCTTGTTTGGATTCGGGCGGGACTTTAACACAAATAGCGCCGCTTGGCAGCTACTGCAGCGCCCCGCCCTACCCTGCGGCAGCCTGAAAACGGCGGCTGCCGAATAATGCCCGCCAAGCGGTTTGCGCAAACTTTTCAGGCTGCCTGCAAATCGGAATCTGCAGGCAGCCTGAAAAGTTTCGGGTGTGCTCGGCGGCTTATTTGCCGGCGGCCGGTGCGGATGCGGGCGTATCTTCCAAGCCCTGCCACAAATCATCGTCGGAGCGGGCTTCAAACTGCTTGCCGTTGAGCGTGATGCGGTTGTCGGCGATTTCGAGACGGGTCATCACCGCGCCGTTGCTGCGCTTGAGATGGCCTTCGCCGATCATGGTGTCGATGCTGCCGGCCACCAGCAAGCGGATGGTATCGGCAACTTCCTGTTTTTCCTGCTCGCTGTTGGGGTCTTCAACGGCAAACAGGCTGCGCGCCTGGGTGATGACGAATTCTTCAATCAGCTTTTGCGATACGTCCAAATCCAGTTCGACGCGCATTTTCTTCACCATATCGGGGAAGGATTCGAGATCGGCTTTGCTCAAGCCGGAAAAACTGAGCTGGCCGCGGCTGTTGACATGCCCCTGCGGGGTTTGGAACTCAAAACGCTTGATGCGGAACAGCGGGTTGTCGGTAAACAGCGGCGCGCCTTCGTTGCGCGCGGCGGCCAGTACCTGATCGCGCGCCTGGTCGCCGGTGTATTTGTCCATGGCGATGCGCTGCAGGCTTTTTTTCATGTCTGCCAGCGCTTTGGCGTTGAGATGCTCGGCGGCGATGTCGATATTGAGCGGGCCGTATTGGTTTTCGCCGTAGTTGAGCTTGTCGAAGGCAAACACGCCGCGGCTGTCGATATAGCCGTTTTTCTCTTCGGTTTCGGTGCGGTAGCTGAGTTTGTCCAAGCTGACTTTGCTGGGCGGGATGTCGCCGTTGGGATTGATAAAGGCGCCGATCTGCAGGTCGGTAACCATATTGATCAGTTCGTTCAGGCGCACATTGTAGGAAATGCTGTCTTTCCACTCGATTTCAAAACGCCCGAGCTTGGTTTCGGACGAACCGAGCGACAGGCCGTTGCTGCCGGGATAGGTTTTGGCGGCCACTTCGATCTGCTCGGCGTTCAGGCTGCCTTTGTCGGCCAGCACCGCTTTAAAGCCCGGCAGCGTGAAGCGGCTTTGGTATTCGGTGAAATTGGCGGCGTAATCGACTTCGGCATCCATGCCTTTCCAATCGAGCTTGATGCCGGAGAGCTCTTCATACTCGAAAGGCGCGACTTTCACCGTATAGCGGCCGCTGCCGTCGAGCTTGATCACATTGTGCGCGCTCACCGGCACCTGCTGGCCGAAAAAGCGCGACAGGGTTTTCTGCACTTCGGGGTCGTACTGGAATTCGGTTTCCACCACCGCGCGCACCGGAGTAAAACCGTCGGCAAAGGGGTAGTGCTTGACATGGTTGACCATCACCACCGGCTTTTCCAGCACCGTTTTCACATTGTCCGGCAGATAGCCGCCGAGATTGGACAGGATTTCGGGATGCACGCGCACCACGGTGGTTTCGGTGGAAGTGAACCAGCCGCGCTCGTATTTGTGCGACACCATATCGAAGAAAAAGGTATCTGCCAAAGCACGGTGCTGGATTTCGAGCGACTCTTGCGCCTTCATGCCCAAATAATTGGGCAGCACGCCGAACACGCCCAAACCACCAAACACCACCGCACCCGCGGCCAGGATTTTTTTCATCGGACTTTTACCCCGAACTGTTTGCAAAGAGCGGCATCATAGCACAAAAGCCCCTGCCCTTGGCTTTCAGGCTGCCTGCGCGGCGGGGCAGGCAGCATGAAAAAACACCGGCCGGCGGCAAAAAAGCAGCGGACACACGCCGAAAACCACGGCAGCCTGAAAACCGTTTTCGCGCATCTGCCGCTTTGTCGGCCGGCACTTGGGCGGGCGGTTTCGGCTATAATCGCGCCTTTTTCCCTACCGCCGCTTTCAGGCTGCCTGAAAGCGGTTTGCAGAAAAGCGTTTATGAATGATTTTTCCGTGTTCGATACCGTTTGCGAGCGGCTGCTGC